>Ga0307507_10001503_pt1 | contig 52068 bp, 12 predicted proteins | sample 7_EM_MG_FD_207223 | JGI IMG/M metagenome (GOLD analysis project Ga0307507, IMG submission 207223) | Populus trichocarpa ectomycorrhiza microbial communities from riparian zone in the Pacific Northwest, United States - 7_EM | ecosystem: Host-associated > Plants > Roots > Unclassified | place... | reverse complement strand
CGAAGCTCTGCACGAAGCTCTACGTACAGAGGCTCTGCACGAGGCTCTGCGCGAGGCTCTGCGTACGGAGGCTCTGCACGAAGCTCTACACGAAGCTCTGCACGAAGCTCTGCACGAAGCTCTGCATGAGGCTCTGCGCGAAGCTCTGCATACGGAGGCTCTACACGAAGCTCTACACGAAGCTCTATACGAAGCTCTACGTACAGAGGCTCTGCACAAGGCTCTACGCGAAGCTCTGCGTACGGAGGCTCTACACGAAGCTCTGCATCGGGTCCCCGCTATATTCCCGATAGCGTCTACACGTGTCTCTGCCTATGTAGCCGCCTTATTTTTTACCCTTCTTTCCTTCCTTACATCCTCCCTACCTAGGGAGGCACTAGAACGGCAGCCAGCAGAGGACCGTTGCTAGAACTAGATGACTATCGCTAGAACCAGACGACCGTTACCAGAACCAGACGACTGTCGCCAGAGCTAGACGACTATCGCCAGAGCCAGACAACTGTCGCTAGAACCAGACGACCGTCGCTAGAGCTAGACGACCGTTGCCAGAACCAGACGACCGTCTCCAGAGTTAGACGACTGTCGCTAAAACTAGACGACCGTCGCCAGAGCCAGACGACCGTCGCCAGAACCAGACGACTGTCGCCAGAGCTAGACGACCGTCGCTAGAACCAGACGACCGTCGCCAGAGCCAGACGACCGTCGCCAGAACCAGACGACCGTCGCTAGAACCAGACGACCGTCGCTAGAGCCAGACGACCGTCGCCAGAACCAGACGACCGTCTCCAGAGTCAGACGACTGTCGCCAAAACCAGACGACCGTCGCCAGAGCCAGACGACCGTCGCCAGAACCAGACGACTGTCGCCAGAGCTAGACGACCGTCGCTAGAACCAGACGACCGTCGCCAGAGCTAGACGACCGTCGCCAGAACCAGACGACCGTCGCTAGAACCAGACGACCGTCGCCAGAACCAGACGACCGTCGCTAGAACCAGACGACCGTCGCCAGAACCAGATGACCGTTACCAGAACTAGATAACCGTCGCCAGAACTAGACGACTGTCGCCAGAGCTAGACAACCGTCGCTAGAACCAGACGACCGTCGCCAAAGCTAGACAACAACGACTAGCCAGCGAGCACTATAAACGATTTGATCGATTAATCAAATCAAGGTAGCACAGACAGGTAGGCACAAATAGGGAGATGCTAACGGGTAGGCAGATACAGACAGGTAAGCAGATGCAGATAGGCAAGCAGATGCAAACAGGTAAGCAGATGCAGACAGGCAAGTAGATACAGACAGGTAGGCAGATGCTAACGGGTAGGCAGATATAGACAGGTAGGCAGATACAAATAGGTAGGCAATGCAGACAGGTAGGCAATGCAGACAGGTAGGCAATGCAGATAGGTAAGCAGATACAGACAGGCAAGCAGATGCAGACAGGTAGGCAGATACTAATAGGTAGGTAGATATAGACAGGTAGGCAGATGCAAATAGGTAGGCGATGTAGACAGGTAGGTGATATAGGCAGGTAGATAATGTAGGCAGGTAGATAAGTCAATAGGTAGATAGGTAGAAGAGAACCATTGCTATATTATATTAAATTATCTAAAATAATATTATTTATTTTGCTAGCCTTATAAATAGCTTTAAAGTAGCTTTTATTTATTTAAAATATGTTATTAGTATAAAAGAGGTAAATATAATTATGGTTGCTAAATGCGTAGATTACTAGCAGGTTGCGTATAGGTTGCGCGTAGGCTGCGTGTCAAAAAAACACGATATAGGCTAGTCGGTCGAGTTGCTAAATGACCTCAACTGCGCGCCAATTGCGTCAACCACCAACTATTGAGGCCATTGAAAGGGTACCATATTTTGCCGATGCACTATTGAAAACAACTTAAATATCTATATAATTACCTAGAAACGTTCTATAAGGCTACTATTATAGTAAAAAGCAAGTATACTAACCTTACTAACCATTTCTAAACCCTAGATTGGCTTTTACTTAAGCTTAAAAGTATAAAATATAAGTTTATTAAGCTCTTAAAGTAATTAAAGAAGAAGACCAAAGTGTAAAGTTACCGCTACTTAGCTGCCTATGTAGAAGCTGCCTAGCAAAAGTGTAAGAAGTATTATATTAAGGCTAATAATATAGCAGCTTACTATATAGCAATTATTCTTAACCCTATACTTAAGATATAGTAGTTTTATAATTAATAGGCACAGCATAATAAAAAGGCGGCTTGGATTTTAGAAGTAGAGGAGGTAGTAAAAGAGCTTTAGCTTAAATATAAAGGTAAAACCTTCCTACTACTATTATCTTTAGCTATACTAGGAACTCCACAGCTACTAATTAAGAGAGAGAAGTTATATACCTCTACCTAAGCTTATAAACGCCTTAAAACCACTTACCCTAAATCTAATAACTTGCTACTAATTAATCGCTTTAAAGAGTATCTTGCTACTAACTACGTACTTCTTACTAAGGGCCAACACTTTAATGTTATATAATACTGGCTAGATTGCTATAAGAGCTAGCCTAACCTTACTTAATTTGCGCTTAATATCTTAGCTATACCTTCTATAAGCAATAAATACGAGCGGCTTTTTAGCAGCTGTAAGATTCTTCTTAAGGACTGACGTTCCTAATTATAAATGGATATTATTAAGGCAAATAAGGTTTTTCGGCACTTGTACAGGCTACTACTAAAAGGTATATTTAATAATGAGGAAGTAGATAAGATGGTAGGAGAGACTTGTAAAAGGATATCGCTTAAGGAAGCTGCTAAGGCTTACATTACTGCCGTAGTTACCGCAGAGGTCTCTGCTTAAGTAGAAGATATAATTAATAAGGAGGAAGAGGAGCTAGATAAGCAATATGCGGCTATTAAGATTAACTGTAAGGTTAAGATTATTAGAAGGCGTAATATAGGTAGCTTTTAGTGAGTTATTCTATATCTACGCTTCCTTTTACAACACTATACTAATGCCAAGCTTTTCTAAATATAGTATATAAATGTAGTGGAGCTCTGTAGAGCTCCTGGAGTCAAATAATTTACTAGCTAGATGGAGTGGATTTAAGCTCGAATCCACTCCAGTCCAGTCCAATTCCATTACTGATTTCTGGTGATGAAAATTAGTCATGCCCATTTCTCCTATCATCCTTCACACTTTTTGTACTATTATTTCCTTCTACTTCTTTGTGCGAGTGCTAGTCCTCTATAGCACCAAAATGGCGATTCACTGAAGGTCTGCAGAGATGCCTTCCATGCCTTCCATATGTTGCTAGTAGGCTCGATTAATAAGAGGTCTTCCTCCTAACTGGAACTTATCCAGACGATTATAGAACAAATATGTTTTATGCTATGCTTCGAATACTCTGAAAATGGCGAAAAAGAGGTGGCTAGATCTTTCCCCTTTCTCTCCAAGTATAATTACCGTAGTATACCTAGTGCGAAATATATTTCTAAAACACCACTTTCGAAATATGCTACGCGCTAAATGTGCGGTTTTGTAAATCCTTCAAATTTTCACGATAGTAAGGCTGCTCTATTCACATCTGTATTTAATAAGGCCTAGTAGAGACCCGGTACCCGGGCTCGTCTCGTAATTGACTTAACAAAGCTTTAGATTTCTTGCACGGTTGAATAGACTGGCCGCACGCGGGAGTAGATGTCTTGGCGAATCTAATCTTTAGCTCTGGTAGTAAAACACGTAGCTGAGTATATAATGGCTCTCCAGGGCTCAACAGTGATCTTCTTGGACTGGGTTAATTCAGGAGCTCCATGGTGGAGCCGTAGTTTGACTGGACTGGATCCTGTCAGTTTGATTGGTTGGATGGAGTGGATTTAAAGCCATAGAGCTCTTAGAGCTCCAATTCTCTAATCTGATTCGGGCAGGTGTAATATAAGGGTAAGCCAATTAGCGACCGAGGACGAGCTTCAATTTTAGAATTGGGTGTACGAACTATATAATCTAAAAACTGTGGTGTATACAACTGTCGTCGTCGTTGCTTTAATTGATCTATCCTTACCTTTTGCCTTACTGCCGCCATAGAGCGATATTTATTAACTAAATTGCCTTCTGCATCTAATGACGTAATTCTTGCACCTAAGAGCCTTAACCTAAAGCCAATAAGTTAAAAATAATTAAGGAGTTTAAGCTTTATAGGAAGCAATATATTTAATATAAAGCTCTTATAAAACCCTAAAGAATACTAAGCAACAATCCTTACTAATTTAAAAGTGGGGTAAGGATATCTAGCTAAAATTCTCTACGGATCGTCGAACATTCTATTACTATTATATTTATAAGCGATTAAAGTATAAGCAAGAGCTCTATGTAGTATTATTAGGAAGAATAACTGCTATTGTCGGTATCACCCAAGTGCACTTGATTGGCCTATTAATCTCTGGATTTGTCTGGTGTTTAATAGGTGCAGAAAGCAGAGGATCGTAAGGATCGCGGTGCCTAAGTAGGGGGCTGATGAGTCATCATAAGGATGACTAATTAGAGACACAAATAACCACATAACCTGTCCATATATTCCGACACTAGCAATTCTTTCTTTATGCGTAAAATAGCCATCCTAGTACTAATCCAACTGAAATTAATCCTCTATTCTACAAAGCTTAGTCCGTATCTAAATTCCCGTTTATATCTTTTGGACGACAACATCCCCAAATGTGCTTATGGAGAGTAGTATTTAAGGGGAATGTAGATCCGCACTTAGTACACTTAAAGGGTTAACAATCTGGCAAATGTCTAAAGAGCGCTTGACCTGAAGGGAATGTAGTAGAGCACTTTTCGCAGTTTTGAGGTTGCGGGGGTTTATACGAGCTTGGCTGCCGTGGCTCCTTGGCTTTAGTTAACAAGGAAGGTAAAGCTGGCAGAGCTTGCGCTAACAGAGCTTGCTTAGTTTGTAGCTCTTGGATCTCTTTTTGCTGTTTTTTTAAGAAGAGCTCGTAGCTTACGGATCTCTTTTTGTTGCCTAGTTCGCATCTCTAAGTCTCTACTCCGTACTTAACGAATCTCATCTTGTTGTCGCTTAATCGTGTTTCACATATCCTAAATTTGTGTCTGATAAGCGGTTGTAGTTGGAAACTCCCATTAGGCTTTATTATTATAGATACTGATATAGCAAAGCCGTCCGGTAGTTAAACAGTTCCCGCTTTTCCATCCTTTAGGAAGTTGTTGTGCCATATTGAGAATTCGTAGCTGCCGTAGATGCTGGCAGAGGGCAGAGGGCAGAGGAGGGGGAGCGCGCTGGCGTTGTAGGCGCGTGCTGGCAGGTCTTGATTCCTCTGGCAGAGTTATAATTGTCGTGATGCAGGCAATAAGGCGGAAGAAGGAGGTACCAATATGTAGACTCTGTTGACGTGGTATTCGTGGCTTGCAAAGGCCGTAGAGGGGCACGCTGGCGTTTGGGGGCGTGCTGTTGACGTGATTTTCGACGTGGCAGATCTGCAAGGAAGGTAGTAGACGGTGTCGGGATTATAGGTAGGTGGGTGCCGCTAACGCTGCTGGGTTATGGGATGCTGCTGACGCTGCTAGGTTGCGTTGCTACGCTGGGGTACTGCATAAAGCTGTTGGGTAGTTGGGTATTGGGTGCTGCTATAACGCTGCTAGATTGTGGGATGCTGCCGAGGCTGCTAGATTATTGGGTATTGGGTGCCGCTGACGCTGCTAGGTTGCTGTAAGGCTGGAGTACTGCACGGGGCTGTTAGATGTTGGTTTGTATGCTAAGACGCGTACTAGATATTGGTTTGCTGCTGAGTTGTGTTGCTACACTGGTTTACTGCGTAAAGCTGTTGGGTAATTGGATACTGCGCAAGGCTGTTGGGTTGCTGTGACGCTGGGTGCTGTATAAGCTGGTATGCTGCACATAGCGCTGCTAAGGTAGCTGCTGAGGTAGCTGCTGGGTTACTGCCCGAGGGCGGTTGGATGTTGGGTGCTGTTATGCTGGAGGTACGGCACTCAGTGAAGAGGTCGTACTGGGGGTTGATTTGCGTGCTGTAGAATGTCTTGTGCGTTGCGTATTTGTCGTATATTCTAAGCTGGCTGGAATTGGGTGCTGCCGGAGCTGCTAGGTGCTGGTTTTGCTGCTAGGTACTGGAGTGCTGCTTTTAATCGAAGCTGCTGGGGCGGCAGTGAACCTTGTTGCTCTATAGCCAACCGGTGAGGTTGACTATTGATCAATGTCGGTATCACCCAAGTGCACTTAATTGGCCTATTAATCTCTGGATTTGTCTGGTGTTTAATAGGTGTAGAAAGCAGAGGATCGTAAGGATCGCGGTGCCTAAGTAGGGGGCTGATAAGTCATTATAAGGATGACTAATCAGAGACACGAATAACCATATAACCTCTGTCCATATATTCCGACAGCTATAGATGTCACGAAGTTCAAATAGATGAGTTCATTGATGAAAATGGGTTGATAGATTGATGATCTTGTATCGTGTCTTTTTGACCTTGATCTGACGTGTCTTCAGTAACGTGTCTTCGTGCACGTGACTCGTGCACGTGACCCACGCCTTTAGAGAATATAGATTATCTAACACACCCCCTTAGCTTTAAGCTCTTTAAGGTCAAAGCTAGCCACCTTCTCGTGTCCGTTAATAAGTTAATTGAACCGTAATCTTATCTAAATCCTTCCATCTTACTCTAATACTGTCCCTTAGGTCCTCTAGTTGCTTCTCCTTATCTAGCTACTCCTTAATATCCACCATCCCGATTATATTAATAAAGCTTTAAAACCTCTGCTTAGGCAGGGCCTTTATAAGTCCATTAGCGATTATCTCCTTTATTACTATTTATTAAAATCGTACTTGTCTCATTGCGTATTCCTAACATAGCTAGTATTAATAGATATTAATGTGTTAGAGCTTCGTAATTAGCTTTACCGTATCTTCCGTAATTAGTTAGAGCGTTTATATATTATTACATTTAATAATTAAGGGCTCGTTTAGGCGTAATGTTATTGCTTTAAATAGCCTACTAATAAAGATAGCTTCCTTTACTGTCTGTAATAGGGCTAATAACTTAGCTTCTATGCTTAACATTATTACCGTACCCTGCTTGTTTGCTCTCCAGGCAATCGGCCCCCTAAATAGCTTTATAATATATCCTTACGAGCTCTTTCTGTCGACGGAGTTGTCCGCGAATGATGCATTGCTGGCATAAATAAATGATTGCGCTTTACCTCTACTATCTCTTCTGTCGTCTCGTCCTTTATCGCGTATTCCTTTGTTTTTCCCTCTACTGTTTGTTCCTTCCTTGTCTCCTCTATAGTAGATTGCTCTGCTTCTTGTACTATATAAGTACTAGATTACTCTGTCTACCGCTTAATAGTGCTCTTGGCTTAGGTTCTGATTAAACCTTACCAGCCATAATACTACAAAAGCAATATCCGGACGCGTTATAGTGGCTATATAAAGTATTAAACCCATTTTTCTCTAATATAGCATCGTAGAAGCTGCTTCTCTTGGTAGGGATATAGGACGGACTAGTAGGTCTATATTAGGGGACGGAAGCGTCGGACAGATTAATTAGTAATTGGTAGGGAGGAGTTTAAATTCTACTATAGGAGTGTCTGGAAGACGCCCTATAAGATCTATCTTATACTAATTAGCTATCTTCTTAATATAGGCTTCCTGGGATAGCTATAGGAGCCTCTAGCTATAATTGCGTAGCACGTAGATTCCTAGGAACTATTTTAGCTCGCTAAGGATACTTATTTGGTATTCCTTATATAGCTCCTTAATTGCTTCTTAAGCTTTCTTCTTATCTGTCTTTTAGTAGCAGAAGACAATATCGTTAACGTAAAAGAAGATAACTATTTCACCTTTTAGCATAATATACGGCTCTTAAGGTACCTCTTTAAAGCCTAATTTGTTTAATAAGCTCGTGAGATTCTTCTGCTATAATAATAGTAATCGTTGTAGTCCGTATAAGGCTTTTTTTAAGCGTAGTACTTTGTCTGTCTTTCCTTTATTAAACCCTAGTGGTAGCTTTATATAGACAACCTTATTGAGATCGCAATGGATAAACGCATTAACTATATCTATCTGTATCGTCTCCAGGTCAAATTTTGCGGTGATTGCCATAAGGGTTCAGAAGGTTGTACTAGCTAATATAGTAGCTCTTATAGGTAGGTCTCCTAGGGCCTATTAATTTCCGCATACTACTAAGCATGCCTTGCATTTCTGGAGAAATCTGTGCTTGTCCGTCTTGTAGATAAACACCTATATTAAGCTAAAAACCTGCTGTTCCTTTATATACTTCTTATCTGTTTCTTAAAACGACCTTATTTAATAATGGGATTAGAGGTAAGCTTGTTAAGCCTCTTAGAACTAATCTTAAAAAGGGTATATATTAAGGTCCTTAATTAACTAAGGTGGCGGAGGTAAGTTCTTCCTATATAATCTAATATTACATATTCTGCCTAATTTCAGCTTACTATCATTAAGTCGACTATTAAGGTTAAACTTCCTTCCTGCTACAAAGGCGCCTTAATAGGCTAAGGTAATCCTTTTAGTAATAAAGTCTTTAAACCTATTATCACCGGCTTCCTTAAACAAGTCTTTAACTAAGTTATTAAACACCCCCTAAGTGTAAAACCTATCTCCTACTCGGTTAACAGTGTCCTAATTAGTATCTGACTTCATAGGATACTTAACGTAAAAGGCATATAGAGATTCTTTATCTTCTTCTATTAGAGGTAGCGTATAATACGCATTTTTAAAAGCTCTTATAAGCTTAAAATCTGCTAACTTATTAAAGGTTTAAACTGGCTTATTAACGTTGTCGTCTTCCTTTTAAATTAACAGTTTAAATACTTTATTATTATCTTCCAGAAGAACCTCATTCTTAATTAAAGTCTTAGGGAGTTAAATCTTCTTAATCAGCGTATCTAATTCGGCGTGTAGATCCTTTAAGATGTCTATTTACTTGCCGTTAAAGAACGTCTTTTCATTAAAGATAATATCCCTAGTAGAGATAATAATACCTTTATACAGGATCTAGATCCTATAGATATTGGTAGAGTTATAGCCAATAAGGTAGCTAATATAGGCTTATAGATCTAGCTTACTTAGTCTTTTCTTCTTTAGCTAGGTATCTGACGTCATCACATACGCCCTACAGCCATAGGCTTTTAGGTGCGCCAATTATAGTTTTCTTAATCTCCTATTTGCTAGGTAGGTATGGAACCTTTTATATAGCGATTTCCATCCATTGCTTTCCCGTGGCGTTTAATCTCAAAGGTAGACTATATAGTTAACTATCTCGTTCTATAGGTTGTGTAATAAATTAGCAGCAATTCTCATTGCATGTCCTTTTTTAATGATTACACCCCCTAAGCGTTCGGCGGTACCGTTCTGTGCTTAGGTATATGGCGCCAAAGGCTTAAAGGTAATCCCTTAGGTCTATAGCTATTTAAAGGTTCTCCTTCTTCCTAGCTCGTTATCTAACCTAATAGTATTAACCTTAAGGTTATACCTTAGACGAATCCATTAGATAAAATCTTTAAGTACTTATAGTATCTCCTTCTCCTCGCTATGCGTTGTTATAAAATATAGGAAGGTTCTTCCTAAGAAGGTATTATAAATAAGCATAACTTGTACAAATCCTGTATATGCTTCCTTAAGGTCAGTCCAGTCAATATAGAGGTTAAGATAAGGTTTATTAATATTCTATTTTAAGAACCTTCTTGAGACCTAACGCTTAATTTTGGCGAGACTATAATATTAATATTCTATTATCTTTGGGCCTTAAAGCTTAACTCCTAGGGCGTTAATACCTAAATAATAAAGGCTTATAGGTCCTGGATGACCTAGACACAAATACTATAGTTATACATTACCTTTCACATCTAGGCGAATGTCTCTTAACGATACTCTACGCTTCTATTAGCGGCGTAGTAGTTGGCTTGTATTAAACGCTAATAGACTTCCTAGTTAGACGTATTTAATAGTCTATTATCCATAACGTTCTTCCATTTAACATAGGATTGTATTGTCCTTCCAAACTAGAAGATTATTGTTTTCTTTATTATTCTAAAAGTACCCTCGCTTTTAAAGTAGACGGAATAACACTAGATTTATATTAAAGTCCGTATAAAAGGCAACGTCCTTAAGACGTAGGATTCCCTTACTCTTGTCTAGTTTTGTAACTTAGATAGTAACATCGCCGTAACCTAGTATAGGCACTTCTAAGCTGCCGGCGGTGACGTATTTATATCTTAAAGCTTTCCTAAAGTTATAAAAACGAGAGAGATTATTAAAGATATATAGAGTGGTTTCTAAGTCAAGAATAGTTAATAGCTTTAGTAGATGGATTTAACCTATATAATATAATTCTAGGAATATCGTATTAGCTTCTCCCTTAATCTTAACTTCTTGGCTCTTGTCCTATTATTATTAAGCCTTGTCTTCCTGTTCTTCAAGTCTAATCTTTATAACTTAGTTAGTAAGATTCTTATTCTTTTCTACCTTCTTTAGCACCCTTTTAATACGAGTATCTCTAATTATAACTCCTTTAGGTCTCTTGTCTTTAAATAAATACCAATAGTCTTAAAGGGAATGTCCTCGTTTCTCGCACGCTAAGTACACGGGTAGTAGCTTCTTATAGGACGTTTTCTTATTTACTAGTAACCTAGCTCTCTTTAAGCGTCTAGTATATGCTAAGGTTCCTTTCCCTAGACCTTTAGTAGTATTAGAGTAATCTATTATAGCTTGCTCTGCAAAGTCTGCATTAAAGGTACTCCCTCTTGTAGTAGTATTAGCTTTCTTTAAGGGTATTCTAAGTCCTTCTTACAGCTCCTTTGCTACTCTGCGGTATTTGGAAGATCTCAACTTCTAAGGGTCATTTAACTTGGTAGTATACTTTATATAGTAGGCGTTGCTAAATGGTTAAATAACTTCTGCCAAATCTTGTAGCCAGATTCTATCAGACATTTAAGGGATCTTATACTTCTCTCCTAGGGATATTGCATGTTCCCATTAATCTAGCCACTGGTTTAATTTTAACAACTATTTAAACCCCTTAAGGGCTTTTATATACTAGTATTGTACCTTCTTTCTAATGAACAATGAGGTAGGTTCTGTGTTCTCCTTTAGCTAAGATAGCTACTCTTTAACTATTAAGGAAGGGTTAAGCAGTAGCTTCTTCTAAATTAATACTATAGACGTAATCTAGATGTGGATCTATTAAAGACAATCTTCCTATCTAAGGAAATACTTTATATCCTGGTTGTAGTATTATCTGCTATTCTTGTACGCTTTCTGTTAATTCGTTAAGAGCTATATATATAAGGTTATATTCTTATTAAAATCTATAACCTTTAGAAGAGGTGGTTTTTTAAATAGACCTTCTTAAGGTGCTTCTATGGCTAGGTTAACGTGGGCCCAAATTTACTAATCTATAAGGGCTTATAGTTACCAGATCTATTACTCCCAGTCTTTTAGTTTATTAAGGATGATCATAGTTAACGAACTTAATATTGGTGGAGTTATTTTAACTAATAGGCAAAGGAGGATTTAAGATAGTATTTTTATCGTTAGGATCGTCCTTATCATCAGGGTCGTCCTATGACGATTAAGGTAGGATTTCTCATGGAATCTCGTGGAATCTCATGGAATCTCGTGGAAGGTTCGTGTCAGAATCGTCCTACAACACTTAAGGTAGGATTTCTGTCAGAGTCTGCGTCCTGACAATGAGGTGTTAGAGTTTAACAATAAGGTAGAATTTCTTCAAATGATTAAGTAATGGCTGAATAGCTTCTTAATTCGGCGGACCGGGCTTATAACTATCACGAAGTTCAAATAGATGAGTTTATTAATGAAAATAGGTTGATAGATTAATGATCTTATATCATGTCTTTTTGACCTTGATCTGACGTGTCTTTAGTGACGTGTCTTCGTGCACGTGACTCGTGCACGTGACCCACGCCTTTAGAGAATACAGATTATCTAACAATAGATTACTTCTATCTCTTCGAACACGTGTATTTTTTTGTTAATTTTTTGATTGGTGGCTGTGGCTTAGGGGCCTGCAAATGGCGGGCTTGTTTTCCGGCTTTTGTAAGCAGTTTTTACTATAAAAAGCAGGAAAAATAGCCCTGAATTTGTAAGCCTATGGTCCAACTAGTAAAAGTGCGTACTTATAAGAAGTAGGGCATGAGCTATATATATACATATAAGGTAAAAAAGCGAATGCTTGGGTAGGTGGGTGAATTAACAGTAGCTTTAATTAACGAGAACTAGCATATTTAAATTTAATTAGATAATGTTATTAATGCTTAAAGTTCTTTATATAGAGACTTTAAGCTGTGCGCTATGGGATATATAACTTCCTATAGACCCTATTATCTATCTCTTTAAACACGTATATTTTTTTGTTAATTTTTTAATTGGTGGCTGCGGCTTAGGGGCCTATAAATGGTAGGCTTGTTTTCCAGCTTTTATAAGCAGTTTTTACTATAAAAAGTAGGAAAAATAGCCCTAAATTTACAAGCCCATGGTCTAAGGAAAGCGAAGCATGACTATAGCTAAATAGGAGAAAAATATATATAGAGAGATATATTTTAGGTATTAGCCTTATACATAAGGCTGAGTTAAAAAGAATGCTAGTAGGGTACCTAGTTAAAACCTTTATAAAAGGCGGAAGGTGTTAGCCTGTAAGGTTAAGTAATAAAGGTGGAAAGCATCTAATGTCTAGCGGCCTAGGCATTGGACCTTTTTATTAGAGAAGCTATAGTCTAGGACGTGTTAGGCCGCGCCCCTACGGAAGCTGTAACCTGTATACTATGCGGCTGAAATACTATAAAGGTTTAGTCTTAATTTAAGCGTCTTCCGCGCGTATAAGACCGAAAACGCCACACTATTAGATGTAGTAAATAGCGGTATAGAGGGAGCCTAGGGGTCTAGGAGAAAAAGCCTTTATAGCACTACTACAGGGTAAACCGCGTTAAAGGTTGCGGCTACTATAATTTAAACGCCCTGCTTATCCTTATTAGTCTTACTCTATTTAAAATAGAAGGTAAGGTAATCTCTAGAGGGGCTAAACTGTACGTCTAAGTAAGTAGCTTTAGTTATAGTAAATAATGGTTTAAACCATTACTTATTAGTATAGGAGATCTTACCCATATAGAGGCACCCTATAAAGGTAAGGTAGAAGGTAGTGTTGGTATTTACCCCTAGGATTAAGTTACTGCTAGTTACGATTTTAGTGAGGATGCTATATAAGATTGGCAACTTTAGGGTAGATTCTTTTAGGTTAGGGTTAAGGGAAGTTGCCCTATCTAGTATATAATAAAGTGACGCGTTCTTAAATACTATAACTAGGAGAATATGGTTAATATATATAGAGTAGATCGCGGTAAGGTATAAGCATAAGGTTTTTAAAGCTACCCTACCTATATACGGAGAACTATTACTATATATCCTCTATGCTACCCATTCTATAAGATTAGGTAACTGGGCTAGGTATAGCGCCACAGCCCTTATAGCGCAGAAGAACTCCTATAACTTTATATCTAAGGCGTACGTCTTATGGGTGTTAGGCTTAATGCTGTGCCATAAAAGGCTTAAAACTAAGTGAGATTGGCCCAATTAGGTAATGAAAGTAGGTGGCGGGCCTAATAGGTTAATAAGCAAGCCTAAAGATAAGCCGTTAGTACCAAGAGATTAATCTAAGGATAGAGATTTTTAACTATAGCCTAGTTAAAGTGGGAGACTACGTTAGCTAGTGTATTATCTTTAAATGAAATCTAGGAAGATTATAACTGGATGTTAAATGCGGCAGCCTAAACTAAGATTTATTAGAGGAGCAAATTAGTAGGGCCTTTAAGCACTGTATTTTATAGGCCTGTAAGAGTAACTGTGTTATTTATATAGATATAAACAGATAAATATTGCTAGGTAGGGCTCCATTTTACAAATGCGTTAGTAATAGTAAGTATTTTAAGTATATTAATATGGGTATAGAGGTGCTTAGAGGTAGGAGATACTGTAAAGAGGTTGTCTTATAGCAGTATGGAAGTATAAGGGCGCTATTAACTATAAGGAGTAGAATGGGTCTTAGTAGAGGTGTGGCCTAGGCAGCTATAGAAGAAGCTAGTGTAACTATATTTGGATAAGGTATCTATAAAGAGATAGATCTAAGGGCGAGTAATATCCTCCTAAAAGAAGTAAACCCCATTTTAAAGCGCTAGGGCTTTACTCTACTAAGCTAGGTTAGAGATTACCGCTAACGGAATAGGCAAGGTGTGGTAATTTATAAGAGAGAAAGCTGTAACAAGGTCCTATAGCAATCTTAAGTAAGATCGCCCTAACTAGATAGCTTTTACGGCCTAAGTAAGGCTACCTCTAAGTTGCTAGCACTGTTTAAGAGAAACTTGGGGCCTAAGAATAAAGAAGGCGAGTAGATTTTATAGTGCTATCTATTTAATAGGGCTAAGAGATAAGAAGAAAGTGTTAGTATTAATCTAATAGCCTAGTATATCTAACACTATACCATAGGAGTCTTTTATAGTGTTAGAAGGGAAACCAAGTAGTATAATTATAAAGTTATATATATAAACTACTGGTATATAACTAGTGTCTAGGCGTAAGATAAATATAAAGTTATCTAAATAATAAACTAGTATAAAGAAAGCAATAATTAAATAAAGGCGGTGTTTAAGAATCTAATGTAGGGCTTTTATAAAAAGGTTAAAAAGAAAGGGCGTAGTAGCTAGACTAAAGGGGAGACAGTATTTAGTGTACACTGTCTTTTCCCACTTAAAACCTAGTAGGCGTTAGTTAGTAATAGCGACTAGGATATTCTAAAAAGCGTCTTTAAGATCGCGTTTAAGGATAACAGCTTCTTTCCTAGCAAGGAGGATAAGTGCTAGAATGTTATCTACGGTGCTATAGGTAAGGGTAGAGTAGGCCTTTAGAATAGCAGCGTTAACGGAAAGACCTTAATAAGGCTTAGGTAAAGAGAGATTATAGATATAGCAGAAGGTTTTATCTGGCTTAAGTATAAGTCCTAAGGGGGAGCAGCAGATTACTTTAGGTGGATAAATAGCAATGCGGCCAATAGGTAGATTAGTAGTAATTTTTATAGTAATTACCCCTAGGTTAGCATTAGATGGGAGTTAATTTAAATATATATGTGCTAGTAATAAGGTAGTAACTCTAATCCGTACGCTATATATTAGAATACCCTTAATTAAGGGGCTGAGATCTCTAGGGTATAGAAGTAGCTTATCCCTTTAGGCCAGTGCGTTTAATAGCGACAGTAAAGTATAAAGTGGATACCCTAGGGTAAATACCTTAAATCTTAGTGTTAAGTTTGGGTGTAGAGGGGGTATAAATTGTTATAGAGACCCCTTATAGTCTTTCTTAATATAATTCCCTCTATATGCTTTATAGAGATATTAATAAAAGTATAGCAATTTAAAGTATAGATAGCCCGTATTTTAATTACCGCATACCTAACCCTATAGGGATAAGGTAGATATATCTGCCTAAGGGCGTTTAGATAATAAACCACTATAGGAGGGTAATAGGGCTAGGTATAGGGTGGCGAAATTACAGTTAACTACTTACAGTTTAATAGAAATAGCCTAGTTAGTAAGGTTAGTTTAACTAAGCCTTATAGCTTTTTAGTGGACAACTAGGGCTAAATTAAGGACACTATTCTAGATAAACTGTGCGGAGAAGCCCATAATAGCTTAGTAGAATTTTACTATTATAATAGTTAAGGGGGTTAATATGGCCTAGAGGGTTTAGATAATAATACCGTAGTTAGTAAAGCCCTTAAGCTAAATACCTATAGAGGAGAAGTCCTTTCTAGAGCCCTTATTAGAGGTAATAACTCTTCTGTTTACTGTTAACTCTATCTAATTAGAGTTAATTCTAGATAGGTTATTACGTAACTTTATAAGGTTCTTTAGAACAAATATACCCTTCTAAATTATAGTAACTTTGGAGACTAGGATCCTAGGAAGAAGTAAGTCTAGGCTCTTTATAGTAGGAGGGAGAGAAGACTTACTAGAGTTAGTCTCTACTGCGTTAATTATAGTAGGGTTCTTTTTAATAGTAGTAAGCTAAGCCTAGTGTATTTCTTCTATAGCTAACTTTACTTAGGCTGTAGAAGCAGTAAGTGCTTTAAGGGTAGCCTGGTTTAAAGCTGCCTTATAAGCGCGCTCCTGCTTATAGTCTTTTAGCTCTTATTTATAAATATCCTGTAGGCGCTTTTTAGCCGCAGCTACAGCTATGGCGGAGGGCGTAGGGGCTATAGTAATAGAAGGGTGACGCGTCTGCGAGCCTTCGCTATTAAGAACACGCAAATAAGAGCGTGTGCTGTATACAGGAGCGTCTTTAAAAGAATTTGTTATAAGGAGTAGACGGGGGATGGCGGAGAGGAGTAATGGCAATGGCCTAAATTTAAGGCTTTAAGGGAGGAGATTTGACGGTTAAATAAGATCAGAATGAATAAATTAACAGCAGCTTTAATTGACGAGAACTAGCATATTTGAATTTAATTAGATGATATTGTTAATACTTGAAGTTCTTTATATAAAGACTTTAAGCCGTGCGCTGTGGGACACGTGACTTCCTATAGACCCTATTATTATATAAGATTACTACTTAGATAAGGCAATAGGCGAGCTTCTCTCTACAAAACTAGTAGATTTAAATTAGCTAACAATTAAGGAATATCTAAAGGCTAGATTACTTAATATAAATTATAACTTTAATAGCTTTAAAGCTCTCCTAATTCAATAGATTGTTTACTACTATATTACCTTTTTTTTAATTTAAAAATAACTACTTCTAATAGCTACTGTTCTTTCTCTACCCCAGGCTTTAAAAGTTTTTTCTATAACTAAGAAAGACAATTTATGGGTAGGTTATATAATTATTTAAGTAATAGAAGAAGTTATTAAAGAAAGAGCTTAAGAGCGCCTGAAGTATAATATTAATTTCCTTTAACTTATAAACGTTACTAAACGCGTATATAATTATTAGTGTTATAGGCTATTTTATTAGCAAAAAAGGTAAACGTCACTATATAGTTCTTAGGCTCCATAAAATTATTAATAAGTATACTAGTAAGAATATAGCGGGTGTCCTCATAGATCTATTTCGCGACTATAGGATTATAGGTAATATTAGGTATTTTATAGCTAATAATATGGAGTTAAATAATATATATATTAATGCAATTCCTTATACACTATATTTAAATATATTAGTAAAGATTTATAAAGGATATTAACTATATTACTTTAACTATATTATAAACCTTTACACCTATTACGGCGCTGGTGGAAAACGGTGGATTATGGTAGACGTTATGGTAGACGCAGAGTTACGTGAGCTTACGTGACTTAAGGATTGTATAAGACTTCAAGCGACACTGCCCTTCTTCTCCTTTCCTTTCTCTAGCTTTAGATCCTCGTTTATAGACTACCACTTGTACAGGCTTGCGCGTCCCTCTTGCTGTGCTCGTGCCTTAATTAACTAAGTCGCTAACATTATCTAAAGCTTATTATTACTCTCTCTTCCTAAGAAGAAACTTAAATATATCTATCTATAAGACCATAGATAGGACAAGGACATAGAATAGGACCCTAAGGACATTATTAGGACTATAAGAATAGGACAGACCTAAGAACTAAAAGAACACAAATAGAACGTAAAACCTAAGAATAGAACACGTATAGACTAAAACCCCTAGAAAATAAATAAACACCAGAAATTACCTAAAACCCTTACCACCATGCTAAGAAATACAGCAGCTGGCAAAGCCGCTGCAGGACCCATAAATACCTCTAATAGTAAAACAGTCGCCGTCTTAACCCCCTAGGAAGAGCTTGCAGCAGCTAATGCCGAAATTAAATGGCTTTAAGAGCTGCTTAAAACCAGAGACACCCCTACACCTAGCAAGGAGTTATTAAATACCTAGAGACTTACTATAGTCCTTAAGGCCCTAGCCTAATGTATAGTATTAGCATTATTACGGTCCGTAAAGGTTGTAGACCCCCTATTACTTATAGACGGAACTGACCCTATATTTAATAACTGGAAGCTTTAATTATAGGATAAGCTTAAAGTTAATACAGACCACTTCCCCACTACTTAAGCTAAGATGGCCTATGTCTTTAGCCGTACTGGCGGAGACGTACAGACGCACCTATGTCCGTGATACGCCTAGGACTTAGCAGATCCCTTCCTCTCTAAAGACAAGATAATTAACTACTTGTTTTCTATTTATAAGGACCCCTTTAAGGTACAGAACACTCGCCTTAATTATAAAGCTTTTAATATAAAGATAATGGAGACCTTTTTAGCCTTCTAGACCCGCTTTCTGTACCTAGCCGGCTAGGCCTAAATTCCCTATAAAGACCTAATGCTAAACCTCTTTAATAAGCTTACCCTAGACCTACAGCGCGCTATACTGCTAGTTTTTACTACTATATAGACGCTAAAAGTACTTATAGACTACTGCCTATCTATTAACCAAGGCCTCTATTAAATTAAGGCACAAGCTAAGCGGTATAAGGCTAGAAACTCTCTAAACCAAACTATAAGCACTATATAAACGGCCTATAACACTCCGGCACGATCTGCAACTCCTACAGCACCAGCTATACAGCCCAGTATTAATTCAGCAGCTAGTCCTGCTGTGGGTCCAGCGCATACTTGGCCTATATATAACAACCCCTATAAATAGGCCCTTAGTAATTAAGGAGCTTGCTTCTTATACGGCCAGAAAGACCACTTTATAAAGGATTGCCAGATAAAGGTAAAAATGGGCAAGGTTCTGTTAATTTAGGAGGATGGTATAGAGCTAAAAAAAGAGGAACCTTAAAGAAAGACTCCTTTCTAGGGTTAAAAGGAATTAATATATTATATATTAATCTAAGTTGGCTAGTTAGTAGAAGAAGCTACACTATCCCTTATACTTTATTTTGTAATAGATATTAAGTTTTAACCTCCGCTTTAGCTAACTCTAGAGTAAATGCCTTTACCTTAATAGATACCTAATACGCCGTAAAGCTAGCTAAATTTTTAAATGCGCCTTTTAAAGAACTGCCTAAACCAGTCCCTATTCGCAGGTATAATAGATAGATAGGACCACCTATTACAACTATCTTATAGATCTACCTCTATGTTAATAGACAAAGGCAGTATAATATCCCCTTTCTTATTACAGATCTAGAAAGCTACAATATAATCTTAAAAAGAAAATGGCTAGCCTATTTAGGCTTATAGCTTAATATACAAAGTAGACAGCTTATTTAGCCTAAATCCCTACCCCTAACCCCTTCCTTTATAAAAGAAATTAATATTATAATAGAGAACCTTATATAGCCCTAAATTAATACTATTTACTAGGCCAATGCTATATATAGGGACTAGGCCTTTAAGAAAGATATACAGCTTAATCCGCAACGGATTTATATACTACACCACCCCCAGACCACCTATATTACGCCACCCGCATTAGGGATCTAGAAAATCAGTAGTAACCTAGCTAAGTCTCTTATGGAGAACTTAGGCCCTACATAGCTATAAAGGAAGGCTAGGAATACTGGACACTATACTAAACTAATAGACTAGAAGGACAACTTATAGAAAATAGAACGTGAGCTAAGGAAGACTATAAACCCTATACTGTAAAATACAGCCTAATAAAAGTCTATAAAGAAACCTATGGACCTTCCCCTAGTTAATATCTGCTATATTAGCGCTATAGGATTCTACCAGAACTTAGTCTAACCTAATACCGTTACCTTTACTACCAGCTTATATAAAATTAATTAAATAATTAAGGAAAAGGAAAGCAAGCTTAGCGGATAGGAAAGTGAGCTTATAGATAAGGAGCTAGTAGAACAGAAACTGCCCTATTAATACCAGAAATTTAAGAATATATTCTCTAAGGCAGCATCTAATATACTCCCACCTTACCAACTATATAACCACAAGATTAAGATTAAGCCAGACAAGGAAGACACTCTTAATTATAGCCCCCTTTGTTAGTAGTTTACTGCTAAATTATAGGCTATAAAGTAGTACCTTATTAATAACCTAAATAAGGGCTTTATTAAGCCTAGTTAAGCCCCTTTTAACTTACCTATTCTCTTTACTAAAAAGCCAAATAGAGGACTTTGTTTCTGTATTAACTACCATAAACTTAATAATATAACCCATAAGGACCGCTATCTACTACCCTTACTTAAGGAGACTCTAGCCTAAATAAGTAGAGCTAAGATCTTTACTAAGCTTAATATCCATTAGGCTTTTTACCAAATTAGAATAGACCCTAGATTAGAAGATTTTACTATATTTTAGACCTATTATAGAATATATAAATACAAAGTACTTCCTTTTAGACTGACTAACGGACCGGCTATATACCAGCGGTATATAAATAATATACTCTTTAACTACCTTAATAACTTCTATACGGCCTACCTAGATAATATTATAATTTACTTTAAGAATAAGCTAAAACATAAGAAGCATGTCTATAAAGTCCTACAGCAGCTCCATAAGGCTGGCCTTTAGGCTAATATTAAGAAGTTAGAATTTAGTGTTAAGCATATAAAGTACCTAGGTTTTATTATTAGTATAAACAAAGTTAAGGCTAACCCAGAGAAAACGGCTATAATTAACTAGTGGGCACCTCTATGGACTATAAAGGGGGTATAATTATTTTTAGGCTTCTATAACTTCTACTAACGCTTTATTAAGAACTACAGCAGAATTACCTAGCCTCTTAACCGTCTTACTAGGAAAGACCAGCCCTTCTATTTTAACGCTATATATACACAGGCCTTTAATAAGCTTAAAAAACAGCTAGTATCGGCTCCCCTACTTGCCTACTTTAACCTAGAATGGCCCTTAATGCTAGAAACTGATGCCTTAGACGGCGTAATAGCTGGTATTTTTTCCTAAAAGTAACTAGACAGAGAATAGCACCCTATTGTATACTATTTAAAGACTATAATAGATGCTAAGCTAAACTACTATATCTATAATAAAGAAATTCTGGCTATTATCTCTAGCTTTTAGTACTAGCGTATATAGCTAGAGGGGGCCCCTAAGCCTATTAAGGTAGTTTTGGATTATAAGGCCCTAGAATACTTTATAATAACCAAGGCCCTTATAGCCTAATAGGCACGCTAGGCAGATATCCTATCTTAGTTTAACTTCTTAATTATATATAGACCAGGCGCTATAAACCATGCGGATGCCCTTATAAGGCATAAATAAGACCTAGGTAACTAGACGGCTATAAAGATCTTATTATAGACCCAGACACTATTATAACCAGAGTACCTTAACCCCTAGATATAGGCAGAACTAAATATAGACTCTTTAGGCGCCAAGATATATCCTATTAACCCTTTAGGACTTAGCTTAATTAACAAATTGCTATAGATAAACTATACGGCCCCTTCTCTATAGAAGTACCATAAAAAGGCAAAGAATGTTACCAGCCTATAGTCCCTTAAAAATAGATTACTTAAGTATTAGGAACGGCTAGTAGTAGTAGAGGAATAGAACTTATGGACTTAACTTATTACTAAAGCATATGCTTAGGTCTCTACAACCCACCCTAGAAAAATAAGACCTATAGGATTATTAGCGATTGCTACTACTAGCCCGGAATGGTTATAGATATTAATTGCTATATATAGAACTGTAATAACTGCTATAGGTCTATAATTCTACAAGACAAGACCCTAGGGCTATTAAAACTACTCCTAATACTAGAACGCCCCTAGCAGCATATCTCTATAGACTTTTACAAGCTACCTATAGACTATAATAAATATAATATAGTTATAATCCTAGTTAACTGCTTTAGTAAGCACCTATTCTTAATCCCCTATTATAAGAATATTAATACTAAAGAGGTGGCCTAACTATATATCTATTATGTCTACCGAATTTATAGACTACTAGATACTATTATATCCAATTAAGGGCTGTAGTTTATATTAGCCTTCTAAAATAAGTTTACCTAGATCCTAGGTATTAGGTTAAAGCTTTCTATAGCATACTACCCCTAAATAGACGGTTAGACGGAGATTATAAATTAATACTTGGACTAGAGACTTTAGCTCTTTATTAACTACTTTTAGAATAACTAGGGTAAACTGATACCCCTAATAGACTACGCCCAGGCAACCCTACTCTATAACTCTATGGGATTTGCACCTATTTAGCTAGAAATGGGATATTTACCCTATACTAGCTTTAACTAGAATAGACCGGAAGGCCTATAGCCTATACACGAAAAACTATCTTATAAGGAAGCCTAGTAATATGCTAAACGCTTAGAAGAAGCCTAGGCGGTAGCCCATATAAATCTAGAAAAGGCCTAGAGATTAATAGAATAGCAGGTAAACAAGTATAGGCGTAAGCCTAACTTTACTATAGGCGATAAGGTCTGGGTTATAATAAAGAACTAGAAGACGGAATGGCCTAGCTATAAGCTAGACTATAAAATGGTAGGACCGTATAAGATTCTTAATAAAGAAGGCAACTTGTATAAGGTTAAGCTCCTAGACTCAATTAAAGTCCACCCTGTTTTCTTACTAGATAAGCTACAGAAAGCTATAAATAACCCACTACTTAGATAAAAGAATAAGCCTCCACTGCCAATTTAAGTTAATGGCAATAATAAATGGGAAGTTAATAAAATACTAGCCTATAAACTAGTACGAGGAACGCTAAAATACTATATCTAATAGAAAGGTTATAATCTAGACCTAACCTGGTACCCTACCTAGAACTTTATAGGTTGCTCCTAAAAGCTTAAAGAATTCTATAACTAATACCCTAACAAGCTAGGACCCTTAAAGTATCTAGACGAGTAGATGGAGTGCTAGTATAGTAAAGATAATAAGCTACCTGTTAAGTATAAAGATAAGAATACCCTATAAATATAATACGGACATACAAAGCCTAAGGGCAGGCTTTTTTGGAAGAGGGGGGGGGGGGGGTAATGTTACGGCGCTGGTGGAAAACGGTGGATTATGGTAGACGTTATAGTAGACGCAGAGTTACGTGAGCTTATATGACTTGAGGATTGTATAAGACTTCAAGCGACACTGCCATTCTTCTCCTTTCCTTTCTCTAGCTTTAGATCCTCGTTTATAGACTACCAATTATACAGGCTTGCGCGTCCCTCTTGCCGTGCTCGTGCCTTGATTAACTGAGTCGCTAACAACGCCTAGGCCTTTATAATTAAAAGTAATATAAAAGAAGTTTATAAGAAACTAGTAATAGCTTATTATAAAATAGACTTTAAAAAGATTAAGGAGTTATAAAAAAAGCGCGGAGTAATTGAATTGCTTTATAACCTTATATAATATATTTATATAACTCCTTAGCGTTATAGTTTTTTTTAGAAGATTAAAATTAGAAGCCTATTAGCAGAATTTAATGGCTTAGAGGTAAGCAATAAAATCTTAAGTTTTAGCGATTTTTACGCAGCTTAGTACCGGATTTTATTTCTTCTAAAGAAAAATTAACTAGCTCTATATTAAAAAATTAAACTCTTTTATATACCTATACTAACTACCTACTAGCTTATTTAAAATAACCAGATATATTAGAACTTATTATTCTTAGCTATATTACGCTTTCTAAACTGTAAGGAACGTATTATAAAGTTCTATAGTAACTACTATCTAGCAGTAAGTGCAAAGTAGCTTTTTAGGGAAGATCTACTATAAAAGCACTATTGGAAACAACTTAAATACCTATATAATTACCCATAAACGTTCTATAAGGCTACTATTATAGTAAAAGGCAAGTATATTAACCTTACTAACTATTTCTAAACCCTAGATAGGCTTTTACTTAAGCTTGAGAGTATAAAGTATAAGTTTATTAAGCTCTTAAAGTAATTAAAGAAGAAGGCTAAAGTATAAGGTTATTACTACTTAGCTGCCTATATAGAGGCTGCCTAGTAGAAGTATAAGAAGTAAGCTTAGACCCTCAGAACTCGGCTACCTCCTAAACTTAGACGCCTAACTAAATCGGTTACCTAATTAATTTGAGCTATCTACACCTGATTAATTAAGATTGACCACCTCTATATACATGGATTTTAATATATTGGCCTTAGCCTTTTAAGCAGACACCCTTTCGGGTCGTGATTTCGTCTCCTTTGCCTTCATATATGCCTCTTCCTTCTCTACCTTACTTATAGCTTCCTTAATTAAATCTATATTTGCGAACTTTGTATTTAGATCTATAGCTACCTGCTTATATTTTTTTAGGCCCTTAAGGTCCTTAAGCTGCGATTGCAAGCTATATATTTGAGCTTCCTTATATACAATGTCCATAGTAAGTTGCTTAAATCGTTAAGCTACTTTTTATAAAAGTGCCCTTGTCTTTTAATTAGGCGTACGCTTAACGCGAAGGCCCTATACTATATTATACATATTATTTGGTTTTGCTAAGGTAGCGAGAATATTAGACTAATTAATTTTAGGTTATTTAAAACTTAAAGCCCCTATTAGAGCCTTCTTTTTAACCTACGAGGATTTAAGACCTTTATACGGATTCTAGGGGTAGATACCGGACGCGCGCCACCCAGATTTAATTATTCTTGCGGTTATATCACAGTGCGTGCAGAGGGTCAAGGTACGAGGTAACTGTGACTGTGTATAATTGACAAACGATGTCGTGTGAGGAGCTATGTACAGAGAGGTAAGGCGGTATATATGTGTCGTTTAGGGGTCAGGTCCGTGCTCATGCATACGCGTAGCCATAACAACGCGTCAAGTCAGTGCCGTGACAGGTTAGGCCTTCCCCCCTTACTTTATAGTAGTACTTAATAAAACGGTGTTTCTTAATTGGAGCTGCATTGTTAATATATGCAAGCTCAGCAATCTGCTCTTAATATTTTAACTTAATTAGGCAAAAGTATAATAGATCTAGGGGTTGTAGAACGTGCGTTAAATAAGAAGGAAGGAAGATAAGCTATATATTATTGGCCTTATATTCCTATAGAAACTCTATAATATAGTGGCTTCCATAGCTGTTAAGAATAAGCAATTAAGCTTTATTACTAGGTGGTTTAGTTTTAGGTAAAAGACCTTAGTAAGTCAATTAAATACAATATAATTAGCTATTTAACCGTTCTTAAAGGTTGTATATATCCAATTAAGTACCTTATTATAATGGAACCAGGTTAATTAGATGTGCTTTCCTTTAAAGATTACTAGAGGCTAAATTAATCGGCTAAGCGCTGAGATTGCCTCTATAATAGATACCTATTTGCGATCTTTAGGTAATTTTATAAGGGTCTTCTTTTTTAAGGCATCTCCTAGTCTTATTAAATTTGCGCATATACCTAATGCAATACTAGATTCGTCTATATTCCAGCTATTCTCTACCCATACGCCGCTTGCCTTTTGCACCCTCTATAAAAGATTATAGAACTCTTAAATTTGCTTAAGTTGTGCCCCCTTAGCTCTAGTAGCCTCTATTAGTTGGCCAATTAAGGATTTAATGCGAGAATTGTGTTGTAAATAGCTAGAGACCTATAACTTGCCAAGGAGCTTAGTGTTATAATTTTAATTAATAATTTAAGCCGCTATTTCTTATAGTTGCGTATATAATGGGGCAAATACTTATAAGTCTTGCTTAAGTACCTAATTAATAAGAAAGTCTTCTTATGCAGGAGTTAACTACTATTTGTGCTGGTAACTAGGTCTAAAGGTAATTGTCAAGCGGACCTACTGTTAATATTTTTACCTAAAGCCTGTCACAGCTAGTACAGCTCTAGTGCCTCCTTAAACCTAGCAACAAGCCCTAGGCATATAAATACATTACGGTATTTAGCGTATAAAAAGGCCTTTTCTTTTATAATATTGCCACCCCTAGTTATATGGCTAACGTTACAGAAGAATAGCTAATCTAGTACTTTGTCCTTCTATTTAATATATAGCACATTGCGGTATACTGGTACCTTAAGGTTAAAGATATCTTGGATACTCGTAAAGTTATCTTAGAATGCGTCTTAACTAACGCTAACGGCTAAAATATATAAAACAATATAGAATGTAGAAAGGTCTTTAAGACGGAAGGTAAATTTCTTTCTATACATTTACAGTTAGTAGAATATATTGTTTAGACATAGCATAAAGCTTATAGTTTACCATCCTTTTCTTTATTCTTAATATATTCTAGGTTTATATTTACTACAATTATACTCTTATTAAAGTGTTTCTTGCTGTAAACAACTATAACGTTAATATTCTTAAACTAGATAGCTTTATTGCTGCCTTTAGCACTAGCGCTTTCTACTAGAGCGCCTAGTCTTATAGCTATAGCTACGTTAAATAGGAGAAGAAGTGAAATTTGGACTTAAATAAAGCTATAGAGTGGCTTAGTATTATTAATCTAGAAAGCATGGAGGATAGTATAGAGGTCTTGGACAAACATAGCATACTTTTCCTTTACCGACTTGTTAAGCTTAAGGCTTAGGATCTACTTCCATAGTTATTAGTCTACCTTAAAGGAGGGATGGGAACTGATATTATAAATACTATTAAGGACATTACCGTCCATTCTATGGCCTATAAGGTCTATATAGTACTGGCTAATTTGTTTCTAATAGCTCCGCATTAAGCTCTCCTTAATTTAAAAATATTTCTTCCGCTAGCGGAAATATGCTTTAAATACCTTTGGGGCGTATTTGCGCAGCTAGTTATCTAGGTTTTTTTTAGTTATCTTTTTAATCTTTAGGCAGTACCTAGTTTGTAGTAATTAGAGGTAACAAGTTAGCGAGAATTTTTATAATTTACCTCTCCTAGATTTCGCCTTCCCTCTTCTATAGTTTCTTAGTATAAGAAGTATGGTTTAGTCTCGCGGGTCCCTCCTCTTCTAATTTAGCAATATCTTTTAGTATTTCCTTAGCTTTAGCGTCCAATTCTATATCTAATTCCGTATCTAATTCTGCATTTAATTCTGTATCTAGTTCTCTAGAATCTAAATCTATACTATCTTCTAAACGAATGTATGTATCTAGATTAGTGTCTATGTCTAAGTCTAGACTTTGGAGTTGTGAATTTAAGTTTTAATAAACGGCGGTGGCGTAGAGCGCTCCTCTCCTCTCTGTCCTATAGGCTAGAGCGGCTACTTTAATAGGTGTACTACTATTCTAGTAATAGCGAGTTTGCTAAATAGGTAAGGTAAGTATTATAGATAAGAATTAAATTGCTAGAGAGGAAGTGGAATAAGGATAGTAAAGGGAAAGAGTATGGGGAGAGGGCGAGCAGGCCATTCCTATCACGGAGCGAGCACAAGCGGTGATAATATATAGCGAAGTAGATATTATTAAGCTATATATATAAACTGCGTAATAAAGTCAAGACGTTGCATGAGGAAAAGGAAGTAGGAAATAGGGGAAAAAGGGTATATAACGTTCGCTTGGTTGCTAGGTTAACGGATACTATACTACGCACGGGCAGGGTAAAGCTTAGGTGGCGGTTCTGGTAGAACTTGGCAGAATTCGGCAGTTAGAGGTCCTTAAAGTTGCCAGTTAGCAACTCCAATAGTAGAGACGGCAGATTGCTGTTAGATTGCCGTCTCGTGGTCAGTCTCTGGTTATTCAGTCGGTGGAAACAGGTGGACGTATATAAGGTGTCACGGGGGTGTCCCGTAACAGTACCCCCCCTTTAAACTCGAGCATCTGCGAGATAGGGCTGTGGTAGTTCTAGGTAGAGTTCGTAAAAGTCTTCTGCGGCTTATATAAGTCCTACAGAGTCAACAGGTTCCCATAAGGGTTTAGTAAAACCTCTCCATTTTATAAGGTACATATATTTGCGTTTCCGTTTATCGTACTTAATATTGTTAACTCTTTTAACGAGGTACTTATCCTTACCATCCACTTTAACTAGTGGGGGAGGGTCTTAGATCTGTCTAGGCAGGGCGTCTAATATAGGGGCAGCAGGGCGGAGGACTAACGTATAGAATATAGGGTGGATTTTAACCGTATCAGGAAGCTTTAGTTAGTAGGTATAAAGAGAAACAACTTTTTTAACCTTATAAGGGCCAGCGTTCTTCCAATTAAGTTTCTTAATAGGTTATTTTGTGTTTAGATTTCTTATATCTAGCCAAATAAAGTTACTAATTTAGTAGGCCGGTGCTAGGGTTTAGTTCTTATTTGCTACGGCTTTATAGATAGATTAGGCCTATATTATTTTGTTAATAAGGAACTCTTATAGTTCTTCTATTTTCTTTATAAATTCGTTTGCTTCTGCAACTTATAAGGCCTAATAAGCTGGGTAAGGAATATTACTAAAGGGTTCAAAACCTATTTGTGGATGCTAGCCGTAGTTAGCCAGGAATAGGGAGACCTTTATAGTTTCCAAGACAGAGTTATTTACAGTAAACTTAGTAAATGTAAGCCAGTCTATCCAGTCGTCCTGTAGATACGACGTGTATATCCGAATATATTATTCCATTATAGCATTTGCACATTCCGTTTAACCATCCATTTCTGGGTAGTATGCCGTAGATAACAGTGCTTTAATACAGAGTTAGGTAGTTAGTTCTTTCCAGAATATAGAAACAAACTAGCTACCTCTATTAGAGATAATTGTTTTAGGGAGTCCGTGGAGTTTCTATATATAATCTAGGAACAGTTGGGCAATAGTAGGTGTTAATATATTAGGATAGGCAATTAAGTGTCTTATTTTAGATAGTTGGTCTATAACTACCATAATGTTTATACAGCCTTTACTTATGGGGAGTTTAACAATGAAGTTAATTAAGATATCCTTCCATCTTCGGTCTGGAACAGGTAGTGGCTTTAGAAAGCCATTATATGTCTTATATAAAGCCTTAGCTTATCAGCAGGTATAGCAGCTAGAGATATACCTTTATATTATATTATATATATTTGGCTAGTAGTACTCCTATTAGAGTAGTTCTAGGGTTTTTCTACAGCCTAGGTAGCTGGCTACTGGTAGGTTATATACGTGTTTAAGAAGCTTAAGCTTAAGTTTGTTATAGTTAGGTACAACTAGGCGGTTCTAGTAGTATAAGCAGTCTCCGCAAGCTTTATATTTACTTAGAGAGATCTTTTTAGAGCGTCTAACGCTATCTTAAATTAGCTTAAGTGTCTCTTGGATAAACTTATTATTTAGATATTTGTTAATTATAATCTATTTAACTAATCAATTAGTTATTTTAAGGATGTATACTATAAGGTCTTTAGCTAGGGGATTAAATAATTTGGGGTAAAGTAGGGTTTAATTACGGTAGGTACGCGCTTCTTTCTATGCTGGTATATCTTATAAACATTAGGTTAGGGCATCAGGTTTTTAACCTTAAACGCCTAGGTAGTACATAATTAAAAATTAGAAATAAGACAGATATTCTAACTAGTAGGCTTAATAATAACTTAGCTGTTTTGTGGTTGTAAAGTACTGTAGATTCTTATAGTCGCTAAGGACCTTAATTAGAAATCCGGTGCCTTTTAGTTTGGGTTACTATTGTTTAAAACATCTAATAATAGCTAATAATTCCTTATTGTAGATCTTGTAGTTACATTCGGCTGGACTTAGTCGTTTTAAGAAGTATACTATAGGGTATAGTACTCCTTCCTTATTATACTAAGACAAAATGCCTCCAGTAATATAGTTAGATAAGTTGGCTTCTATAACACTCTTTCGGTTTGGGTTAAAGTGTTAGAGTATAGGTACGGTAGTAAATATAACTTTTAGATAGGTAAAGGCCTTCTTACATTTCTTATTAAAGATAAAGGGTTTGTCTTTTTAGGTTAGAGCTATAAGGGGTAAAACTAGGGCGGAGAAGTTATTAATAAACTGTTGGTAGAAGTTAGTAAATCCTATAAAGGCTCTTACGTCCTTAACATTCTTAGGTTCTTACTAGTTTATAATTGCTTTAATTTTCTTTGGGTCTATTTATATACCGTCTATAGAAATAATAAGTCTAAGGTATAGGACTTCCATTTTATAGAATTCGCACTTATCTACATCTAATTATAGGCCAGCTCCACGCAAGGCTTTTAAAATAAGGTCAACATATTTCTTATATTTAGTTAGGTTATTACTGTATACTAAAATATCGTCAATGTAAGCAGTATAAAAAATGTCTAGGTAAGGTTATAGGGTATTATTTATAAAGTATTAAAACGAACTTGGGGCATTTATAAGGCCAAACAGCGTTATTAAGTATTTAAATAGTCCATACCTAGTACGGAATGCAGTGAGCCATTTATCTCCTTTTATAATACGGAGACGGTTAAATGCGTAGATAAGGTCAAGTTTCATATAGTAGCGAGCCTTACTTAATTAGTTCAGTATCTCTTAAATTAACGGGAGCGGGTACTGATTCTTAATAGTAATAGCATTAAGAGCTCGGTAGTCCATATAGAAGCGTAGACCACCGCCAGGTTTCTTAATAAAGATTATAGGTATAGCTATAGGCAAAGAGCTTGCTCTAATAAATCCTTTACTTAGGTGTTCGTCCAAGTACTTCCACAGCACTTAGAGTTTATTTTGGGATATTCTATACAGGGGTCTAAATCCTGGCTGTTTTCCTTCTTTAAGTATAATCTTGTGGTTATATAGTCGGTACTCTACTAACTTATTAGCTTTCTTTCATAAAAATACTTCCAGATGCTTATAATGGCATACTAGTACTTTTGTGGCAGGGTTAGTATACTTCTTTGGTGCTAGGGCCTTTTTAATATCAGCTATTATAATAGCAAAGATTATATGTTCAGGTTTCCTAGCGAGTTATGCTAATAGGGTAGCTCCAATTATATAAATATCTATAGAAAGGGGGGTAAGTTGCTAGCTAGTAACTTCCTTTTAATTATCTACTATTTTTTGTTTAACTTTAGGTTTAGTATTAGGTATAAAGTTAGTGTTAAATTTAGGTTTAGGTTCTTTAAGTATCCTTTTTATAGTAGAATACTAGTTCTTCTGGTACTTTTGTATATTAAGCTTAAGTTTAGGCTTCTGCTTGGTTTGGGGTGGTATAGTAGTTAGGGTCAGTTTGTATAGTTTAGTATAATTTTTAGGTTCTTGGTGGAATTAGGTGGACTTTTTAGGTATAGGGTAGATATTAGTAGAAATTTTAGACTAATAGATCCTAGTGGATTTTTTAGATTTTAGTTTAAGGTCTAAGTAGCAAGTTATAAGGCACTTCTGCTTATAACAGGAGGCGGTAAATAGAAGCTTAAGGTTGTTCTAATTAATGGTTACCTTATATAGCTTTATCTAAGGTTGTCTAAGTATTACTAAGTGACCCAAGGTGGTAACAAAAAGCCTAATTAGTTCTTTATAGTTTAGGTATTAGAGTCTTAGGAATACTACATAGGTAATACAGCCTAAAATAGTATGTTTGCCATCAAATCTAAATACATTAATATGCCGGTTAAGGGGGGTTAGGGTAAAACCATTATTTTATATAAAGATCTTATTAATAAATCCTATACCACTAGCTCCTATGTTAATTAGGACTTAAGTATTAGCCTATTAATTATTCTACCAAAGACAATAGTTAACAGTTATGCTATAATCCCAAGAGTTAGAATTTATAACATCTAGAGCATTTAATAAGATCCTAAGGCAGCGCCGTTTTAAAGAGCGACTTAGCTCCAGGACCTTCCTTTTAGAGGCAACCAGGGTAGGGTTCCTATAGAACATTAGCTATAACTTCGTCCTTATAAGTAGTGCTTACTAGATGCGGGGCTAGAGCCATATAAAAATTAGGGACGGTAACTAGAGGATTAGTATAGTAAACGGTTACTAGTATTAGCCATTTATAAATTATATTAGGGTATAGGGACAGAGCAGTATTTTAAAATATAAGCCTTGCTTCCGTATTTAAAGCAAAGGCCTAGCTTAATGCGTTATTCTTATTTAGGGGACCTTAATAGGGTATACTCTAGGGTTCTAGAGTCAATATCCATAGCATTAGGGTGCTTAGGCTGAGACAATAACTTAGTAGTTATTTACGGAGCTATTATATTATATTAAGGAGTAGACTTCGGTATCAGGCGTAGTATATTATTGTATTATTTATTAATAACGTTTGCGCAGGCGTTAAGGGCTCCCGGTAGGTCTATACCTATTAGGGAGGTTTTTAGTTTAGGACTTAAGAATTTAATAAGGCTATTAACTAGTATAGAGTCGTTCCAGCCTATTTCCTTTGTGTAACGATTAAATTTGGAGAAGTATACTAGAAAGCTTTTTGTTCCTTAAGTTATATAATTTATCTTTCTTTAAGCAGTAGCTTAGCGGTTCGGGTCACTATATATAGCTTTAAGAAGTACAACTAGACTTTATACTAAATTCGGTTAAAGGGGTTTAATAAGGTTAGCTACATCTCCTTTTAGTTAACTTAGGGCGTAGCAGAGTCAGTTAGCTTTAGTTAGGTAGCAGTTAGTATTACCAGTTAGCTTATTTTTAAACTAGCTTAAAAATAATTGGAGTTCTTATTATTTACTAGTAAATATTGGAGGGTCTAGTAGTTATTCAGATCATTATAGTGCGGTAGTTGGTTTAGGGTAAATAGCTACTATAGGTTTAGGACTCTCGTTTTATATATTTATCTCTAGAGAAGGTGTTCGGTCTTAGGGCCCTAGTATAGGTATCTTAAGGGTACGGACTTCTTCTTAAAGGTCCTTAATTATTTATAGGTGTTGTGCTTCTTATTCAGCTTATTATTAAGTTAAAGTGGCTTGGTTCTGTGCAAGGGCGTTTATAAAGGACTTCTATATCTTTACTAATTATTTTTAGAGTGCGGACATAATGCTAGCGGCTATTATAGGGGCTTTAGGGTCGTTCTGCATTTCGGAGGGTAGTATATAAGGTTGATGTAATATAGTATCACAGAGCGAGCATAAGCGGTAATAATATATAGCGAAGTAGATATTATTAAGCTATATATATAAACTGCGTAATAAAGTCAAGACGTTATATAAGGAAAAGGAAGTAGGAAATAAAGGAAAAAGGGTATATAACGTTCACTTAGTTGCTAGGTTAACGGGTACTATGCTACACACAGGCAGGGTAGAGCTTAGGTGGCGGTTCTAGTAGAACTTGGCAGAATTCGGCAGTTAGAGGTCCTTGAAGTTACCAGTTAGCAACTCCGACAGTAGAGACGGCAGATTGCGGCGGAATACGGCAGATTGCTGTCAGATTGCCGTCTCGTGGTCGGTCTCCGGTTGTTCAGTCGGTGGAAACAGGTAGACGTGTGTAAGGTGTCACAGGGGTGTCCCGTGACAATTCCTTTAAGTAGACGCTGGCCTTTCCACATGGGCTGTGCCATTGTTAAATTAACGTAAGCGCCAATAAGCTTTGCTAAAGCTCGTGTCCTATTTCTAATCCCTTTAGGATGGGGCATAATAGGGATAGGAAGTGCTTAAGTAAACAAAGCTTCTTTAAAGCGGCGATATAATAGGGTCTAAGTAAGGTAAGAACGCCGCTAAAAGCGGCGGCAATAACCCCTAAAAATGGATGCAATCCTACCACTATATGTATTTATATAGTAATAAAAAAGTACTAAAGCTATGTAATGGTAGAGGTAATAATAAAAATAATAATAGCTAAAGTAGCTAGAATAGTAGCTAGAGTAATAGATAAAAAAAGTAATTTCTAAAATCTCTTATAACTCTCTAACCTCTTAGCTATATAACTTATATTTTATATATAAATATCTCTAATTTTAATTATTAATTAAATAATAAATAAAAAGTTTTAGTTTATATAAATAGCTTTTTATATACTATATTTAATATATATAAGCCTATATTATTTATTTATTTAAAATTTAAACCCTTAATTTAAAAAAAATATAAAAAAAATTAGCTTATTAACTATTTAAATTTAATACTTTTATAACACTTCTATATATTTAGTAGTATTAATTGTTATATTATTATACAAAAAAAAATTAAACAATCTTATATTAATAGCTATTAAGATAGTAAATAAAGATAAAGCCTAATTCTAAAATAAAACACTTAATTAAGCATTATAAAGAGATTAATAAGTAAAGAGTAAATAAAATAAAATAAAAACTTAAACTCTTTTTATATAATAATAATAACTCTTTAATTAACGTCTGCTATAGATCTTATCTTGGCCTATATAGACTACTCCATTATAGGGGGAAAAACTTATATATTTATAGGAAGAAAAACCCTATAGTTAGGGGAGGAAAAACCCTATAAGCCACCTTAGTAGGATAAAACCCCCCAATTTGCCACATCTGTCTATAGAAGCGGCCTTATAGGCCTATAGCTACGTCCTATCCTCCTTAGATATTTAAACTCCTTAAAAACTACTACTTTCTTCCTTAGCTTATCTAAAACTAGGGTTCACTACATCCTAGCCAAGCCTTGCTAATTAATTACTATATGCTTTATATTCAATATTTTAACTATCCCCTATATGCTATTTCTTATAGACTATTACTATATACGCTCCTTCTCCTCCCTCCTTAGAGCTATTAAAGGCGTAAGGGGGATTTATTTATAAACCACTATTATACCAAAGGGCGAGCGGGATGCGTATATATTTAGGTATCTTTTGTGCCTAGGCCCTAGTTACTAGGCCCTTACTAAGGGTCACCACTCCTTAAAAGGAGATAAGGAAAACTATATAGTAATATCTAGGCTGCTAGGTAGTACTTAGTAGTTAATGGCGAGTAACCGTATGCTTTATGGGCGATCGCCCTAGGGGTTAGGAGGGGGGTATATTTATTTAATCGTTCGCTCGTGTCACGGAGCGAGCATAAGCGGAGATAATATATAGCGAAGTAGATATTAATAAGCTATGTACATGAACTGCGTGATAAGGTCAAGACGTTGCGTGAGGAGAGAAGGTAGGAAAACGGGAAAAAGAGTATATATCGTCAGCTTGGTTGCTTGGTCAACATGTGCACGGGACAGAACAGGCTTTGAGTCGTGGTCCTGGCGGAACTTGGCAGAATTCGGTGGACTTTGGCAGAATATGGCAGAATGCGGCAGATTGCCGTTAGATTGCCGTAGATTGCCGTTAAATTGCCGTCTCGTGGTCGGTATCTTCTTGCTGAGTCGGTGGAAACAGGTGGACGTGTGTAAGGTGTCACGGATGTGTCCCGTGACAGCTCGCTTATTCGTTAATATAAGAGGTCGTTAATGCTTTCTATTGGGGGTTAGGGGATGTTATCAAATACTATATATCTATGTTGGATCGTACAGGTGCCTAGCAAGGGAGTAGTAGTAGCTGTTATCGTAAAGGGGTACCATCAGCAGTGGTTTTCGGGATCTCACTATCCTATGTGAAAACTTTTCACTACCGCCCTAATACTTATAACCACCACCAGGCCTACCTATACGCTATATAACGTCTCTACATTGGCTCTAAGTCTAAACTTAAAAGTCTTTACGCATCCTAAACTTCTGCAGGGATATTCTTACGCACTTATTCCAGGAGCACTATGCTTAGTCCGTATATATCTTAACATATTGCCTTTCCAAGACATTCCCGTAAATATTCGGTTACAGTGCGGGCGTAGGTAGGTTTGGGCTGCAGGGTCTTTAACACCATTTGTGCTATTCTACGAAGGCGAAATTGGTGTTCTGGTAATGCGCTGCTCGGAAATAGAAGATGGAACGGATTTAAAGAGAGTAAAATCACCTGTATATATATGCTGGTGGTATTCGTCTTTAGAGTCACTTAGGTTTGCTAGAGGACTATTTCTATGTTCAGTGGACCCGGCTTTTCGAGTCCATAAGGAAGGCGGATTAGTGTCCTTATTAGGTCAGATAGACTCCCAGCCATAAGCCAGTGCTTTTATTAATATTCAATATCAGTATAAGGCCGTATTGATATTAAGATTGAATATTAATTTAGTAACGTATTTCACGGGTAAGCTGGTCAAACGGGTGAGCTAATCACTTCAAAAACACACCAAAAAATGGAAAAATCACACTTTAATATCTTAACAACCACTTAATAATAATTTTTAATAATTTAAATTTGGACTTTTATATATACTCTCTAGCTCCTATTAAAGTTATATAATAAATAGTTGGGTGGTTTTTAAAATAGTAAAATTTGGGGGCCAAAATGAGGCAAATCACTATATCTTAAAAACTACTGAACCATTTACTATGCAACTTTAATAGAGGCTGTAGAGCATATATAAAAGTCTAAATTTAAATTATTAAAAATTATTATTAAGTGGTTGTTAAGATATTAAAGTGTGATTTTTCCATTTTTTGGTATGTTTTTGAAGTGATCAGCTTACCCGTTTGACCAGCTCACCCGTGAAATACGTTATTAATTTAATATTAAATATATTAAATATTAAATATAGTACATAGTAGGCATGGCGTTTTAATTAAAAGTAGGCCCCCCCATCCTCTGAGGCCTAGTAGAGCTCTAAAATAGCTACTCTCTTACGACTGCTCTCTCACTGCTATCGCGATCCTTGGTATAGTGTAGTAGATATTACCTACTCTTTAGATTCTGCTAAGGCCTCTTATACTATATTTAGCGCCATAAGCCTCTCTCTAGCGGTAATATAACTTAGTAGCCAGCTCTTTAAGCACTCTATATATTTAATATTAGTACTCTCTAGTAATATGCGGTCCTATAAGATTGTTTACTATACACCAAAAAAAAAATATTTAGCCTCTGCCAATATTAACGGTATAGATAATATATTAATTGCCATCTAAAAGAGTTGTGGATAGTTAGCTCTACAAGTTGGATTAACCCACCACTCTAGCACTATACCTTAAATTAAAATAGGCATTAATTTAATAAAGTCTTTATACTTATCTTCTATACTGCTAGTAACATTAAGCATACGTATATAGAGTTTAGTTTTAAAAGGCCTAGTAAAGCAATTAGTAAAGGCGACTTTTGGCTTAACTTTATAATGTATATATTACTCCTTTTAAAGCTTCCTTACTGCCGTAAACAATTTCTTATACCACTTTTTATTCCAGTTATAACGGTGCTAGAGCGCGTCACCTACCAAATTCTGCCATGCTGCTGCCATATTCTGCCAACCTACGATTGGCTCGCTTACCGCTAGCGCCTTGGCGGCTGCCCCTTTATATATGTTTACTATAGTCCTTACAACCCCCTTCTTTTCTTCTCCTTAGCTTAGTATCTTCGTTAGATAGCAATCCACAAGCTTCGGTTCAGAGGCATTTATACAAGCCGTCACACCAGTGCCTTTTAATATAGGTTTTCCGATATAACGGGTAAAGGATAATTAAGGTAGTGTAGGCAGAAGTATTATTAGTAAGCTTATAGTATTTATTAAAGGTATACTAGCTTATAATAATGGCAGAGGGGAGGTATTAATTTAAGTAATATTAATCCTATAAATCTACTAATTAGCAGAGCCTTAATTATAACATAAAAGCTCACCTTTAACCGCTTATAGTGTTTAATAAGTATATCCATAGTATATAGCGTCTGGTTAATTAATAAGAAGTTACTTTAGTTTATTATTATAACCTTATAAAACAGCTTTAAAAAGGTATATATCTTATTAATAATATTATAATCCTCTAGTAAGAGGCAGTTGTCTTTTACTTCCTTATACCAACTCCAATAGTATATATTAATTACTATTTAAACTTACTTATTCTTAATAGCTTTAAGTATAGTATACTATAAGTTCCACCAAGTATTATTATCTAAAAGGATTAATTGCCTAGCTAAGGTTTTAAACTTATTCTAGTAAACCTCTAACGCGCAAATATATATAATAAGGTTGTAAACTCTACTAAGTATACCAATCTCTCTCTAGCCTGCGGCCTATGTTTCCTTTATCTTTTATATAAGCTTCTTATTAATTACTAAGTTCTTATTAAGCTGAGCTTGCTAAAGAGCTTTATTAATTACCTTTTTGTCTTTAAGGTATAGAAAGGCCTAAAGGGCAAAGTTAATAATATAGCTACTATATTAAATTTAGTAGTAAATAGGGTCCTAATAAGGGAACCCTTTTTCTTAAAGAGCTATAGAAATTAAGCAATATATCTTATTATTTAAGCTATAATTGTCGCTATATATATAGCCAATATTGCCTAAAATCTTATAGCTCTTAGTAACGTAAATAAAGGTAATAGCTTAGTCCTTACTACTATATAAGGGAAGTTCTGGTAGAGTAAGTAGCGCCTTTTATAACTGCCTTGTTTCCGCTTTAATAAAATAGGCAATAATCGCTTAAAAGAAATAGTAGTTCGGTAACGTCTATATATTAATTAAGAAGTAGATTTTTAAGAGAGAGCTTTAAAGCTTTGCTTTTAGAATCTTATAATATACTATATATAATTACTTAATTAGCTTTGGTATAGTTGCTATTATATTAATTATAACTTCCTTAGCAGTATAATTAACTATTATAAGCAACGCATATAGCTCTAGCCAGGTAGCTGTATTATATAGTAGATTTTGTAAAATAATAAGCTATATAAGAGCTTTATTAAAGGCATTATAATTAATAGTACCTTAAAGAGTTTACTCTTCTTAAGCTTCGCGTTTAAGCTGTCTAGAGGCTTGTAAGCTATTTATTATATTTAATAGGCGCTCCTCTTATAATTGCTTTACTTAAAGCTCTCCACCTTAAATCTCTGTGACGGCGCTGGGGCGCGTCACCTAGTCAGGGGTTCGCTTAGGGCTTGGCTTGTGTATTTAGACGTGGCCTCACCACTTCTCTTGCTCCTCACCTTGATATCTTCGTAATACAGCATTCGTTCAAGCTTTGGTTCAGAGGCATTTGTTCGAGCCATGCGGCATTTGTTCAAGCCGTCACAATCTCTATACTATACTTTTTGGCTAGGTGGGTATAAATAAATATTAATAAGGCAGAGTTCTATTCGCATATTAAGCAGTATTATATTTAATTCTTACTATTATAAATAGCTTTATAAGGGAGAGGATTGCGGGCAAATTACTATATAGAAGTAGCCAACTGGCGCCTTTTACAAGGTGACTTTGGGGTGGCTATAGTTAGTGTATTTAGTGTAGAGTCGCTTAATGTATTATTATTGCCGCTAGAGTAGGTAAACTGATTAGAATTAAGCTTAGAAATAGCAGAGGATGTATTATCGTCTTTAATAATATTAGTAGATAAGGGAGGCATGGCGTTAATTAAGGGTAGAGTGGTTAGGGGAGTGCAAATTTTTTTAAAATTAATAATATTATGCGCGATGCCTTGCAAGATCTAACTTAATATTTAGTAATTTTTATTTTCTATAGGTTTACCTAACAAATTTAAAATATGTATATATTGTGGAGAGGCCCAAGAGTCATTTACTAGTATATTTTATCTTATTTTACTACCTTAACTTTAAAAATCTTTAATATTTAATATCTTTCAATATTGAACATATTATATTGATATTGATAAGAGCACTGCCGTGAGCCTTTTCCATGTGCTGCATACAGTCTGATTCCCGCTTGAAAACATACATGCAAGGAAGATACTGACACTTGTACAGCGGTGGAGCAGCGGAGTGCTTGTCGTTGACATGCCTATCACGTTCTTTCTCGGTTGGCCAACCTAAGTCGTAGTACTTGCATTTCTCTTCAGTGCACTTCCATGGTCCAGAGTGGGTCTTCTCATGTTTCGTCAGGTCACATGGCTGCTTAAACTCCTTCTTACAATCGCGGTACACGTGTAAAACATCCCTGGGTATATCTGTCATTGAACGTCTAAAACTGTTATCATCATCATCGTCAACATCCTCTTCAGAAAAGAACCTCCTAGCAAATGAGGATGGACCATATGCCTCATCTGAAGGGCCCCCCTCCGCAATGGGAATGACGTTGCCGTTCTTCTCACGAATACCGTGTGCTACGCTTTGGTTGAGGTAGTGTGCATTATTGTCTTCGTCCGAATCGGTTTCTGGTTCACTTGCCAAGTTACCTCCATTCAAGAGAATGGAACCGTTCTCAGAATTGACCTCCGAATCCGACCCCTTGGGAAGTAATGCAAGAGCAATATCTTCCATGTGCCTCGCTAGGTGTACTAGTATAGAGCCTTTCCCACTGCCAGTTTATTCCAAGCAGAGCGGACATTATTGGCTCTGCCAATCAGGCGCCAAGCCATGGTCTAATCCGATGTGATCGATCCAGAGTTCGCGGCTCAAGAAGGCGGTCGAATTGTAAGAGCATCCCTGATAGAGGCATATGTAGGGCCGCAAATACAAATAAAGATGTTTCCTGAATATAATCAGTAAATTAAATTGAAGCGCAAACTAATCATCTTACTTCCACTCCCGGTTGTTTCTAGCTCGTATTTTTTTCCCACAAGCATCGCAATCAAACGGCTGCCCCTTTCTCGCTTCTAGGGGGAGAGGGGGAATTTAAGGTCTATTGCCATCCGTAAGACTCGAAATATAGGATACGATTGTCGCTGCGTAGGTAGTCTGAGCTGGAATGGAACTCCCCAGGCCAGAGTCGTGAAACTTTGATCCGGCTAACATAGAAGCAGCCTCGAACTGAGGGATATCCTGTGCCTTAGCGCTAGCATTGGCGATTCGCTCGGCCTGGATGCGTTAGTCTACAAGGCATTGAATGTATGTCTTAATGTCCTCAGTCGTGGTCTGGATACTGTCATTGGGATAGTTGTATTCTAAGCAGTGCTTTCATCAAACCGGACCCTTATCGACGGTTGTTTGGTTTGATTGATTTGGTCCAATTAAGGTTTGTTTAATATAGATTAAACCAATTAAATAAACTAATTGGACTAAATTAATCGTCTATTAGTTTAATAAATTGCTAGAATAGCCTTTCTGCCCTTACTATAAGCCAGTTGCCTTAGAAACTAATCTCTTAGTGGAAATGAAGCTCTGGTAGGATAGTAGAGAGCCAATAGCTATGGGTATCAGAGGCGTTAAAATTCTTTAAGTCTTGTGCAGCCTCCCTACCAAAGACTCTTCTATCCTGCCTTTATAGCCCCTTTCTTTACCATATTTACCTTAGTTAATTAGGTTTCCCACTTAATACCTTTAGATATATCAATTGGTGATGTTTCTAATTAATCTACGCCTTCGCTATTTTCTATAGAGGGCAGTTTATACCTAAGGCAGCCGACATATAGCGTAGATGGCTTCATCTTTAGGCCTAAAGATGCAGTTAGCTATCAGCTTACTCCATAGCTTAATAGCAAGACCTCTTGTAGGCGTAGAGCCTGGGTCTAGCAGCATGGCACTCTAGTATAAGATACAAAGCAGCAGTAGTACTAGCTTTGCTGTAGATATAAGCCTATAATCTCTTATACGAAACTTGCTAATAGGAAAGGCCATAGAGTAATCCCTCCTGTAGTTAGATTAGCAGCCTCTATATTACACATAATTAGCCATATGGTTAATACCCACAGCTTTAATAGATAGGGAGAAGAACCCTATAAAGAGGAGGACGTTATTACGACTAAAGGTTTACCTACTTATTAAGTTAAATTCTACCAATACCGCGAATACCTTATTACCTTTATGGTCTTAGATAATATCTCTTTTACTAGAGCCTTATTAAAGCGCCTTATTCGCCTTATTAGCCTACTTAACCCTATAGCTATAAGCCTACACCCTATATCGCCAGCAATAGTTTCTAAATAGGTAATTAAAGATATAAAGATTATAAATAAGCGTATTAAACACGCTCTCTATATTACAACCTCTAATATAAGCCTTATACTTAATATCTGGACATCGCCCAACTATATCGCGTTCCTTAGTATTAAGGCGCATTTTATTAATCAGAATGGGAAGCTATAGAACCTTTTAATTACCTTTTATATACTTCTAGGACCTTATACTGGTAAGAATATCACTTCTATAGTAATTGCTACTGTGGAATCCTACAATATTATATCCTATATTGTATACACTACTATAGACAATATGTTAAACAATAATACTTTTATATAATACTTCTACAACTATCTGGACAAGGATTAGAAGCTCTTCTGGCTTTAATATAGCTGCCATATAATCAACCTTGCAGCAAAGAATAGCCTATATAGTAATATACATGCAAAGGCTTCCTTATACTCCGCAGAAGAAGCAGCCTCCTATAACGGGACTAGCCCAGTTACAGTAGGAATGTCTCGGTGAAACACTCAACAGATGACTATATAAAACTGTTCGTAAACTGTTTGCAACTATCTGCAACTGTCCATAATTGTCCGCCGTAATCCACCGTTTTCTACCAAGTTCCGTTAACTTAATCAAATTCCACCAAATTCCACTAACGTAATAGAATTTGGTCAAAACTTGTTAAAATCCGCGTAGGCTTATGCCCACGCGTCTACTGCCAAGACCCTAAATATTTAGTTATAAGTTTCCTATATTCCTTTCTCTTCTTTATGTAACATCTTGTTCTCTTCAAGAGCTATATACCCTTAGATTTAGATAGAATTTATATTATTCCTTTAAATCTTCCCTAAAGCCTCTTTGTGCCCTTATACTACGTTGCGTTAAAACAATTACTATTAAAAATAGCAAACGAACCCAAATCCCTTTTAATAACCACGAGTATTATATCCCTAGTCAGGGAATAATTAACCATAATATAATAATCCTTTACGGATGCCCTAGCTCAGTAGCAGGCTGCACTAAAAGCCCAATATTAGCAATTAATAGAAGCACTCCGCAAAGAACTCCGCAATATTAAGGCTCTTTTGTTAGAGACCCTAATAACAATACCTATAAATAAAATTAAAATAACCGTATCTAAACCCGACCTGTTAAATGCGAACACTAAACTAGTAATGGTAACTTAACCTATATCTATAACGAGTTTAATACCTACTATAAAATCTAAAAAGCTCCCTAATCCTCTAATGTTTAATAGAAATTAAAACAACCTACGTCCCTTTATAACCAAGCTCCGTCTTAAACTTTTAATAAACTATAACTGATACCCTACTAAAGCTAGTAAGGTTAGCTACGGAATATCTTGTTTAAGTAAGGACGCTGCACGTACCATAGATCTATTCTTCCATAATAGCACCTTTATTAATTTTAAAATCTTTATCTCTATACTAAAATAAATGTATAATGACGCTAGCTGTGAATACACAGCTGTTACTAAACTTAAGAACCTATAATAACGGAACCAAGACTTTACCAGCTTCTTTTCGGAATTTTTAGGCCTTATTAGCGAACTAGATTGGAATAAAGCCGCTAGAGTTGCTGCCCTTTAATAAGCTATCTTGGATAAAATTAGAGCCTAGTTAGTAGGTAGGGAACTACCAAAAAACCTATCCAAATTTGCTATAATATGCCAATGAATTGACGAGGATCTTTAATATAACAAATAAACTCGTTCCCTGAAGTCAACTATACCTTATGTTTAAAACACCCCGAAACGCGATCCGTCTCTGAAACCTAAAAGCCCTATATATAACCCTATGGACCTTGATGCCGCTTAATTCTATACACCCTTGGGAACTAATAAATAAAGAACTTGAGCTACAAATAGAGAATGCTTTAGATGCGGTAAAAAAGGATATATTTAAAAGCATTGCTAAACTTACCCCTTTAAAAAGGTCCGCCGTAGCTCCTCCCATTCCTTAAATTATACCTATTCCTTAAGCCGTACTTATTCTTCAAATCATACCCGCTCTATAAATTATACTTAAACGCTACAAAGTATCTTGTTCTTAGTTAATTTAGAAAACAAATCATCCTAAGGCCAAGTCGCGCCTTAGAATAAAAGGTAGAAGAGTATAAGTGTCTAGGCTCTTCTAGCGCTAATATACAATATAACTCCCTTAATATACTTAGCGAAATTTAAATACTTAGAAAATGGAAGGAAGTATAAATCCTTATAGATAGTAGAGCTACTAGCATGGGCTTTATTAATATAAACTATGCAAAAACCTAACGCCTAAATTTAAAGAAACTTGATAAGCCCTAAGGCCTATAAGGCTTTAATAGCAAACCCTTAATATATAGCAAAATAACGCACTACGCCCTAGTAAAAATATGAATAGGCGAACACCTTAAACATATCTCCCTGTTTGTAACACCCTTAAAGCAATATAAAGTTATACTTGGATATAGATGGCTAAAACAACACGACCCTTTAATTAGCTAGGTTAAAGAAATACTAAAGTTCTGTATAACTTACTGCCGAAGTTATTACTTAAAAAACCATTTGCCCTACAAACATGCATATAACTATTCAAATTTAATATAATATAAATTACCCTTGCCATAAACCTTAAGCTAATATAATGAATCTATAACTGTCAATTATAATAAAGAATATAAAGATGTTTTGTTAAAACCTCTTAAAATTCGGATAATACAAGCCGCACCCTTTATTTTGTTAGTAAAAAGACAAGATCACAAAATCTTTGCTATAACTATAGAAGATATTAAAAAAGCACTAAAACTAAAATAGTATATTAATCCTCAATCTCTTATACCTAAAGAGTACCATAACCTAATTAATAAGTTTAAAAGACAATTTATAGACTAACTAGCCCTATACCGAGATAAGCACGATTTTAAGATAGAACTTAAGCTGGGTATAACACCAAAGTTTAGTCCGCTATATAGTATATTATAGGAAGAATTGCTTATAATGTAATAATACCTTAACAAGCATCTAGAAAAAGGATTTATTTGCCCTAGTTAATCTCTATTCGCCTTACCCATACTATTTATTAAAAAGCTAGGAGGAGGCTTAAGATTCTATATTAATTATTAAGCTCTAAATATAATTATAATTTAAAACCAATATCCAATTCCCCTAATTTAAGAGACGCTTAACTGTTTAGTGAAGGCACGGTACTTTATAAAGCTTAATATAGTTGCAGCCTTTAATAAAATCCGTATATAAGAAGGAGATAAGAAGTATACAGCTTTTTATATACAATAGGGACTCTTTAAATACCTAGTAATACTATTTAGCGTAAAAAACGGTCCTAGTACGTTTTAGTAATACGTTAATAATACGCTTTATAAATTCCTTAATATATTTATTACCGCGTATATTAATAATATCTTAATCTACTCGTCCTTGCTTTCTAAACATCAGAAATATATCAGAATAGTCCTTAAACGCCTACAAGATGCGGGCCTATAATGCGACATTAAGAAATGCAAGTTCCACGCGTCCAAGGTTACATACTTAGGCTTAATAATATCCCGCGACAGAATTAAAATAGACTCTAAGAAAGTCGCCGCAATTATAAACTGGGAAAACCCTAGCAATATATAAGACATTTAAGGATTTCTAGGATTCGCAAATTTCTATTAACGATTTATTAACCACTTCTTAGAAACTGCTTAGCTGTTAATAAACCTAACAAGAAAGAACGTAAAATTTAAATAAACTACTAAATGCAAATAAGCTTTTAATAACCTAAAGTATTATTTTACGACTGCTCTAATTCTTGCCCACTTCGACCCTAACATTAAATATATTATTAAAACAGACTCGTCCAATCATGCGCTAGGGGGAGTATTATTATAATACAATAAGGACGGTAAGCTACGTCCAGTAGCCTTTCTCTCCCAGAAACTCGCCCCTACTAAATTAAACTATAAGATATATAATAAGGAACTGCTTATAATCGTTAGATATTTTAAACAATGGCATCCTAAGCTTAAAGGATTGTTATTCCTAATATATATGTTAACGGACCACAAGAACCTATAGTACTTTATAACTATAAAGTAATTAACGCAGCGCTAAATTCATTGGGCCGAATACCTCTTATAATTTAACTTTAAGATTATATACTAACTAGGTAAATTTAATTAGAAGCCTAATATATTAACACAATAATTATAGGACCTACCTATAAACGCTACAGATAAATGGATTATAAATTAATTATAGATTTTATTGCCTCCTAAATATTTTAAAAAACTACATCTTATATTCCTAGATATGGAACTCAATAGAAATAAATTAGAAGTTAATAAATAGGAAATAGAAATTAATAAGCCAATAGAATACAAATACAAGAATAATATATGGATAATAGATATAATAAAAGCGATTTAAACAGGAAAATAATAGTATAAGGATATTACACTTACTAAATGCGAAATTCAAAACAACCGATTATACTACTAATAGAAGATAGTAGTTCCGAATTCTAAACCCTTATAATTTAAGATACTTAAATTTATATACAACTCCCCTATAGCAGGGCACCCTAGCCATGCAAAAACTTATAAAATTGTTTAACAAGTATACTACTGGCCTATAATGCACGACTATATACGAAAATATATTTAAGCATACAGGATATACGTGCGTGGAAAGACCTCTTATGTAAAGAAGCAAGGAGTACTTCAACCACTACCAATTCCAATGCAAAGATGGCGCGATATCTTAATTAACTTTATAGTCAACTTGCCTAACAGTAATAGGTTTATAAATATTATAGTAGTTATTAACCGCCTTATAAAAATGCGATATATGATTCCTATGGACTTAATTAATGCGATATTAGTAGCCAAATATTTCATTAAGCACGTCTTTAAGCTATACGGACTTCTTAATATAATAGTATCTAACCGCGGAAGCCAGTTCATTTTAGACTTCTAGCAAGCTTTATATAAATAATTAAGCATTTAAATATAACTCTTAACCGCATTTTATTTAGAGATAGATGGCTAAACTAAAATTACAAACACGATTATAGAACAATACTTATAAATATACTACTCCTACCTACAAAATAACTGGGGAAAATGGCTACCTTTAGCTAAGTTTACCACGAATAATACAATAAATATATTAATAGGCGTGACGCCGTTCTACGTAACCTACAAACAAGACCCTTAACTTAGATTTAAACCATAACCTAAAATTAACATAATAGGACCCACAATTAAATAGATTTAGTTAATTAACGCGCACAACTTCGCCAATTAAATAAAGCAGTTAACGGAACTATTATAAAGTAAATTAATATACGCTTAAATGTTACAGGAATGGCATGCAAATAAAGGACGAGCTCCTGTATAGGACTTTAAGGAAGGTAATATAGCCTACCTAAATACACAAAACCTAAAGACTTAACGGCCCTCAAAGAAACTTAATTAGAAGTTTATAGGCCTGTACTAAATTAAGAAGAAACTAAGCCCGTATACCTATAAGCTTAAACTGCTAATTAAGATAAAAATACACCTGATGTTTTACGTAAGCTTATTATAACCTTTAAAAGATAATCCTATAACTCGCGAAGTGCCGCCGCTACCTCCCGTAATTGTTAACAACGGTAACGGTTCTTACTTTATTAACTTAATTAACAATATGCGATAGAAACTATAATCTAAACAATTTAAACTTCTTATTAAGTAGGAAGGATATAAAACACAAACCTAGAAAACCTATAACCAGATTAAGGCCAACGCGCCTACCTTAGTAAAAGAGTTCTATAAGGACTATCCTTCGCGGCCTACTCTGGCTAGATAGACACGATATAAAGGCAAACAACTACCACCTAACACAAAGACATAAAACACGATAGTAGGAAACTTAAAATTAAAAAGAACTTAAAATACGTTATAACGCTTATAACGTAATAAGTTATAAATTCTTAACTAAATTAAATTGTTTTAGACCTTCGGCTAAAAAGGGGGGGTACTATAACGGGACTAGCCCAGTTATAGTAGGAATGTCTTAGTGAAACACTTAACAGATAACTATATAAAACTATTTATAAACTGTTTATAACTGTCTGCAACTGTCCATAATTGTCCGCTATAATCCACTGTTTTCTACTAGTTCCGCCAACTTAATCAAATTCCACTAACGTAATAGAATTTGGTCGAAACTTGTTAAAATCCGCGTGGGCTTATGCCTACGCGTCTGCTGCCAAGACCCCGAATATTTAGTTACAAGTTTCCTATATTCCTTTCTCTTCTTTACGCAACGTCTTGTTCTCTTCAAGAGCTATATACCCTTAGATTTAGATAGAATTTATATCATTCCTTCGAATCTTCCCTAAAGCCTCTTCGCGCCCTTACACCTCCTAATATACGCGTAGTAATAAAGAAGCAGAGTAGTTTATAGCGGAGATACATACTAAATAAGTGGAAGAGAAGGCTGTTTAAAAGCAACACAAAGCCTAGCGTTAGAAAGGTCCTATTAGTATACTTTACAACTTAGCAATCCACGCTATAATAATACTATAACGTAGGGAGGCCTTCCGCGATACTTAAAGGGCTATAAATAACGATTAAGGCCTTTACCTATACTCACTTATTAAAGAGAACGCTACAAGATGGAATAGTACCTATAAGATAATTAAATATATTAGATAAACTGCCTAGTAGAATATACTAGGACCTTATTTTTACCCTTAAAGGTTAATATAAGGTTTAGCTACAGCTCCCGATCTCAGTATATAAAAAGGCTGGTTAGTAGGTAAGTTACCAACTAGCAACTCAGATTAACTTAAATACGCGCTATATAATTAATAGCCGCTGTTCTGTCTTCTAAGGCTAAGCCTAATTAATTAATTAGGTTTTATAATAAGCCTTAATACCAAGCCTATTTTTTAGGGATAGATTAAGACCTTACTAACAGAATCTCTTTTAAATAGGTCTCCGCTTACGCCCTACTATTAATAAGTATACTAGAATGCAGAAATCAACCTCTAATTATAGTATCTCTGGCAATTAACTCCTACCTAATTACTAGGAGGCTCTATATAATATTAAGAAGATACTAGAGCCTCTAGCTAAAGCAACCTTTAAACTAGAGTATTATGGTATTTATAGTAATACTGGCTCTCTCTGGCAGTGGCTTATAAAGCTTAATAGCCTCTTAACCTTTATAGAGAAGCAAAAAGTAAGGCTAGCAGCTAATAAGTATACGAATAAGTATATTATTACCATGGTAGAGCTTATATAGGAGAAACTTAACTACTACTACAGCCTTAGTAATATAACACTAGCTTACTAAGTAGCTATTCTTCTCCATCCTAGTAGGAAGTTTTAGTAGTTTAAGACGTATTAGGCTTTAAGGCCTAAATAGCAAGAAGCTATTAAGGACGACTTTAAAGAGTTTGCTTATGCTTTACTTAAGAGCAGGCCTCCTATACTAAAGGTAATAGCTATACATAGCTCGCCACGTAAGCGGAAGCCTCACACTAAGTATTAGCCCAAAGACAGTGATTTTAATTAGGGTAAGGAGGCAAGAGATCCTATTACTAAGGAGATTAATCGCTATCTCAATAGCCTAGTTATAAAGAGGCTGGTAAGGAGCGATAGAATAAAGATTAATATTAATGTAATTAACTAGTGGTTTAACCGTTGTAATAAGTATCCTATACTTAGTTTAATAGCTCTTAATCTTGCTACAGCGCCGCTAGAAAGTAGCAACCTGGAGCACAAGTTCAGCGACGCTCTTAATATCTTCACAGATAAGCGTAATAGCCTTAAGCCTAACACAATCAAGGCGCTTATGCTATTAAAATTAGGCCTACGCGAAGGTTTATAGCTATAGGCTTATAGCTAGAGTAATATAAGCAATTAATTGTCAAACCAGATTAATCGGGTTTGGTTTAATTAATAGTTATTAAACTAAATAAACTCAGTTTGATATTAATCAAACGTCTAATAAGATGGTTTAAACCGTTTAGGTTTGGTTTAATGAAAGCACTAATTCTAAGTTATCTAAGTCGCTCTTGTTGCCGTTGGAGTCTTCCTGCAATCCGCTGATAACGTACCTTAACTCTTCGAGTAAGACTGCGATACTAGTATAGCGCAAAATGGCCGCTTTAATATCCTTGTTAGAGCGAATGACGAAGTTAATTAACCCTAAAGTAGAATAATCCCAATCAATTCCAAATACCCTAAGAGGGAACTTACGTTCGTATATAACCTTGCTAAGTGAATTCAGAGTGAGCAGAATAGTACGTTAAAGGTCTTTTGACTTTTGAAGAACGCCGTCCAACTGGCCGCTTAGGACTTCATGGCCGTCTGCCCAAAGAAGAAGAATATGATAATTCCGTTCGAAAATTTTACTCTCACGTTGAGTGAAAGATGAGTCTTCTTTAACTTTCCTCAGTAATATAGAATATAGATCAATGCACAATAGGAGAACACGATAATATAAAGCGGTCTAAGTACAGACATATGAAGTCACGATAAGTTTCCATAAAGGTCTGGCTGCTATTCTCTGTTTACCATTAAGCTCATAGTACAAATTTCCCTTTCTCGAAAGTTGGATAGCCAAATACGGCTATCAACCCCTCCCAAAGAGCCTCCATAATATCCCGAATTATTTCAAATTGGACCGCTCTCTGCCCCTTTATTGCAAACGAAATTATCCCGAAATGACATTGCTTATTTGTTTCCTGGTTCCCACTCCCAAAAACCACCTTTTTGATGGACTTAATGGTCAATCCTCTCCTGGCGTCTACAGTACGCTCACTCCATTGTATGGTGTTCCCTCCCTTACGCCATTTAATTTGGCCGTTAAATATTAGCTTACCGCCGCGCATATTCCTTTGTCCTTAGTAAGTCTTCTAACCTCTTAACCATGCGAGGGAAAGATATATACCGGAACATGCAAAGAACCTTACTTGTTAGCATAGCCTGGCGAAAACATCTTCTTATTACATCTTGCCAATTTGCGCAGAGTAATATTGTGTATATTATCGAGCCTCGCTATTTTTTTGTTAGTGTCGCTTTTATAATCCTTAAGTGTAGACGCACGGTATACGAAAGGATTGGTTTATCTTGCCCTATCCCTTTTATAGTGTAGGTGATATTTTTGTGCTTATATAGAACGTTATTCTTAAGTTGCAGAGCTACTCTAGCAGTGCTATCTATAAGAATGCCGCATCTTATAAACGCCACTCTATGGTAACCATTATCTGCAAAATAAAGGTTGTTAGGATTATTGGCGATTTTTAATACTAGTAAAACCGCCCACAAAGTACAAACCCTGTGGTGATTTTCCTATAAGGGACGGAGTTCTTTATTATTGGCATTATTAATTCTTTATAATACCCTCTTTATTATTTCTAAGTCGTCCTCCAATCGGCGAGGGGACATGCTAACTATTTAGGGCCAGCTTTTTTCGGCATAGAGGACCATTCTCTTAAGAAGACGGAATGAGCCGAATATAGTATTCGGCCAAGTCTCTTCGTAGGTTTTAGAAGCACGCGCAAAAAGAGATTCTGTGTCTATTATGGGGAGGGTTTCTTAACAAATTAGTTTAAGCCGGCTTGAATTGTCCTACTACTAGGCGACAAAACTAGCATGAATCACATGCACCTTCCGTTTCACCAGCAACAGATGACTCAAGCCATCTTAAATTAATATGTTAAAAGGCCTGTTACAGGCGCTGTCTCTTTAGATAGAATAGCAGTATAATAAAGGTGCTACGTACAAGACCGTCCACCTACTGCTTCTCAGCCAAAGAATTTACTAGTGCAGCCATGCCTTTTTGTAATCGCTTATTTCTACCAGCGAATACTATAATTAATGCTGCATCTGGGAAGCAATGAACGCCATCCCGTAAAGCTCCGCCGTGCCCATGTTAGAAGTATGTCAACCAGGCTATCTAGAACCCCACAACTCACCCGTCGTTACTATCGTCGCTATTAGCATATTCGCCCTCCCCATACTCATAGTCAAGGTCCGGATGGCCGTCAACGCCTTCCAATGGTACGGTTTCACGATCAGGGGCTGTCAAGGCATCGGTTAGCATGCTAACAGTTAAGCAAAGGGCTCCACTAACAAACGTCCCAACCCCGAGATTTCCCGTAAGCCCGCAACTCTTCCCTGCTCATGGCACAGAGTTCTTTAAACGATTTCAGCTTTATATTCTGCGCACTGCTATGATCTGGTAGTGTAGAAGTGGTCGGGGTGGAGGACTTTTCGACGGCACGCTTCGCGGCTAAGGGCGGCGAGTCTTCAATGGAGGAGGTTGGGGCCAAGCTCTGAGGGGAAGGACGTTTGGGTAAACCAGGAACGGAGGCAAGACGCAGCGGACGGTTGACTGCTGGCTGAGATGACGCTTTCATGGTGAGACTTGCTTCTCGTCTGTGGCAGGCCAT
>Ga0307507_10001502_pt1 | contig 52091 bp, 8 predicted proteins | sample 7_EM_MG_FD_207223 | JGI IMG/M metagenome (GOLD analysis project Ga0307507, IMG submission 207223) | Populus trichocarpa ectomycorrhiza microbial communities from riparian zone in the Pacific Northwest, United States - 7_EM | ecosystem: Host-associated > Plants > Roots > Unclassified | place... | reverse complement strand
TACGATTGGCTCGCTTACCGCTAGCGCCTTGGCGGCTGCCCTTTTATATATGTTTACTATAGTCCTAGCAACCCCCTTCTTTTCTTCTCCTTAGCTTAGTATCTTTATTAGATAGCAATCCACAAGCTTCGGTTTAGAGGCATTTATACAAGCCGTTACAAAACTTCTTATTAAGTAGGAAGGATATAAAACATAAACCTAGGAAACCTATGACCAGATTAAGGCTGACGTGCCTGCCTTAGTAAAAGAGTTCTATAAGGACCATTCTTTATAGCCTACTCTGGCTGGATGGATATAATATAAAGGCAAATGACTGCCACCTAATATAAAGACACGAAACACGATAGTAGGAAACTTGAAATTAAAAAGAACTTAAAATATATTACGACGCTTATAACGCGATAAGTTATAAATTTTTAACTAAATTAAATTGTTTTGGACCTTTGGCTAAAAAGGGGGGGTACTATAATAGGACTAGCCCAGTTATAGTAGAAATGTCTTAGTGAAACACTTGATAGATAACTATATAAAACTATTTATAAACTGTTTATAACTGTCTATAACTGTCTGCAATTGTCTACCATAATCCACCGTTTTCTACTAAGTTCCACCAACTTAATTAAATTCCACTAAATTCCACTAACATAATGGAATTTGGTCAAAACTTGTTAAAATCCGTGGGCTTATGCCCACGCGTCTGCTGCTAAGACCCCGAATATTTAGTTACAAGTTTCCTATATTCCTTTCTCTTCTTTATATAATATCTTGTTCTCTTCAAGAGCTATATACCCTTAGATTTAGATAGAATTTATATTATTCCTTTAAATCTTCCCTAAAGCCTCTTCGCGCCCTTATAGGACCAAGTATAGTTAAGGTTAGATAGCCAATAGTTAGGAAAAGTGGAGGCCTATAGAATTAGAGGGAGCCAGTAGTAGACCCTTAGACCCTTAAAGAAATTATAGGACAACACCTAAATTTATAAGTCAGTTGGTAGGACTAAAAGTTTAAAGTATTAGTAGACAGTGGAGCAATAAGAAACTATATATTACTAGCAGCAGTTAAAAGGATAGGGTTACTATACAGATAGAAGAAATACCTATACCTATTAATAATAATTTTAGAAGATCTAATAGCTTATAGAGGAGGCATTATTAATCTTAAAATAGGACCTATTTAGTTAACTATTAAAGGAAGACAAGTCTAGATATCTTTTAATATTCTACTATTAGGAAAGAATAAGGCGATATTAGGAATGCCTTAATTACAGGTGTACAATCTAAAGATCAATTAGGTTATAGGTTAGGTTAATATTAAGAATACTTAACAACGCAAAGTATAATAACACACTAAGATAGTATGGTACTAAGTTAGAGCAATGTATAAAGAGACAGAGCAAGGCTTAAGCTACGTACTAAAGAGATACTATATAGTAAAAGACTATAGGGCCCAGAAAGTAAAAAGCTGTTAAAATATATAGTATAGGATTATAAGATAGAACTAGAACTAGGAATAAGTCTAAAGTTCTTTCTAATTTATAAGCTTACTAAGGTTAGGTTATTCGCGCTTAAAGAGTTTATCTAAGAAAACCTATAAAAGGGATATATTAGACCGTTACAGTCGTTAGTAGAATATCTAGTATTATTTATCCTAAAGAAAAACAGAAAACTCTAGATGTATATTAACTATAGACAGTTAAACAGCATTATAAGAAAGGATAGGTATCCTTTACCCTTAATTAGTAAAATCTAAGATAGGATAGGCAATGCGTAAGTCTTTATAAAAATAAATCTAAGGTAGGTATATTACTAGATTAGGATTAAGGAAGGTAATAAATAAAAGGCAGTCTTTAGATTAAATGAAGGACTATATAAGCCATTAGTAATGCAGTTTAGGCTTATAAATACACTAGCAACGTTTTAAAAAAGAATTAATAGTGTATTAGGAGAATACCTTAATAAGTTTATTATGGTATACCTTAATAAGTTTATTATGGTATACCTTAATAAGTTTATTATGGTATACCTTAATATTATTATTATCTACTTAATAAGCGAGGAAGAATATAAAGAATATATTAAGTGGGTCTTAAAGAGACTACAAGAGGAAAAGATACTAGTAGTAATTAAGAAATGCGAGTTCTTTACTAAGAAAACCAATTTTGTTAGGTTTATTATTAAACTAGGCAAGATTAGCATAGATCTAAAAAAAAGTAGAAGCTATAGTAAGTTAGCAAAAACTAGAGAATATTATATAGTTAAGATTGTTTTTAGGGTTTTGCAACTACTATAGAAGGTTTATAGCACAATAGTTAAAGAATATTAAACTATTTATAAGACTTATAAAGAAGGAGGAACTATAGACATAGGGCAGTAAATAGAGGAAACTGTTTAAGAAACTTAAGGAGTTGTTTACTTAAGGTCTAATCCTTAAAATCTACCAACTAAGGTTAAACACAGTTATGGAAACGGATGCATTAGACTTTATACTAGGGGCATATTTGCTATAAAAGCACTATGACATATAGCACCTAGTAATATACTATAGTTAGAAGATAACACCACCGGAACTAAACTACAATATCTACAACAAGGAGTTGTTAGGTATAGTTATAGTACTTAAGGAATAAAGAGCATTCTTATAAGGTATAGAAAAACCGTTTATAATTAAAACAAATTATAAGAACTTAATAGGGTTCCTAATAACCAAAGAACTTAGTTATAGATAGGTTAGATGGGCGGAAATGCTTATAGAGTATTATTTTGAAATTTAGTATACCAAAGGTACCAAAAACGCAAGAGCAGATGCACTTAGTAGAAAGGTAGAGTTACAAAACAATAAAAAACCATTAGGCGCTATGCTACGAAAAGACAAAGATGGATTAATTAGGTATAATTATCTAAAGTTAGCAGCCATAACAAAAGGACTAGAATAAGTTTATAAAATGCTAGAGAGTAAATAGTTATAAAGAATTTAGGAGGTATAGAAAGAGGATCTAGGGTATAAGGACTATGTTAATAGAGAAGCGATATATATTCTAAAGTTAATAGCAAAGAAGTTTATTAGAGAATTCTATAAGGGAATAACTTAAGGATATAATAGAGCTACAGGCTTAGTGTTAAGACTTTAAAAGGAATATATTATTAATGGAATCTAGGGAATAGCAAGATAAACCACTAGGGAATATCTAGATTGCTAGAGAAATAAACTAATAAGACATAAGCTATATAGAGGGCTATAACCTATTAAAACACTAGAGAGACTATAGGAGGTTATATTATAGGACTTTATTATAAAGCTACCAAAGTTAAAGGACCCTATTACCAGATAGGATTATAATATAATCCTTATAATAGTAGACAAGTTAACTAAGTAGGGCTACTTTATAGTGTATACAGAAGAAATCTCAGTGGAGGATATAGCTAGAATTTATATTAAAGAAGTGTTTATAAGGTATAGAAAAATCGTGTTAGATAGAGATCTAAGATTTATAGTAGTATTTTAGGAAGTATTCTTAGCCAAACAGGGGGTTTAAGTAGTAATGTTAATAGCATATTACCCATAAATAGATGGCTAAATAGAGAGACTAAACTAAACGTTAGAATAGTATTTAAGGCACTATATTAATTACATGTAAAATAATTAGGTATTATTACTACTAGTAGTATAGTTTGCGTACAATATAACACTATAGGAAGGGATAGACATGTTACCTTTTAAAGCGAATTACGGGTACAAGCTAAGAATATTATTATCGCTATAATAAGTAAAGAAAATAAGTAGTATAGCTAAATAAAGAATAGAGATCTTAATAAATCTTTATACACACCTTAAAAAAAATAGCTAAACTAGTATAAGAAATAATAAAAAGATACTATAATGCTAAGAGATTTAAGGGATTAGATCTTAAGAAGGGAGATAAGATGTAGTTACTACATAAAATTTTTAAGAGTTAACGACTAAGTAAAAAGTTAGACCACGTTAGACTAGGACTATTTATAGTTAAAATAAAGATTTTAAAAGTTATATACAGACTTAACTTACAAAAAAAATAAAGATCTATCCTATATAGTATATTATAATACTAGAACCAGCATATAGGAATATTAAGCTATTAGTTTATAAGGCAGATATATATAGAGGACAAGAAGAGAATAAATAAGAAGTTTTAAAGATTATTAGCTATAAAGACGTTAATAATAAAACTTGGTATAAGGTTAAGTAGATAGGCTATAATAAGACTATCTAGGAACTACTAGATAACTTAAAGAACGCTATAAGAAAGGTATAGGAGTATTAGAAAATAATGGGTTAGGCAGTATTATTAAAAAAGGATTACTAAAGAATAAGCCACCTAAGGGGGACCCAAGAGGAGCACCTGCTAAGGTATTTAGAGTTATTTCTCTCTCTATTAGAAGAGAATCTATTCTTTTATTACTAAGTTCCTAAAGGCCTTATTCTATAAGTTTCTACTCCTTAAAACGCACCTTCTTATAAACCTTCTTAAGACGGATTAACTAAGTGGACGCAGCTAGGTAAGAGTCTAGAGTACGTTATTAGGCGTCAACAGCCTCTTATTTAGCGTTATAAGAACAATAAAGTTTAGCTAACGCCACTAATAGTTCTTTATTAAGCTTTATAGTAGCAGATTAAACTTAAGACCCTAGCAGTAATTAATAAGGGTACTTAAAGACTATTAAGAGTAATAGAACGCGCACACTTAGTGTTGGAAACTAAGTAAACGTCATAGGACAATTAAATATTTACTTTAGTGTACTCTAAATAAGAGGAGGGTTGTTAAGACAAAGGGCTCACTAATATAATACAAACTAACCCCTCTTTTATATAACAAGAATAAAAAGACGGTATTATTTTACTAAGAAATAATGTTATAGCAATAGTATAAGACTAATAAGCTGTAGAAGAAGAAGAAGATACTTTAGGTATAATAAGTAAAGATATTAACCAAGTTAATTAAACGGATATTATACCTCTAGTAGACAACTTAGAGATATTAGGAATCTTTAAGGATAAAGATAAAGAAAAGGGAGATGGTATTACGGACGCTTTAAGTATAATACTATAACTACTTAAAGAAGAGTTAGAGGAAGCGAGTTAGTTAATAAGGGCACGGTCTAGGATGGAACTAGTGGAACTATATAATAAGGAATGGTAAGTAAGGTTATATAATATAATCTATATAATCCATAGCAAAGCAGATAGAGTAGATAGAGTAGATAGATTAATAACTTTCTTAGGAGTATGGATGTGTATTTAAAGGACCACAGTCTCTACCTAGATAGTTTCTTTCCTTATAGTAAATCTTAGAATATAATTAAAGTTAATCTATTGGGCAACCACTCCACTAGTTATTATTACATTGTTGACTTCCTGTTTACCTACATACCTAGCCCATTAGCAGGTCTACCATAGTATTTCCTATTAGGCTTTGTTACAGTTAGAGTGTCTAAGTATTATCGCATTTAATAATTAAGGGCTTATTTAGCCTTAAAATTATTGCTTTAAACAGCCTACTAATAAAGATAGCCTCCTTTACTATCTAAGATAGGGCTAATAACTTGGCTTCTGTGCTTAACGTCGTCACTATACCCTACTTATTTGCTCTTTAGGCAATTAGTCCCCTAAATAGCTTTATAATATACCCTTATAAGCTCTTTCTATTAACAGAGTTGTCTATAAATAATGCATCGCTAGTATATATAAATAGTTAAGCTTTACTTTTGCCGTCTCTATTATCTTATTCTTTATTACGTATTCCTTTATCTCTTCCTCTACCGTTTATTCCTTTCTTATCTTCTCTATAGCAGATTGCTCTACTCCTTATACTATATAGGTACTAAATTACTCTGTCTACCGCTTAATAGTGCTTTTAGCTTAGGTTTTAATTAAACCTTACCAGCTATAATACTATAAAAGCAATATCCGGACGCGTTATAGTACCTATATAGAGTACTAAACCGATTTTTCTCTAATATAGCATTATAGAAGCTAGTAGGGATATTAGACTAACTAATAGGTCTATATTAGGGGACGGACACGTTAGACGGATTAATTAGTAATTAGTAGGAAGGATTTCTAATTCTGCCATAGAAGTATCTAAAAGACGCCCTTTAAGATCCATCTTGTACTAGTTAGCTATCTTCTTAATATAGGCTTCCTAGGATAGCTATAAGAGCCTCTAGCTATAATTACATAGCATATAGATTCCTAGGAACTATTTTAGTTCGCTAAGGGTACTTATTTAGTATTCCTTGCTTAACTTCTTAATTGCTTCTTAAGCTTTCTTCTTATCTATCTTTTGGTAGTAAAAGACAATATCGTTAATATAGAAGAAGACGACTATTCCTTCTTTTAGCATAATATATAGCTCCTAAGGAACCTCTTTAAAACCTAATTCGTTTAATAAGCTTATGAAATTCTTTTGCCATAATAGAGGTAATCATCGTAGTCTATAAAGGGCTTTTCTTAAGTGTAGTACTTTATCTATCTTTCCTTTATTAAACCCTGGTGGTAGCTTTATATAAATAACTTCATTAAGATCGCAATAGATAAATGCGTTAACTATATCTATCTATATTGTCTCCAGGTCGAATTTTATAGTAATCGCCATTAGGGTCCAGAAGGTCGTACTTGCTAATATAGTAGCTCTTATAGGTAGGTCTCCTGGGGCCTATTAATTTCCGCATACTACTAAGCATGCCTTATATTTCTGGAGGAATCTATACTTATCCGTCTTATAGACGAACACCCACATTAAGCTAAGGATCTGCTGTCCCTTTACATACTTCTTATCTATTTCTTAAAACAACCTTATTTAATAATAGGATTAAAGGCAGGCTTGTTAAACCTCTTAGAACTAATCTCGAAAAGGAGATATATTAAGGTCCTTAATTAACTAAGGTAGAGGAGATAAGTTCTTCCTATATAATCTAATATTATATATTTTGCCTAATTTCAGCTTAATGTTGTTAAGTTAACTATTAAGGTTAAACTTCCTTCCTGCTAAAAAGGCGCCATAATAGGCTAAAGTAATCCTTTTAGTAATAAAGTCTTTAAACCTATAATTACAGGCTTCCTTAAATAAGTCTTTAACTAAGTCGTTAAACACCCCCTAAGTATTAAACGCATCTCCTACTTAATAAGCGACGTCTTAATCAGTATCTTAAACTAAAATTATAGGATAATTGACGTGAAAGGTATATGGAAATTCTTTATCTTCTTCTATTAGAGGTGGCGTATAATATATATCTTTAAGAGCTTTTATAAGCTTAAGATCTACTAACTTATTAAAGGTTTAAACTAGCTTATTATTGATATCGTCGTCTTCCTCTTAAATTAATGGTTTAAATACTTTTTTATTGTCTTCCAGAGGAACCTTATTCTTAGTTAGGGTATTAGGAAGTTAAATCTTCTTAATTAGCGTATCTAATTTAACGTATAGGTCCTTTAAGATATCCGTTTGCTTACTATTAAAGAACGTCTTTTTATTAAAGATAACGTCCCTAATAGAGATAATAATACCTTTATATAGGATCCAGATCCTATAGATATTGGTAGAGTTATAGCCAATAAGGTAGCCAATATGGGCTTACAGATCTAGCTTACTCAGCCTTTTCTTCTTTAGTTAGGCATCTAATATTATCGCATACGCCCTACAGCCGTAGGCTTTTAGGTGCGCTAATTGCGGTCTTCTTAATCTCCTATTAGCTAGGAAGGTATAGAACCTCTTATATAGTAATTTCTATCTACAGTAAAATCTCCTTAATACGATATAGAGTATATAACGATAACCTCTACATTACAATCTATACCTCTTGATTAAGCTTTTTTTGGTGTAATATTACGATAATCTGACTTTTAGCGATATCGTTAAGCACCTACCACCAATATCGTTATAAGCAGTTTTTAATTCGTCGGATTTGACCTTTGCTTACCGCAAGTTCAGCCATTAAATCTATCACACAACGATTAAAATCCATTAAAATTACCCTTAGACCTTACTCTCTATACTTAATTCTATCTTATTTGTTATGGCAAGGCATTAAAATTCTACAAGGCAACGCCGTTACGGCTTTACCGATTACGAGCGCCAGAAAATACATGCCCACTACCAAAAATACCCCAGTCTACTACAATCGGAGCTTGCTTGCTGGGCAAGCAACTTCCTCCGTTGCAATGTTAATTAATTCTTAATATCAGAAATACTAAGCGACAAATTCCAACAGCTTAATTAAGTTAAATTATAACGTGGACAAAGCATATAAGAGCGAAAGAGAGCTGCCGAACATCCTCTTTTAGAGGAGGCTCTCTTTAAGTGACACTAACGCCTATAGAACTCTCGCATTCCTATTACTGGCGACCTTATACGTGCTGCCGCCACTTAATTATGGCAACAAATACCTGAGTTAGCAATGACAACTAAGCCAAAGTGGTCGCTTGGCTGGTTGGAAGGCTTTAAATCTCGCAACGGTATTCGCAAGAGAAAGCAGCACGGTGAGGCTGCCTTAGCCAATATGGAGGGAGTAGAAGATCGTATGGTAGAGCTTTGAGCAATCGTCGAACCTTATCCACTAAAGGATGTTTACAATATGGATAAGACAGGGCTATTTTGGAAGGCTATACTAGATACTATATTAGCTACTAAGGCTCTATTAGGAACGAAGAAGTAGAAGGCACAAATCTCTCTAGGCAATTACTCTAATGTAGATGGCTCAGATAAACTTCCTCTCCTTATAATTAGCTTGTCACTAAAGCCACATTGCTTTACACGCAATCGCATTAATATAGCCTTAATAAATATTATGTGGAGGCATAATAAGAAGGCCTGGATGACAACGGTGATTATGCTTAAGTGGCTCACCTGGTTTAATAAAAGGATACACGGCAGGAAGATACTACTCTTGATCGACGGCTTTAGCGCCCACAAAGCAGCTGTTCGAATACTTATTGAGAATGGCTCTCTTAAGAATACAGCGTGGAGTTCCTTCCTCCTAATTGCACCTTAGTATATCAGCCTCTTAATTAAGGGATAATCGCAAACTTCAAGCTGCTCTACTGGTGATACTGGCTACAATTTATGGTGGAGCTCTCACTTTAAGATAAGGATCCAATTAAGCAGATGCACGTCTTATGGGCAATTTTATGGTTAGTTAAAGCTTAGAAGGAAGTTACACCACAGACAATTAAGAATTGCTTTATTAAATCTACGTTGTTTGGCTCTTGAATAGGCCCATGACCTCACCCTTAAGATTATCTAGATCCTCCTGTAGTTGATAAGATGCAGCAAATAGCAGAACAGCTACTTGTAGTAGGAAGGATTCACGCCATAATAAATATTTAGGAATTTATTGAGCTACCGGGTAAGGAAGTAGAAGATTCGTCAGAGGATCTTATTAAGCATGTAGTAGAGCTCTACGCAGGGCCCGATCGCGATGCAGAAACGGATAAGGAAGTTGTTGAGTAACCTCAAATCAAGCTTGATAAGGCGCTTGTGGCCTTACAAAAGCTTCGTCTTTATGAGGAGCAGCAAAGCGATTCTGATAGAGACGTAATTACGACTCTATCAAGGCACAAGCGTTGAATTCAAGGCCGATGACCTCAAAACACCAAGCAGCAATCGATCGCGATGTATTTTAGTATAGCCGATCGCTCAATTACAACCTCATGCGCGTAGATACATAATATCATAACCTAATTTCGATTTTGGGTGCATTTTATATACAAGTATGTCATATAACGATACCCTTGATATAACGATACGCTCGGCCGAATAAACCGTATCGTATTAAGGAGATTTGCTGTATTACTTTCCTATAGCGTTTAATCTTAAAGGTAAACTGTATAGTTAACTATCTTATTCCATAGTTTATACGGTAGATTAGCAGCAATTCTTATTACTTATGCTCTTTTAATAATTATACCCCCTAAGCGTTTAGCGGTACTATTTTATACTTAGGTATATAGCGCCAAAGGCTTAAATATAATTCCTCAAGTCTGTAGCCATTTAAGGGTTCTCTTTCTCCCTAGCTCATTGTCTAATCTAATAGTATTAACTTTAAGGTTATACCTTAGACGAATCTATTAGATAAAATCTTTAAGTACTTATAGTGTCTCCTTCTCCTTACTATGCGTTATTATAAAATATAGAAAGGATCTTTCTAAGAAGGTATTATAGATAAGCATAACTTGTATAAATCTGATATGCGCTTTCTTAAGGTCAGTCTATATAATATAGAGGTTAAAATAGGGTTTATTAATATTCCATTCCAAGAACCTTTATAAAACCTAACACTTAATTTTAGCAAGACTGCAGTATTAACATTCCATTGTTTTAGGGCCTTAAAGCTTAACTCCTAGGGCGTTAATACCTAAATAATAAAGGCCTATAGGTCCTAGATAACCTAGACGCAAATACTATAGTTATATATTACCTTTTGCATCTAGATAAATATCTCTTAACAATACTCTACGCTTCTATTAGCGGCGTAGCAGTTAGCTTATATTAAACGCTAATAGACTTCCTAGTTAGATGTATTTAATAGTCTATTATCTGTAACGTTCTTCCATTTAATATAGGATTATATTATCCTTCTAAACTAGAAGATTATTATCTCCTTTATTATCCCAGTAGTACCCTTATTTTTAAAATAGACAGAACAACATTAGATTTATATTAAAGTCCGTATAAAAGGCAACGTCCTTAAGATATAGAATTCCCTTACTCTTGTCTGGTTTTATAACTTAGATAGTAATATTACTATAGCCTAGTATAGGCACTTCTAAGCTGCCTGTAATAACATATTTATATCTTAAAGCTTTCCTAAAGTTATGTCACGGAGTAAGTATAAGTGGTAATAATATATAGCGAAGTAGATATTATTAAGCTATGTATATAAACTATGTAATAAGGTTAAGACGTTGCGTAAGGAGAGAAGGTAAGGAAGCGGGGAAAAAGGATATATATCGTTAGTTTGGTTGCTTAGTTAATATATATATAGAGTAGAATAGGACTTAAGGAGCGGTCCTGGCAGAACTTAGCAGAATTTGGTAGACTTTAGCAGAATATAGCAGAATGCGGCAGATTGCTGTTAGATTGCCATAGATTGCCAGCAAATTGCCATTAGGTTGTTGTCTTACAGTTAGATTCTTCTTGCTGCGTTAGTAGAAATAGGTGGACATATATAAGGTATTACGGAGGTGCCCCATAATAGTACTCCCCCTTTAAACTTAAGCTTCTGCAAGATAGGGTTATAGTAGTTTTAGGTGGAGTTTATAAAAGTCTTCTATAGCTTATATAAGTCCTATAGAGTTAATAGGTTCCTATATAGGCTTATAAAAGCCTCTCTATTTTATAAGGTATATATATTAGCGTTTTTATTTATTGTACTTAATATTATTAATTTTTTTAATAAGGTACTTATCCTTACTATCTACTTTAACTAGTGGGGGAGGGTCTTAAATCTGTCTAGGTAGGGCGTCTAATATAGGGGCGGTAGGATAGAGGACTAACGTATAGAATACGGGGTGGATTTTAACCGTATTAGGGAGCTTTAGTTAGTAGGCATAAGGAGAGACAACTCTCTTAACCTTATAAGGGCCAGCGTTCTTCTAATTAAGTTTTTTAGTAGGTTATTTTATATTTAGATTTCTTATATCTAACCAGATAAAGTTGCTAATTTAGTAGGCCGGTGCTAGGGTTTGGTTCTTATTTACTGCGGCTTTATAGACAGATTAGGCCTATATTATTTTGTTAGTAAGGAACTCTTATAGTTCTTCTATCTTCTTTATAAATTTATTTGCTTCTATAATCTATAAGGCATAATAAGTAGGGCAAGGGATATTACTAAAGGGTTTAAACCCCATTTATAGGTACTAGCTATAGTTGGCCAGGAACAGGGAGACCTTTATGGTTTCCAAGATGGAGTTATTTGCGGTAAACTTAGTAAATATAAGCCAGTTTATCTAGTCATCTTGTAAATATAACATATATATCCAAATATACTGTTCTATTATAGTATTTACACGTTCTATTTAACCGCCCATTTTTAGGTAGTATACTATAGATAACAGTGCTTTAATGTGGAGTTAGGTAGTTAGTTCTTTCTAAAACATAGAGATAAACTATCTACCTCTATTAGAGACAATTGTTTTAGGAAGTCCATAAAGTTTCTATATATAATTTAGGAACAATTAGGCGATGGCAGGTGCTAATATATTAGGGTAGGCGATTAAGTATTTTATCTTAAATATTTGATCTATAACTACTATAATATTTATACACCCTTTACTTATAGGGAGTTTAATAACAAAGTTAATTAAGATATCTTTTATCTTTAGTCTGGAATAGGTAGTAGCTTTAAAAAGCCGTTATACATCTTATATAAGGCTTTGGCTTATTAGTAGGTATGGCAGCTAGAGACATACCTTCTTATTATATTATATATATTTGGCTAATAGTACTCTTATTAAAGGAGTTTTAGGGTTTTTCCTTAGCCTAGGTGGCCGGCTATTAGTAGATTATATATATGTTTAAGGAGCTTAAGCTTAAGTTTATTGTGGTTAGGTATAACTAGACGGTTCTAGTAATATAAGCGGTCTCCGCAAGCTTTGCATTTACTTAAAGAAATCTTTTTAGAGTGTCTAACACTGTTTTAAATTAGCTTAAGCATTTCTTAGATAAACCTGTTATTTAGGTATTCGTTAACTATTATTTGTTTAATTAATTAATTAGTTATTTTAGGGACGTATACTATAACGTCTTTAATAGGGGGGTTAAATGGCTTAGGATGAAGTAGGGTTTAATTATAGTAGGCACACGCTTCTTTCTATACTGGTATATCTTATAAACATTAGGTTGGGGCATTAGGTTTTTAACCTTAAACGCCTAGGCGGTATATAATTAAGAATTAGAAATAAGACAGATATTTTAACTAGTAGGCTTAATAATAACTTAGCTGTTTTATAGTTATAAAGTATTATAGATTCTTATAGTTACTAAGGACCTTAATTAGAAATCTAGTGCCTTCCAGTTTAGGTTGCCATTATTTAAAACACCTAATAATGGCTAATAATTCCTTATTATAGATCTCGTAGTTATATTTAGCTAGGCTTAGTTATTTTAAAAAGTATACTATAGGGTGCAATACTCCTTCCTTACTATACTAAGATAGAATACCTCTAGTAATATAGTTAGATAAATTAGCTTCTATAACACTCTTTTAGTTTAGGTTAAAGTGTTAGAGTATAAGTATAGTAGTAAATATAACTTTTAGATAAGTAAAGGCCTTTTTATATTCCTTATTAAAGATAAAGGCTTTATCCTTTTAGGTTAGAGCTATAAGGGGTAAAACTGGAGCGGAGAAGTTATTAATAAACTATTAGTAAAAGTTAGCAAATCCTATAAAGGCTCTTATGTTCTTAACATTCTTAGGTTCTTACTAGTTTATAATTACTTTAATCTTCTTTAGGTCCATTTATATGCCATTTATAAAAATAATAAGTCTAAGGTATAGGACTTTTATTTTATAAAATTTATACTTATCTATATCTAATTATAAGCTAGCTCCACGCAGGGCTTTTAAGATAAGGTTAACATGTTTCTTATATTTAGTTAGGTTATTACTATGTACTAAGATATTGTTAATATAAGTAGTATAGAAAACGTCTAGATAAGGTTATAGGGTGTTATTTATAAAGTATTAGAACAAACTTAGGGCATTTATAAGGCCAAACGGCGTCACTAAGTATTTAAATAGTCTGTATCTAGTACGGAATATAGTAAGCCATTTATCTCCTTTTGCGATATAGAGGCGGTTAAATGCGTAAATAAGGTTAAGTTTTATATAGTAGCGAGCCTTACTTAATTAGTTTAGTATCTTTTAAATTAATAGGAGCAGGTATTAATTCTTAATGGTAATAGCGTTAAGGGCTTAGTAGTCTATATAGAAGCGTAGATTGCTGCTAGGTTTCTTAACAAAAATTATAGGTATAGCTATAGGCAAAGAGCTTGCTCTAATAAATCCTTTACTTAGGTGCTTATCTAAGTACTTTTATAGTACTTTAAGTTTGTTCTAGGACATTCCGTATAAAGGTCTAAATCCTAGCCATTTTCCTTCTTTAAGTATAATTTTGTAGTTATATAGTTAGTGTTCTGCTAACTTATTGGCTTCCTTTTATAAGAATACCTTTATGTGCTTATAGTAGTATACTAGTACTTTTATAGCAGGGTTAGTGTGCTTCTTTAGTGCTAGGGCCTTTTTAATATCGGCTATTATAACGGCAAAAATTGTATATTTAGGTTTCCTGGCAAGCTGTGCTAATAGGGTGGCTTTAATTATATAGATATTTAAGGTATTAAGTGGGCTTAGATTATCCTTAGTTTCTTATATGGTTTTAGGTTTAGTATTAGGTTTATTATTAGATACGGAGTTAGTATTAGGTTTAGGATTAGGTTTTTTAAGTACCCTTTTTATAGTAGAATACCAGTTCTTCTAGTACTTTTATATATTAAGCTTAAGCTTTTGCTTGGTTTAGGGCGGTAGGGTAGTTAGGGTTAGTTTATATAGTTTAGTGTAATTTTTGGGTCCTTAGTAGACATTAGCGGAAATCTTATATTAGTGGAATTTAGTAGAATTCTTAGGTAGGTGGAATTTAGTAAAATTCTTAGGTAGGTAGAATTAGGTAGACTTTTTAGGTGTAGGGTGGATATTAGTAGATTTTTTAGATTTTAGTTTAGAGTCTAAGTAGTAAGTTATAAAACACTTCTACTTATAATGGAAGGCGGTAAATAAAAGCTTAAAGTTGTTTTAATTAATAGTTACCTTATATAGCTTTATCTAGGGTTATTTAAAGATTATTAAATAACCTAGGGTAGTCATAAAGAGCTTAATTAATTCTTTATAGTTTAGGTATTGGAGTTTTAGGGCCGCTATATAAGTAATATGGCCTAAGATAGTGCGTTTACCATTAAATCTAAATACATTAATATGCTGGTTAAGGGGTGTTAGGGTAAACCTATTGTCTTATACAAAGATCTTATTAATAAATCCTATACCGCTAGCTCCTATATTAATTAGGACTTAAGCGTTAGCCTATTAACCTTTCTACTAAAAATAATAGTTAATAGTTATACTATAATCCCAAAAGTTAGGTTTTGTAATATTTAATACATTTAATAAGATCCTGTAATATAGCTGTTCTAAAGAGCGACTTAACTCTAGGATATACCTTTTAGTAGTAAGCAGAAAGGGGTTCCTATAGAATATTAGTTATAACTTTATCCTTATAAGTGGTGCTTATTAGATATAGAGTTGGAGCCAGATAAAGATTGGGGTTAATGGCTAGAAGATTAGTACAGTAAATAGCTGCTAGCGTTAACTGTTTATAGATCCTTTTAGAAGGGGACGAAGTAGTAGTTAAAGAGGTAGGAGCTACTTCTATATTTAAAGCAGAGGCCTAGCTTAGTGCGTTATTCTTATTTAAAGGACCCTAGTAGGGCGTATCCTAGGGTCCCAGTGTTAATATCTATAGCATTAGGGTGCTTAGGCTAGGATAATAACTTAGTAAATGTTTATGGGGTGTTATATTATATTAAGGAGTAGACTTTGGTATTAGGCGTAGTATATTATTATACTGTTTATTAATAACGTTTATATAGGCATTAAGGGCTCCTAGTAGGTCTATACTAATTAGGGAGGTTTTTAGTTTGGGGCTTAAAGATTTAATAAGGCTGTTAATTAGTATAGAGTTATTTTAGCCTATTTCCTTTACATAGCAATTAAATTCGGAAAAGTATACTAAGAAACTTTTCTTTTCTTAAGATATATAGTTTATCTTCCTTTAAGCAATAGCTTAGTGGTTTAGGTTACCATATATAGCTTTAAAAAGTATAACTAGGCTTTATACTAAGTTTAGCTAGAGAGGTTTAATAGGGTTAGCTATATCTCCTCCTAGTCAACTTAGGGCGTAATAGAGTTAGTTGGCTTTAGTTAGGTAACAGTTAGCATTACCAATTAGCTTATTTTTAAGCCGGCTTAAAAATAACCAAAGCTCTTATTATTTGCTAGTAAATACTAAAGGGTTTAGTAGTTTTTTAGATTATTATAACGCACTAGTTAGTTCTACTAGTAGGATAACTATTACTAGTTTAGGGCTTACGTTCCGCGTATTGGCTTTTAATAATAGTAATTAGTCTTAAGGGCTTAGCGTGGGCGTCTTAAGGGTGCGGATTTCTTCTTAGAGGGCCTTAATTATTTTCTAGTGCTATACTTCTTATTTAGCTTGCTATTAAGTTATAGCAGCTTAGTTTTATATAAGGGTATTTATAAAGGACTTTTATATATCTGCTAATTGTTTCTAAAGTACGGATATAATATTAGCGGCCGTTATAGGGGCTTTAAGGTTGTTCTATATTTTTAAATAGGGTAGGGCGGAGTATAGATTTTTAAGGTTTTAACGTAATATAGTATTATAAAGTAAGTATAAGTGGTAATAATATATAGCGAAGTAGATATTATTAAGCTATATATATAAACTGTATAATAAGGTTAAGACGTTATATAAGGAGAGAAGGCAAGGAAACGGGAAAAAAGGGTATATATTGTTAGTTTGGTTGCTTAGTTAATATATATATAAAGTAGAATAGGACTTAAGGAGCGGTCCTAGCAGAACTTAGCAGAATTTAGTAGACTTTGGTAGAATATAGCAGAATGCGGCAGATTGCCGTTAGATTGCCATAGATTGCCAGCAAATTGCCATTGGGTTATCGTCTTGCGGTTAGTCTCTTCTTACTATGTCAATGGAAACAGGTAGACGTGTGTAAGGTATTATAGAGGTGTCCTATAACAAGTTATAAAACTAAAAACGGTTATTAAAGATATAAAGAGTGGTTCCTAAGTTAAGAATAGTTAATAGCTTTAGTAGATAGAGTTAACTAGTGTAATATAATTCTAGGAATATTATATTAGCTTCTCCCTTAATCTTAACTTCCTAACTCTTGTCCTATTATTATTAAGCCTTATCTTCTTATTCTTTAAGTCTAATCTTTATAACTTAGTTAGTAAGACCCTTATTCTTTTCTACCTTTTTTAGTGCCCTTTTAATATAAGTATCTCAAATTATAACTCCTATAGGTCTTTTGTCTTTAAATAAACACTAATAGTCCTAAATATAATGTCTTTATATTCCACACGCTAAGCACTTAGGTATTGGCTTTTTATAGAATATCTTCTTATTTACTAGTATCCCGGCTCTCTTTAAGTGTCTATTATATACTAAGGTTTTTCCTCTCCGTAAACCTTTAGTAGTATTAGAGTGATCCTTAATAGCTTGCTCTGTAAAGTCTATATTAAAGGTACTCCTTCTTATAGTAGTATTAGCTTTCTTTAAGGGTATTCTAAGTCCTTTTTGCAGCTCCTTTACTACTCTATAGTATTTAAAAGATCTTAACTTCCAAGGGTTATTTAACTTGGTAGTATACTTTATATAGTAAGCATCGCTAAAAGGTTAAATAACTTCTAACGTAGTTTACAAGCGAGCTGGCACCCCAAGCGAGCTAGCACCCTTAAAAACCTACTAAAAATCGGAAAATCGACACCCTAACATCTTAACAACCACTTAATAATAATTTTTAATAATTCGGATTTAGACTTTTATATATACTTTATAGCTACTATTAAAGTCATATAGTAAATAGCTTAGTGGTTTTTAAGATATAGCAAAGTGGGGGCTAAAATAAGGCTAAAATGCTATATCTTAAAAACTACTAAGCTATTTACTATATGACTTTAGTAGTAGCTATAAAGTATATATAAAAGTCTAAATCCAAATTATTAAAAATTATTATTAAGTGGTTGTTAAGATATTAGGGTGTCGATTTTCCGATTTTTGGTAGGTTTTTAAGGGTGCCAGCTCGCTTGGGGTGCCAGCTCGCTTGTAAACTACGTTACAAATTCTTAAAGCTAGATTCTATTGGACATTTAAGGGGTCTTATACTTCTCTCCTAGTACTATTATATATTCCCATTAATCTAACTACTAATTTAATTTTAATAAGTATTTAAACCCCTTAAGGGCTTCTATATACTAGTATTATACCTTTTTCCTAATAAATAATAAGGTAGGTTCTATATTCTCCTTTAACTAAGATAGCTATTCCTTAATAGTTAAGAAAGGGTTAAGCAGTAGCCTCTTCTAAATTAATACTATAGACGTGATTTGGGTACGGATCTATTAAAGGTGCTCTTCTTATTTTGGGAAATACTTTATATTCTAGTTATAGTATTATCTACTATTCTTATACGCTCTCTATTAATTTGTCAAGAGCTATATATATAAGGTTACATCCTCGTTAAAATCTATAACTTTTAGATAGGCTAGTTCTTATAGTAGACTTTATTAAGGTGGGTTAACATAGGCCCAAATTCGCTAATCCGCAAGGGCTTAGAGTTGCTATAGCCATTACTCCCAGTCTTCTAGCTTATTGAGGATGATTATAGTGAACAAACTTATTGGTAGAGTCATTTAACTAATAGGCAAAGGAGGAATTAAGATAGTATTTTGTTGTTAGGATCGTCCTTGTAACGATTTAAGGTGGAATCTTATAGATTCTTATAGAATCTCGTGGAATCTCGTGTTAAAATCGTCCTATAACAATTAAGGTAGGATTTCTATTAGAGTCTGCGTCTTAACAATAAGGTGTCAGAGTCTAACAATAAGGTAGAATTTCTTTAAATAATTAAGTAATAGCTAAATAGCTTCTTGAGTCGGCGGACCGGGCTTATAACTATTAGATAGTTTATATAGAGCTATTCATTAATAAAGGAGTTGATTGACCTTGTCTTAAGCCCCTAGGACTTTGAGCTACGAAGAGACTTTACAGTGCACGTAACCCACGCCTTTAGAGAATACAGATTATCTAACAGTAACCGTATACGCTCCTTACCCTTGCTATAAACCTAAGATAATAAATAAGGAGACTCTATTCTAGTTAAATAAGACCGCTTTTATCCGCTTAGTTGGGTAGTATAAAAGTGTCACGGAACCCCACCGCAGGGGCCTCCATAGGAGAGCCCCGTGCTCTCACGTATGCCTCGCGTATAGCTTACGTCAGCTACGCGTAGGTATATCACCTCCTTACGCCCTCGACCCTTACGATCGATCGCGCAACGTCTTATAGACTCCTCGAATACATACGCTCTGTAGCCACTGCCTCCGTCCCGTGACAAAAAGGCATTAAACTAACGGCTCTTAGATAATATCGCTCTTTTATATCTTTCCATTTACTTAGTTTTATCCTATAACTCTTTAGATAACTCTGTATAACTTTGTCCTTCTATAATAATAGGGGGCACTTAACCTGGATCTACCACAATAGTTAAAGGATTAATTCTATTGTTAATATAAGGGCGCGAAGAGGCTTTAGGGAAGATTTAAAGGAATAATATAAATTCTATCTAAATCTAAGGGTATATTGTAACGGAACCTTATAGCAGGAACTACGGTGGGTCCTATTATTAGGCTGGGTATGTAGGTAAGAATAAATTAACAACATAATAATAACTAGTGGAGTGGTTGCCTAACAGATTAACTTTAATTATATTCTAAGATTTACTATAAGGAGAGAACTATCTACGGTAGGGACTGAGGTCCTTTAAATACATAACCATACTCCTAAGAAATCCTCTTTTATACATAAGGTACGTGTTATATGTATTATATATAGACGTATACTACGTACACTTTATACACTGCGTATAACATTATGTAACTTACTTACTATTCCTTATTATATAGTTCCACTAGATCTATTTTAGACTATACCTATATTAACTAACTAGCTTCCTACAACTCTTCCCCAAGTAGTTATAACATTGTATTTAAAGCGTCCATAATACTATCTCCCTCCTCTTTATCTTTATCCTTAAAGATTCCTAATATCTCCAAGTTATCTACTAGAGGTGTAATATCCGTTTAATTAGTCTGGTTAATATCTCTACTTATTATACCTAAAGCTTTTTCTTCTTTATAAGCACAATATTGTGCTTATACTGTGGCTGCCATACTGTTACTTAGTAAGATAATATTATCTCTGTATTCTCGTTGTATGAAAGCGGGGTTAGTATATATTGCAATGGTAAGTCCCTCGTCTTAATAACCCTTGTCTTGCTTAAAGTGCACTAAAGTAAACATTTAATTATCCTATGATGTTCGCTCTGTTTCTAATGCTAAATATACGCATTCTATAACTCTTAACAGTCTTTAAGTTCCCTAAGTAACTTATTATAGGGTCTCGTGTTTAATCTACTGCTATAAAGCTTAAGTCTAAGTTGGCTGCCACGCGCGCCAAACTCTACTATTCTGCTAAAGAAACCGCTTAGGCCCTTAAGGCTCAACATCACTCCTTTAAGTCTCAGTAGGTTGCGTTTACTTGGTTAACCTGTCTTAAGAAGGTTTATAAGAAAGTTTATTCTAAGGAGTGGAAACTAGTTTAATAGGGTCTTAACAAGTTAGGTAATAAAAGGACTGGCTCTCCTTCTGCAAGGGAAATAACTCTAAGTAGCTTAGCAATTGCTCCTCTTGGGTCCCCCTTAGGCGACTCATTTTTTGGCAATCCTTTTTTATTAATGTTGCCTAACCTACTTTCTTCCAATACTCCTATACCTTTCCCATAGTATTCTCTAGGTTGCTTAATAGTTCCTAGGTAGTCTTACTATAGCCTATCCACTTTACTTTATACCACATTTTATTATCTACGTCCTTATAACTAATAATCTTTAAAACTTGCCATTTATCTTCTTCTTGCCCTCTATACATGTCTGCCTTATAAATTAGTAGCTTAATATCTCTATATGCTAGTTCTAGCATCGCAATATATTGTATAGGGTAGATCTTCATTTTAGCTAATAGGTTTAGCTTATACATAACCAATAAAATTCTTTACTTAACTTTAAAAGGTCCTAGTCTAATATGGTTTAACTTCTTGCTTAGTTATTAACTCTTAAAATTTTTGTATAGTAGCCATACTTTATCTCCCTCCTTAAGATCTGGTCCCTTAGATCTCTTAGCATTATAGTACTTTTTTATCCTTTGCTATACTAGCTTGGCTGTTTCTATAAGGTCTATATAAAGATTTATTAACATCTCCATTCTTTGTTTAGCTATACTACTCGTCTTTTTTACTTAATATAGCGATAATAATGTTCTTAGTTTATACCCGTAATTTGCCTTAAATAGTAATATCCCCATTTTTTTTTATAGTATTGCATTATATATAAACTATATAACTAGTAACAATAATACCTAATTATTCTATGCATAATTAATATAATGCCTTAGATACTGTTCTAGTGTCTAGTTTAGTCTTTCCATTTATCTGTCTATCTACAGATAATATGCTATAAATATTACTATGCGAACTCCTTATTTTACTAGAAACACTTTTTAAAATACTACTATAAATCTTAGATCTTTATCTAATATAATCTTGTCTAGTGCTCTATATCTTATAAACACTTCCTTTATATAGATTCTAGCAACATCTTCTACTAATATCTCTTTAGTGCATGCTATAAAGTATCCCTACTTTATTAGCTTGTCCACTATTACTAAGATTATATTATAATCTTATCCTGTAATAGGATCTTTTAACTTTAGTAACTTAATAATAAAGTCCTATAATATAATCTCCCATAGTCTTCCTAGTATTTTAATAGGTTGTAGCCCTCTATATAGCTTATACCTTATTAGTTTATTCCTTTAGCAATCTAGACATTCCTTTATAACTTATCTTACTAGCCCCTAGATTTCTTAAATAATGTACTCCTTTTAAAGTCTTAACACTAAGCCTATAGCTCCATTATATCCTTATATTATTCCCTTATAGAATTCCTTAATAAATTCTTTTATAATAGACTTAGGCACATATATTGCTTCTCTGTTTTTATATTACTCTAAGTCTAGATCCTCTACCTATACTTCTTAGATCTTCTATATCCAATCACTCTCTAGTAACTTATAGATCTGGCTTTTTTTAGTTACTGTAATCTTTAGATAGTTATACCTAATTAATCCGTCTTAATCCCTTCGTAATAAAGCTCCTAATAGCTTTTTATTACTTTATAGTTTAGCCTTTTTGCTTAGAGCGTCTGCTTATGCATTGTCTATACCCTTAGTATACTAAATTTCAAAATGGTATTCTATAAGCATTTCCGCCCATCTAACCTATCTTTAGTTAAGTTCCTTTATTATTAGGAATCCTATAAGGTTCTTATAGTCTATCTTAACTATAAACGGTTTCTCTATACCTTGTAAGAATACTCTCTATTCCTTAAGTGCTGTAACTATACCTAATAACTCCTTATTGTAGATGTCATAGTTTAACTTAGGTAGTGTTATTTTCTAACTATAGTACGCCACTAGGTGCCATGCGTCCTGGTGCCTCTATAGCAAGCATACTCCTAGTATAAAGTCTAATACATCTATCTTAACAACTATTTCTAACTTTGGTTAATAGATCTTAAGGATTAGCTCTTAGGTAAACAACTCTTTAAGTTCCTAGAACAGCTCCTTCTATTTACTACCTTAAACCCATAGTTCCTCTTTCTTTATTAGCCTTATAAATAGCTTAATACTTTTTAACCATTATACTATAAACCTCCTATAGTAGTTACAAAACCCTAGAAACAACCTTAACTATATAACATTCTCTAGTTCTTGCCAACTTACTATAGCTTTAACTTTCTTTAGGTCCATGCTAATCTTTTCTAGTTTAATAATAAATCCTATAAAATTAGTTTTTCTTATAAAGAACTTGTATTTCTTAATTACTACCAGCATCTGTTCTTCCTATAGTCTCTTTAAGACCCATTTAACGTGTTCTCTATATTCTTCCTTATTCTCTAAGTAGATAATAATGTTATTAAGATATACCATAACAAACTTATTAAGGTATTCTCCTAATACACTATTAATTTATTTCTGGAACGTTACTAGTGCGTTTATAAGCCTAAATTGCATAACTAATAGTTTATACAGTCCTTCTTTTGACCTAAAGGCTGCCTTCCATTTATTACCTTCCTTAATCCTAATCTAATGGTACGCCTATCTTAGATCTATCTTTATAAAGATCTTTATGTTACCTATCCTGTCTTAGATTTTACTAATTAAGGGTAAAGGATACTGTCAGATAATCTGTATTCTCTAAAGGCGTGGGTCACGTGCACGGGTTACGTGCACTGTAAAATCTCTTTGTAGCTCGCAGCCCTAGGGCCCCAAGTCAAGCACCTTAATTAACGATCAAGTCAAGATCATTAATCAATCAACCCATTTTATCAATGAACTGCTCTATACGAACTTTGTAACAGTTATAAGCCCAGTCCACCAACTTAAGAAGCTATTTAGCTATTACTTAATTATTTAAAGAAATTCTACCTTATCTTCAGACTCTGACACCTTATTATTAAGACGCAGACTCTAATAGAAATCCTACCTCAATTGTTATAAGATGAGTCTTTAATGAGATTCCATGAGATTTTATAAGATTCCACCTTAATCTGACGACAAGGACAATCCTAACAATAGGACGATCCTGATAACAAAATACCATCTCAATCCCTCCTTTGCCTATTAGTTAAATAACTCCACCAATATTAAGCTTATTAACAACGATCATCCTTAATAAGTTAGAAGACTAGGAGTAATAGCTATAGCAACTCCGAGCCCTTATGGATCAGCGAATTTAGGACCACGTTAACCCAGATGGTGCAGCACCTCAATAAGGTCTACTATAAGAACCAGCCTATCCAGAAGTTACAGATTTTAATAAGAATGCAACCTTATATGTACAGCTCTCAACAAATTAACAGAAAGCGTATAAGAACAGTAGACGATACTACAACCAGGACATAAAGTATTTCCTTAGATAGGAAGATCATCTTTAACAGATCCATATTTAGATCACGTCTACAGTATTAATTTAGAAGAAGCTACTACTTAACCCTTCCTTGACAGTTAAAGAATAGCTATCTCGCCTAAAGGAGAACACAGAACCTACCTTATTGTTCGTTAGGAAGAAGGTACAACACTAGTACACAGAAGCTCTTAAGGGGTTTAAGCAGTTGTTAAAGCTAAACTAGTGGCTGGATTAATGGGAATACGCAATGTTATTAGAAGAGAAGTATAAGATCCCTTAAATGTCAGATGGAATCTAGCTTTAAGATTTAGCAGAAGTTATTTAACCTTTTAGCGACGCCTACTGTATAAAGTACACTACTGAGTTAAATGACCCTTAGAAGTCGAGATCTTCTAAATACCGTAGAGTAGTAAAGGAGCTGCAAGAAGGACTTAGAACACCCTTAAAGAAAGCTAATGCTACTACAAGAGGCAGTACCTTTAATGCAGACTTTGTAGAGCAAGCCACTAAGGATCACTTTAATACTACTAAAGGTTTACAAAGAGGAAAGGCCTTAGCATATAATAGACGCTTAAAGAGAGCCAGGACACTAGTGGATGAGGAGACGTCCTGCAAGAAGCCAACGCCTAAGTGCTTAGCGTGCGGAATACGAGGACACTCCCTACGGGACTGTTAGTGTTTATTTAAAGACAAGAGACCTGCAGGAGTTATGATAGGAGATGCGCGCATTAATAGGGCACTAAAGAAGGTAGAAAAGAATAAGAATCTTGCTAACTAAGTTGCGAAGATTAGACTTAAAGAATAAGAAGACAAGGCCTAATAATGATAGGATGAGAGCCAGGAAGTTAAGATTAAGGGAGAAGCTAATGCAATATTCCTAGAATTATATTATACCGGTTAAACCCATTTACTAAAGCTATTAACTATTCTTAACTTAGGAACCACTCTCTATATCTTTAATAACCTCTCTTATTTTTACAATTTTAGGAAAGCTCTAAGACATAAATATATCACCGCTGGCAGCTTAGAAGTGCCTATACTAGGCTATGGCGATATTACTGTCTAAGTCACAAAACTAGATAAAAGCAAGGGAATCCTACGTCTTAAGGACGTTGCCTTTTGTACGGACTTTAATATAAATCTAGTATTGTTCCGTCTACTTTAAAAATAAGGGTACTACTGGGACAATAAAGGAGACAACAATCTTCTAGTTTAGAAGGATGACACAATCCTATGTTAAATGGAAGAACGTTACGGACAATAGACTATTAAATACGTCCGACTAGGAAGTTAATTAGCGTTTAATATAAGCCGACTGCTATGCTGCCAACGGAAGCGCAGAGTATTGTTAAGAGACGCTTATCCAGATTTAAAAGGTAATGCGTATCTATGGCATCTGTGTCTAGGTTATCCAGGACCTATAAGCCTTCATTATTTAGGTCTTAATGCCCTAGGAGTTAAGCTTTAAGGCCTAAAGATAATGGAATGTTAACATTACAGTCTTGCCAAAATTAAGTGTTAGGTCTTAAGAAGGTTCTCAGAACGGAATATTAATAAACCTTATTTTGACCTCCATATTGACTAGACTGACCTCAAGGAAGCGCATACTGGATTTGTACAAGTTATGTTTATCTATAACACCTTCTTAAGAAGAACCTTCCTATATTTTATAATGATGTATGGCAAAGAGAAGGAGATACTATGAGTGCTTAAAGATTTTATCTAATGGATTTGTCTAAGGTATAACCTTAAGGTTAACACTATTAGATTAGACAATGAGCTAGGGAGAAGGAGAACCCTTAAATAGCTATAGACTTAAGGAATTATATTTAAGCCTTTAGCGCCATATACCTAAGCTTAGAATGGTACCGCCGAACGCTTAGGGGGTGTAATTATTAAGAGATTATAAGTAATGAGAATTGCTGCTAATCTACCACACGACCTATAGAATGAGATAGTTAACTATGCAGTCTACCTTTGAGATTAAACGCCATAAGAAAGCAATGGATGGAAATTGCTATATAAGAGGTTCCATACCTTCCTAGCTAATGGGAGATTAAGAAAACCGCAACTGGCGCACCTAAAAGCCTATGGCTGTAGGGCGTATATAATGACATTAGATGCCTAGCTAAAGAAGAAAAGGCTAAGCAAGCTAGATCTATAAGCCCATATCGGCTACCTTATTGGCTATAACTCTACCAATATCTACAGGATCTGGATCCTATATAAGGGTATTATTATCTCTACTAGGGACGTTATCTTTGACAAGAAGATGTTCTTTAATGGCAAGTAAATAGACATCTCAAAGGACCTACACGCTAAGTTAGACACGCTGATTAAGAAGATTTAACTCCCTAATACCCTAACTAAGAATAAGGTCCTTCTAGAAGATAATAAAGAAGTATTTAAACCGTTAATTTAAGAGGAAGATAATGACGTTAATAAGCTAGTTTGAAGCTTTAATAAGTTAGCAGATTTTAAGCTTGCAAGAGCTCTTAAAGATGCGTACTGTACGCCACCTCTAACAGAAGAAGATAAAGAATCTCCATGTGCCTTTTACGTCGAGTATCCTACGAAGTTAGAAGATCAAGACGTCGCCTATTAAGCAGGAGATGCGTTTAACACTTAGGGGGTGTTTAATAACTTGGTTAAAGACTTATTTAAGGAAGCCGGCGATTGTAGGTTTAAAGACTTTATTACTAAAAGGATTACCTTAGCCTATTACGGCGCCTTCTTAGCAGAAAGGAAGTTTAACCTTAATAGTTGACTTAATAACAGTAAGCTAAAATCAGGTAGAATATGTGATGTTAGACTATATAGGAAGAACTTACCTCCGCCACCTTAGTTAATCTGCGACCTTAATATGTATCCTCTTTAAGATTAGTTCCAAGAGGCTCAATAAGCCCACCTCTAATCTCATTATTAAATGAGGTTATTTTAAGAAATAGATAAGAAGTACGCAAAGGGACAGCAGGTCCTTAGCTTAATATAGGTGTTTGTCTATAAGACGGACAAGCATGGATTTCTCCAAAAATGCAAGGCACGCTTAGTAGTATGCGGAAATTAATAGGCCCTAGGAGACCTACCTACGAGAGCTACTATATTAGCTAGTATGACCTTCTGAACCCTTATGGCGATCACAGCAAAATTCGACCTGGAGACGACACAGATAGATACAGTTAATGCGTTTGTCCATTGCAATCTTGATAAGGTTGTTTACATAAAGCTACCGCCAGGGTTCAATAAAGGAAAGATAGATAAAGTACTGCGCTTAAGAAAAGCCCTGTATGGACTATGACGATCACCACTGTTATGGCAGAAGAATCTCACAAGCTCGTTAAACGAATTAGGTTTTAAAGAAGTACCTTAGGAGCCGTGCGTTATGCTAAAAGGTAGAATAGTTGTCTTCTTCTATGTTAACGATATTGTCTTCTGCTACCAAAAGACAGATAAGAAGAAGGCTTAAGAAGCAATTAAGGAGCTAAGTAAGGAATACCAGATGAGTACCCTTGGCAAGCTAAAATAGTTCCTAGGAATTTATATGCTATGCAATTATAGCCAGAGGCTCCTATGGCTATCCCAGGAAGCCTATATTAAGAAGATAGCTAACTAGTATAAGATAGATCTCAAAGGGCGTCTTCCAGACACTCCTGTGGCAGAATCAGAACTCCTCCCTACTAATCACCGATTAATTCGTCTGACGTGTCCATCCCCTAATACAGACCTATTAGTCCGTCCTATATCCCTACTAGCCTCTACAATGCTATATTAGAGAAAATTGGGTTTAGTACTCTATGCAGCCACTATAACGCGTCCGGATATTGCTTTTACAGTATTAAGGCTGGCAAGGTTTAATTAGGACCTAAGTTAAGAGCATTATTAAGCGGTAGACAGAGTCATCTAATACCTATATGGCATGAGAAGCGGAGCAATCTGCTATGGAGGAGATAAGGAAGGAATAAACGGTAGAGGGAGAGACAAAGGAATACGTAATAAAGGACGAGACAACAGAGACGGTAGAGGTAAAGCGCAATTATTTATCTGTGCCAGCGATGCATTATTTATAGACAACTCCGTTAATAGAAAGAGCTCGCAAGGATATATTATAAAGCTATTTGGGGGGCTAATTGCCTGGAGAGCAAACAAGCAGGGTATAGTTACGACGTCAAGCACAGAAGCTAAGTTATTAGCCCTATTATAGACAGTAAAGGAAGCTATCTTTATCAGTAGGCTGTTTAAAGCAATAACATTACGCCTAAATAAGCCCTTAATTATTAAATGTGATAACACGCAAACGCTTTAACTAATTATAGAAGATACAGTAAAGCTAATCACAAAGCTCTGACACGTTAATATCCATTAACACTGGCTACGTTAGGAATACGCAATAAGACAAGTACGATTTCAATAGACAGTGATGAAGGAAATAATTGCTAATGGACTTACAAAGGCCCTGCCTAAGCAGAGGTTTTAAAGCTTCGTTAATATAATTGGGATGGTGGATATTAAGGAGTAGCTGGATAAGGAGAAGCAACTAGAGGACCTAAGGGACGGTATCAGAGCAAGACGGAAGGATTTAGATGAGATTATGGTTTAATAGACTTATTAATGGACACAAGAAGGTGGCTAGCTTTGACCTTAAAGAGCTCAAAGCTAAGGGGGTGTGTTAGATAATCTGTATTCTCTAAAGGCGTGGGTCACGTGCATGGGTCACGTGCACTGTAAAATCTCTTTGTAGCTCGCAGCCCTAGGGCCCCAAGTCAAGCACCTTAATTAACGATTAAGTCAAGATTATCAATCAATTAACCTATTTTATTAATGAACTACTCTACACGAACTTCGTGACAGATACCTATCCTTCCTAGTGATACTGTTTAACTGTCTATAGTCTATACACATCCTAAGTTTTCCATTTTTCTTTAGGATAAACAATACTGGATATCCTACTAATAACTATAACGGTCTAATATATCCCTTATATAAGTTCTCCTAGATAAACTCTTTAAGCGCTACCAACTCTGTTTTAGTAAGCTTATAGATTAGAAAGAACCTTAGACTTATTCCTTCTTCCAATTCTATCTTATGGTTCTATACTGCATGCTTTAACAGCTTTTTACTTTCTAGTAACTATAACTTCTTACCATACTTGTGGTATCTCTTTGGTATATAACTTAAGCCTTACTTAGTCTCTTTGTACATTGCTCTGACTTAGTACTATACTAACTTAGTTTGCTATTACACTTTACGCCATTAAGTATCCTTAATATTAACCTAACCTATAACCTAATTAACCTTTAGATTATACTCCTGTAACTAAGGCATTCCTAGTATTACTTTATCCTATCTTAATAGTAGGATATTAAAAGACATTCTAACTAGTCTTCCTTTAATAGTTAACTAAATAGGTCCTGTTTTAAGATTAATAATGCCTCCTCTATAGGCTATCTAATCTTTTAAAATTATTATAAGTGGATACAGGTGTTCCTTTTATCTATATAGTAACCCTATCCTTTTTACTATCTTTAGTAATATATAGTTCCTAGTTGCTCTATTGTTTATTAACACTTTAAACTATTAATCTTGCTATTTAACTTATAAATTTAGGTGCCGTCCTTAAATTCCTTTAAGGGTTTAAGGCTCTAACACTAGTTCCCTCTAGTCCTATACGCCTCCCCTTTTCCTAACTATTAGCTACTAGATCCTGTCTGTACTTAGTCCACCTTAGGCTAATACTTAGTTTATTTCTTTTCCTCTATATACTATAGATAAGTGTTCTCTAGGCACTCCTACCACTGTTATCCATCTAGGCATTCTTCTATAAGGAATCTTCCTAGTTAAAGTATTAAGTCTCCTTAACCTTATACTTCTACTAGGTGCCATCTATGTATATACTTAGCATTTCTAAACTACTTTTCCTCTGGTGCCCAATATATCCTTACTAGGTACTTCTAGTTCTTATCTTTTAATGCTCTATATATATTACACATATCATCTACACAAGCTATCCATAATAGTGTATAATGCGCTGCATGTTTTAGGTTAACTCTTAGTTTATCTTTGTCCTTAAGTTTAAACTTATACCTAGTTAACCTAACTACTAATATCTCTGCTACGGGTACTAAGATTTATTACTTACTTCTCTAGTCCCTAGATCCTTCTTCTAGGTTCCTTAACATTATAATTAATGCTCCTTTAATGTAACTTATGCGTTTTTCCGTAATAGGTTAGTCTTAGACAACTTTTTTATCCAGCCATATATAGAAATCTGCCTATTTGTTATTGTGTTATTACCTATACCACTTTCTATATAACTGGTTTAGTATATATAGTTTATCTATTAGAAAGTACCTTGTTATCGCTACATTATAACATCCTTTGGTATATCTTTCTTTAAACCTAGTTAGGATATCTAGATCCTCTTCTTATTCCAGTTTATCTAACCATTTTACCCTAGGTGTCCCTATACTTGGCCTATTAGTAACTCTTTATATAGGTGCTTTGTCCCTTATATAACCTGGTATAGCTAACCTCTTATCTAGCTTTTGCTCTTACTATATAATAATTCTTGTTCTAAACTCATCTATAGTTTCTTATTTTCTGCGTCTTATAGCTAGATCCTTATAGTTGTTTTGCTTTTTAATCCTAGTATTAACTATTTAATCTTTAGGCTAAACACTGCGTTTACCTAGGATTACTAATGTTCTTATTTGTTCCCTAAACTTATAGTTCTTAAACTTGCGTCCTATACTCATTTATTTGTCTATAAACTAAGTAGCTGCCCTTTCCCATTGGTTTTCGTCCATTATAGGTCCTTAGGTATATCTTATCTTATCTTAAGAATCTTAAGCTTCTCTTATCTCTTCTTAAGAATCTTAAGCCTATGACCTTTTGCCTTTATTAAGTAATAAGCTAGCACTAGCAGTTGTCTGTTTACTTAGTTTCTTCTAAACGTTACTCCTATTGTCTTATAAAGTGATAGAAATTATATCTAACGGTGTTATGGCATCTATTACTAAACCTTATTTTGTAACGGTCTTAGTTTCTGCTTCTATTTTAACTTCTCTAAGGTCTATATACTCCTAGTAAGCTGCCTTTATTACCTTATTATTGGTAAATGCTTCGCCTATATTAAATTTATTGTCTTTAATATCCAATCTATAAGCTGGTTTATTGGTTCCTCTAAACTTAGATAACAATGGCTCCTATAGCCAATAGCTTGCGCCGTACTTAGCGTCCTTATAAATTCAGCATGCGTTGTTGTAATAATACGTAAAACTATTAATTAAACATTCTTTTGTTCCCTGCAGTGCACTGTTGTCCCTCTATATATATATGCTGTCTACTAGCCTTATTCCCTTTACTATATAGTTACTCTAACTACCTCTACAGTCTCTAGTAAAATAACCTTATTTTCCGCAATTTATATAAGCCCCATCTTTAAACCACTTTTCTTGCTATGAAGTCCGCCTAAACATCTTCTACTACTAAAATCCCTAGTTTAGCCTCTACTCCTAGGTCCTTTAATTACTAGATCCTTAACCTCTAGGTTTCTATAGTTTCTTTTCCCATCTTTAGGTTTCTTTAGTACTACTTAGGTCTATTAGCTCTGCACCATTCTATAGTTTTTAACTCTATATCTGTTATTGCGTACTCTACGCCTTATATAACTATAGAACTCTATCTTGCCCTTTTTTAGCTTGTTCCCTTTAATAGATCCTATTATTAATCTTTATTAACTAGTCTATTAACTCTTTTAGAGTATCCATATCTTCCATTAGGATAATTATATCCTAGACTTTAGCCTTAAGTCCTTATTTATATTATACTATAAGCGCCCTATTATTCCACTTAACCTACATAGCTAGTGTTTAAAACTATATTATATACTTAATTACTAAAGTACATTATACTAAGTTCTGAAGCTTTTATTCCGCTATAGTTATGGCCTCTAAGTCTCTAAATATCTACGTTAGTTATTCCACAAACCTATTCTAACTGGTAAATATATACCATACATCCTGGTTTATAGTTATCATGCCATTGGCCTATATTTCCATAAGGTATAGTTTAAACCACTTAAGTGCCCTCCTTATTAGGAACAACCCTATATAGGCTACTTAATCTAACGCTGTTACTAACTTCACTCCTTCCTATATTACCTTAAAGTGCATCTATATAAGAAATCCCTTAAGCTTTAACTTCTTTCCTAAGAACCGTTTAATTAAAGGTAGTTTAATTTTCGCTGCTCTAATTCCATTAATGCGTTCTTTAAGTATCCTATTATTATCTTATAAGTGATTAACCATTTTCTATAACTAACCTTATATAACCACTTAAGAATCTATATCTGCTATACTGGTGTCTCCTAGTCCTAAGGTTGTGGCTGCTATTAATGCCGTTATAACTAGTGCTCTAGGTAGCATGTTATTTAATCTTATTTAATACTATAACCTTAGTAGTGAATATATAACGGAACCTTATAGTAGGAACTATAGTAGGTCCTGTTATTAGGCTAGGTATATAGGTAAAAACAAATCAATAACATAATAACAACTAGTAGAGTGGTTACTTAACAGATTAACTCTAATTATATTTTAAGATTTACTATAAGGAGAGAACTATCTACGGTAGGGACTGAGGTCCTTTAAATATACAACCATACTCCTAAGAAATCCTCTCTTGTACGTAAGGTACGTATTATACGTGTTGTACATAGACGTACACTGCGTACACTTCGTACACTGCGTATAATATCATGTGACTTACTTACCATTCCTTGTTATATGGTTCCACTAGATCCATCCTGGACCGTGCCTGTATTAACTAACTAGCTTCCTGCGACTCTTCCCCAAGTAGTCGTAACATCGTATTTAAAGCGTCCGTAATATATATAGCTCTTGTAGAGAACAAGACGTTGCGTAAAGAAGAGAAAGGAATAACGAGAGAATTATATAATTAAATAGTTAGGGGTCTTGGTGGTTGATGCGTGTGACGGCTTGAACAAATGCCGCATGGCTTGAACAAATGCCTCTAAACCGAAGCTTGAACGAATGCAACGTGGTGCTTGAACAAATGCTGTATTACGAAGATATCAAGGTGAGGAGCAAGAGAAGGTGGTGGGGCTACGTCTATATACACAAGCCAAGCCTTAAGCGAACCCCTAACTAGGTAACGCGCCCCAGCGCCGTTACATATGCGTACGCGGTCTTCGACGGATTTTGGTAGAATTCGATTGATCTAGCAGAACTTGGCAGAAGTCGATCAAGCTGGCAGAATTTGGCAGAATTTGGTCAAAGCGTCGGAATTTACCTATCGAGTGTTTCACCGAGATATTCCTACTGTAACTGGGCTAGTCCCATTATAGTTAATATAGTAGAAGTATAAGCGGCTATTAAAGCGCTCTATTTTAGTTATACGCATAATCTAAAACGCATCCTTATAGTTTTTAATAGCTTTAAGACGGTAGAAATATATCTATTTTATAACTTCGTTCCAATTACTAGTTAGAAGAAGATTATAAGCTTAGATTACCGCTAGAGAGTCCTATTATTATTTACCTAAAAGGGCGTTAGACAAAGCGCTAGCAGCTATAAGTTTAAATATAGCAGGGAAGCGATATAGGATTGCGCTATAAAGGTTAGTATGTCCAAATAGCGTATAGGGCAGCGCTTTTAAGTCTTAGTAAGCATCTGCTAGCTTTACCTAGGTTTCTTCTTCTATAATCTTAAAGTTATTATAATTATCCTAAACGCCAATAAACTATAGTAGTATTGTTTGCTAGGTCCTAGTTAAAGGCCCTTTCGCCCTATAAGGAAGGTAAAGTATTATTAGTGACTTAGTCAATTAAGGCATAAGTACGGCAAGAAGTCGCGCAAGCCTATACAATTAGATTGTCTATAAACAAGGATCTAAAGCTAGAGAAAGGAAAGGGGAAGAATAGAAGCACCGCTTAAAGCTATATATAATCTTCTAGTTATGTAATAGCAACTTACCATCTTATAACAGCAAGTTGCGGCAATCTAACGGTAATTTGCCAGTGCTGTAACATTACCCCCCCCTTTAAAAAAAGCCTGCCCTTAGGCTTTATATATCCGTATTACATCCGCAGGGCGTTTTTGTCTTTATGCTCTATTGGTAACCTATTATTCTTACTATACTAGCATTTTATCCACTTATCTAGGTATTTTAGCGGTCTAGGTTTATTAGGGTACTAGTTATAAAACTCCTAAAGCTTATAGGGTAGACCTTAATTAAATCCGGGAGCTTTACCTTATATAAGTTGCCTCTCTTCTTAAGGACCTTATATAGTCCTACTATTTAATAGTCTAGCTTATGGCTAGGCCATTATATTTTCTAGTTCTTTATTATAACCTAGACCTTATTACCTACGGTAAAGTTAGGCTCCCATTTATACTTATTTGTCTACTATTATATTAATTTTTAGGCCTTTTCTAGATTTATATAGGCTACTATCCAGGCTTCTTCTAAGCGCTTAGCGTACTACTAGGCTTCCTTATAAGATAGTTTTTCATATATAGTCTAGGGTCCTTTTAGTCTTTCCCAGTTAAAGCTTATATAGGGTAAGTAGCTCATTTCTAGCTAAATAGGTATAAACCCTGTAGAGTTATAGGGTAAGGTTACCTAAGTATAGTCTATTAGGGGTAGCAAGTTAGCCTAGTTATCTTAAAAGTAGTTAACAAAGGGCTAAAGTCTTTAGTCTAAATATTAATTTATAATCTCCGTCTAACTGTCTATTTAGGGGTGGTATACTATAGAAAGCTTTAGCTTAATGCCTAAGATTTAGGTAAACTTATTCCAGAAAGCCAATATAAATTACGGCCTATAATTAGATATAATAGTATCTAATAGTCCGTAAACTCGGTAGATATAGTAAATATATAGTTAGGCCGCCTCTTTAGCATTAATATTCTCATAATAGGGGATTAAAGACAGGCACTTACTAAAGCGGTTAACTATAACCATAGCTATATTATATCCGCTACAGTCTATAGGTAGCTTATAAAAATCTATAGAGATATGCTGCTAGGGGCGCTCTAGTATTAAAAGTGGTTTTAATAGTCCTGGGGTCTTATCTTATAGGATTATAGATCTATATTAGCTATTACAGTTCTATACGTAATAGTTAATATCTATAACTATTTTAGGCTAGTAGTAGCAGTTACTAATAATCCTATAGGTCTTATTTTTTCTAGGGTGGGCCATAGAGACCTAGGTATATGCTTTAGTAATAAGCTAAGCCCATAAGTTCTATTCCTTTACTACTACTAGCCATTCCTAATGCTTAAGTAATCTATTTTTAAGGGACTATAGGCTGGTAATATTCTTTGCCTTTTTATAGTACTCCTATAAAAAAGGGGCCGTATAATTTACTTATAGTAGCTTATTAATAAGGTTAAGTTCTATAGTATTAATAGGGCATATCTTAGCCTTTATAGGGTCTGTATTTAGTTCTGCCTATATTTAGGGGTTAAGGTGCTCTGGTTATAATAACGTTTAGGTCTATAATAAGATCTTTATAGCTATTTGGTTGTCTAGGTCTTGTCTATACCTTATAAGGGCGTCCGTACAATTTATAGTGCCTAGCCAGTATATAATTAGAAAGTTAAACTAGGATAGGATATCTACCTAGCGTGCTTACCGGGCCATAAGGGCCTTTATTATTATAAAATATTCTAAGGCCTTATAATTAGAGACTACCTAAATAGGCTTAGGGGTCCCTTCTAGCTATATATGCCAGTGCTAGAAGCTAGAGATAATAGCTAGCATTTCTTTATTATAGATGTGGTAGTTTAGCTTAGTATCTACCATAGTCTTTAAATAGTAAGTAATAGGGTGCTATTCTCTATCTATCTACTTTTGGGAGTAAACGCTAGCTATAATACTATTTAAGGCATCGGTCTCTAGCATTAAGGGCTGTTTTAGGTTAAAGTGGGTAAGTAAGGGAGTAAAGACTAGTTGTTTCTTAAGCTTATTAAAGGCCTGCCTATATACAGTATTAAAGTAAAAGGGCCGGTCCTTATAGGTAAGTAGGCTTAGGGGCTAGGTAATCCTACTATAGTTCTTAATAAAGCGTTAGTAGAAGTTACAGAACTCTAGGAATAACTATACCCCCTTTATAGTCCTTAGGGGTACCTATTAGTTAATTATAGCCGTCTTTTCTAGGTCTGCCTTAATTCTATCTATACTAATAATAAACCCTAGGTACTTTATATGCTTAATACTAAATTTTAATTTCCTAATATTAGCCTAGAGGCCGGTCTTGCGAAGCCGTTATAGAACTTTATAGATATGCTCCTTGTGTTCTAACTTATTCTTAAAGTAGATTATAATATTATTTAGGTAGTGTCACGGGACACCTCTGTGATACCTTATACACGTCTACCTGTTTCCATCTGTCTCCACCGACGCAGCAAGAAGAGATTGACCGCGAGACGACAATTTAATGGCAATCTGCCGGCAATCTACGGCAATCTAACGGCAATCTGCCGCATTCTGCCATATTCTACCAAGTCTACCAAATCCTACCAAGTTCTGCCAGGACTGCTACTCAAATCCTATTCTACTCTGTATATGTGTTGACTAAGCAACCAAACTAATAATATATACCCTTTCTTCCCGTTTCCTTACCTTCTCTCTTTATACAATGTTTTAACTTTATTACACAGTTTATATATATAGCTTAATAATATCTACTTTGCTATATATTATTACCACTTATACTTACTCCGTGACACTACATTGCGTTAAAAAAAACCTATACTCCCCCGCACCGTTTAAAATACAGAATAACCTTAAAGCCCCTATAACGGCCGCTAATATTATATCCGCACTTTAGAAATAATTAGCAGATATATAAAAGTCCTTTATAAATACCCTTATATAAAACTAAGCTGCTATAACTTAATAGCAAGCTAAATAAGAAGTATAGCACTAGAAAATAATTAAGGCCCTCTAAAAGGAAATCCGCACCCTTAAGACGCCTACGCTAAGCCCTTAAAACCGGTTGCTATTACTAAAAGCTAATACGCGGAACGCAAGCCCTAAACTAGCAATAGTCATCCTACTAGTAGAACTAACTACTACGCCGTAATAATCTAAATAATTACTAGACCCTTTAATATTTACTAGTAAACAATAAGAACTCTAATTATTCCTAAGCTGGCTTAAAAATAAGCTAACTGGTAATACTAACTACTACCTAACTAAAGCTAACTAACTCTGTTATGCCCTAAGTTAACTAGGAGGAGATATAGCTAACCTTATTAAACCTCTTTAACCAAACTTAGTACTAAGCCTAATTATACTTCTTAAAGCTATATATGGTAACCCAAACCACCAAGCTACTGCTTAGAGAAAGATAAACTATATAACTTAAGGAATAAAAAGCTTTCCAGTATACTTCTTTAAATTTAACTATTATATAAAAGAAATAGGCTGGAATAACTCTATACTAATTAAAAGCCTTATTAAATCCCTAAGTCCTAAACTAAAAACCTCCCTAATAGGTGTAGACTTACTAAAAGCCCTTAACGCCTACGCAAGTATTATTAATAAACAGTATAATAATATACTACGCCTAACACCAAAGTCCACTCCTTAATATAATACGACAGCTCTATAAATATCCACTAAGTTATTGTCTTAGCCTAAGCACCCTAACGCTATAGATATTAACATAGGGGCCCTAGGATACGCTCCACTAGGGTCCCCTAAATAAGAACAACGCATTAAGCTAGGCCTTTACTTTAAATGCGGAAGTAAAGATTACATCTTAAGATACTACTCCGTCTCTATGCCCTAATATAACTTATAAACGGCTAACACTAATAACCGTTTACTGTATTAATCCTCTAGTTACCGTCTCTAATCTTTACCTAGTTCTAGCCCTGTATCTAGTAAGCACTACTTATAAGGATAAAGTTATAACTAATATTCTATAGGAACCCCTTCCCGCTTACTACTAAAAGGTATATCTTAAAGTTAAGTTGCTTTCTAGGACAGCTATATTACAGGATCTTGTTAAACGCATTAGATGTTATAAACCCTAACTCTTAGGATTATAGTATAACCGTTAACTGCTATCTTTGGCAGAAAAGTTAATAGGCTAATACTTAAGTCCTAATTAACACAGGAGCTAGCAGTATAGGATTTATTAATAAGACCTTTGCGTAAAATAATAAGTTTACCCTAACACCCCTTAACCGGCATATTAACGTATTTAGATTTAATAGTAAACGCACTATCTTAGGCTGTATTACTTATATAGCGGCCCTGAGACTTTAATACCTAAACTATAAAGAATTAATTAAGCTCTTTGTAACTACCCTAGGTTACCTAGTAATCCTTAGATAACCCTAAATAAAGCTATATAAGGTAACTATTAATTAGAACAACCTTAAGCTTCTATTTACCACCTCCCGTTGCAAGTAGAAGTGCCTTATAACTTACTACTTAGACCCTAAACCAAAATCTAAAAAATCTACTAGAATCCGCTAGTCTAAAATTTCTACTAATGTCTACCTTATACCTAAAAAGTCTACCTAATTCTACTAACCCAAGAATTCCACTAAATTCTACCAATATAAGAATTCCACTAACGTCTACTAAGAACCCGGAAATTATACCAAACTATATAAACTAACTCTAACCGCTGCACCCTAAACCAAGCAGAAACTTAAGCTTAATATATAAAGGTACTAGAAGAACTGGTATTCTACTATAAAAAGGATACTTAAAGAACCTAAACCTGAATTTAATACTAACTCTGTACCTAATACTAAACCTAAAACTATGTAAGAAACTAAGGATAATCCAAGCCTACTTAACACCTTAGATATCCATATAATTGGAGCTACCCTATTAATATAACTTACCAGAAAACCTAAACACACAATCTTCGCTGTTATAATAGCCGATATTAAGAAAGCCTTAGCACTAAAGAATCACACTAACCTGGCCATAAAAGTACTAGTAGAATACCATAATTATCTAGATGTATTTTTATAAAAGGAAGCTAATAAGCTACTAGAACGCCGTCCATATAATTATAAGATTGTAATTAAAGAAGGAAAATATCCTAGATTTGGACCTCTATATAGGATGTCCTAAAACAAACTTTAGGTACTATGGAAGTACTTAGACGAATATCTAGACAAAGGATTTATTAGAGTAAGTTCTTTACCTATAGCCGCACCAGTAATCTTTATTAAGAAACCTGGCGGTAGTTTGCGCTTCTACATAGACTACTAAGCTCTTAACACTGTTACTATTAAGAACTAATACCTAATCCTGTTAATTTAAGAGACACTAAACCAATTAAGTAAGGCTCACTTTTATATAAAGCTTAATATTATCCACGCATTTAATCGCCTCTATATTATAAAAGGAAACAAATGGCTTACTGTATTTTGTACTTAATACAGACTATTTAAGTACTTAGTAATACCATTTGGCCTCACAAACGCCCTAAGTTTATTTTAACACTTTATAAATAACACCCTACGCCTATACCTGGACGTCTTTTATACTACTTATATTAACAACATCTTAATATATAGCAATAATCTGGCCGAATACTAAAAATACGTTAAACTGGTCCTGTAAGCCTTGCATAGAGCCAGCCTATAATTAGATATAGATAAATGTAAGTTTTATAAAATGGAAGTTCTATACCTTAGACTTATTATTTCTATAGACGGCGTATAAATGGACCCTAAGAAAGTTAAAGTAATTATAAACTAGCAAGAACCTGAGAATATTAAGGACGTAAGGGCCTTTATAGGCTTCGCCAATTTCTACTAATAGTTTATTAATAACTTCTCTGCCCTAGTTTTACCCTTTATGGCCTTAACCTGAAAGGATAAAGCCTTTATCTTTAACAAGGAATATAAGAAGGCCTTTACCTATCTAAAAGTTATATTTACTACCGCACCTATACTCTAACACTTTAACCTAAACTAAAAGAGTGTTATAAAAGCTAACTTATCTGACTATGTTACTGGAGGCATTCTGTTTTAGTATAACAAGGAAGGAATACTATATCCCGTAGCATACTTTTTAAAATAACTAAGTCTAGCTAAATGTAACTCTAAGATCTACGATAAGGAATTATTGGCTATTATTAGATATTTTAAATAATGGTAACCCAAACTAAAAGGCGCCGGATTTCTAATTAAGGTCCTTAGCAACCATAAGAATCTATAGTACTTCACAACTATAAAACAGCTGAGTTATTATTAAGCCTACTAGTTAGAATATCTATCTTATTTCCAATTCTTAATTATATACTACCTAGGCGTTTAAGGCCAAAAACCTAATACCCTAACTTAACATTTGCAAGACATAACAGTATAGGAAAAAGCGCGCGCCTACTGCAATTAAATGCTGCTTTGCCCTAAATTATTTAATCCCCTAGCTAAAGACCTTATAGTACACGTCCTTAAAATAACTAATTAATTAATTAAGCAGATTATAATTAATGAATACCTAAATAATAAGTTTATCTAAGAGACACTTAAGCTAATTTAAGATGGCGTTAGACGCTCTAAAAAGATCTCTTTAAGTAAATATAAAGCTTATGGAGACCGCTTATACTACTAGAACCGCCTAGTTATACTTAACCATAACGAACTTAAGCTTAAGCTCCTTAAGCATATACACAATCTACCAGTAGCCGGCCACCTAGGCTAAGGAAAAACCCTAGAGCTACTCTAATAGGAGTACTATTAGCTAAATATGCATAATATAATATAAAGATATGTCTCTAGCTGTTATACCTATTAACAAGCCAAAGCTTTGCATAAGAAGTATAATGGCTTTCTAAAGCTACTGCCTGTTCTAGACCGAAGATAAAAGGATATCTTAATTAACTTTGTTATTAATCTCCCTATAAGTAAGGGCTGTATAAATATTATAGTAGTTATAAACTGACTATCTAAAATAAGACACTTAATTGCCTGTCCTAATATGTTAACACCTACTATTACCTAACTATTCTTGGATTATATATAGAAACTCCACAGACTCCCTAAAACAATTGTCTCTAATAAAGGCTGCCAGTTTATCTCTGCGTTTTAGAAAGAACTAACTACCCAACTCTGCATTAAAGTACTATTGTCCATAGTATATTACCTAGAAATAGATAGTTAAACGGAACGTGCAAATGCTATAATGGAATAGTATATTTGGATATATACGTTATATTTGCAGGACAACTAGATAGACTAGCTTATATTTGCTGAGTTTACTATAAATAACTCCGTCTTAAAAACCACAAAGGTCTCCCTGTTCCTGGCTAATTACAGCCAGTGCCCGCGAATAGGTTTTAAACCCTTTAGTAATGTTCCTCGCCCCGCTTATTAAGCTTTATAAGTTATAAAAGTAAATAAATTTATAAAGAAGATGGAAGAACTATAAGAGTTCCTTACTAATAAAATGATATGGGCCTAATCTGTCTATAAAGCTGCAGCAAATAAGAACCGAACCCCAGTACCGGCCTATTAAGTTAGTGACTTTATTTAGCTAGATACAAGAAATCTAAACATAAAATAATCTACTAAGAAACTTAATTAGAAGAACGCTGGCCCTTATAAGGTTGAAAAAGTTATCTCTCCTTATGCCTACCAACTGAAGCTCCCTAATATGGTTAAAATCCACCCTATATTCTATATATTAGTCCTCCACCCTACCGCCCCTGTATTAGATGCCCTGCCCAGACAGATTTAAGACCCTCCCCCACTAGTTAAAGTGGATGGTAAGGATAAGTACCTTGTTAAAAGAGTTAATGACATTAAGTATAATAAACGGAAATGTAAATATATATACCTTACAAAATGGAGAGGCTTTACTGAGCCCTTATGGGAACCCGTTAACTCTATAGAACTTATACAAGCCGTAGAAGACTTTCATAAACTCTACCTAGAACTACTACAGCCCTATCTTACAGAAGCTTGAGTTTAAAGGGGGGGTACTGTTATGGGATACCTCCGTGACACCTTATACACGTCTACCTGTTTCTACCTATCTCCACTAATGTAGCAAGAAGAGACTGACCGCGAGACGACAATCTGATAGCAATCTGCCGGCAATCTATAGTAATCTGACGGCAATCTGCCGCATTCTGCTATATTCTGCCAAGTCCACCAAATCCTGCCAAGTTCTGCTAGGACTGCTACTTAAATCCTATTCTGCTCTGTGCATATGTTGACTAAGCAACTAAACTAACAATATATACCCTTTCTTCCCGTTTCCTTACCTTCTCTCCTTACGCAACGTCTTGACTTTATTACACAGTTTATATATATAGCTTAATAATATCTACTTCGCTATATATTATCACCACTTGTACTTACTCCGTGACAGGTAGGCTATATAGAAGTCGTTAAGGTAGTTAAAGAGTATATTATTTATATATTGCTAGTATATAGCTAGTCTGTTAGTTAGTCTAAAAGGAAGTACTTTATATTTATATGTTCTATAATAGGTCTAAAATATAATAAGATCTTCTAATTTAGGGTCTATCCTAATCTGGTAAAAGGCCTAATAGATATTAAGCTTAGTAAAGATCTTAGCTCTACTTATTTAGGTTAAAGTCTTATTAAGTAGTGGTAGTAAGTAGCGGTTCTTACAGGTTATATTATTAAGTTTATAGTAATCTATGCAAAAATAAAGTCTTTTATTTAGCTTTTTGGTAAAGAAAATAGGCAAGTTAAAAGGGGCTTAACTAGGCTTAATAAAGCCCTTATTTAGGTTATTAATAAGGTACTACTTTATAGCCTATAACTTAGTAGTGGACTACTAATAAAGGGGCTATAGCTAAGTATATTTTCCTTATCTAGCTTAATCTTAATCTTATAGTTATATAGTTAGTAAGGCGGAAGTATATTAGACGCTGCCTTGGAGAATATGTCCTTAAATTTCTAATATTAATGGGGTAGTTTCTGTTCTACTAGCTCCTTATCTATAAGCTTACTTTTCTATCCACTAAACTTACTTTCCTTTTCCTTAATTATTTAATTAATTTTATATAAGCTGGTAGTAAAGGTAATAGTATTAGGTTAAACTAAGTTCTAGTAGAATCCTACGGTATTAATGTAGTAGATATTAACTAGGGGAAGGTTTATAAGTTTCTTTATAGGCTTTTATTAAGCCATATTTTGCAGTATAAGGTTTATAATCTTCCTTAGCTTATATTCCATTTTCTATAAATTGTCCTTCTGGTCTATATATTTAGTATAGCGTTTAATAATCTTTACTATTCTTTATGGCTATATAGGGCCTAAGTTCCCTATAGGAAGCTCCGCTAGCTTTTTACTAACTTTTTTAATCTTTAATGCGGGTAGCATAATATAGGTAGTCTAGGGGCGGTGTAGTATATAGATCTGTTATGGGTTAAGCTATATATCATTTTTAAAAACCTAGTCCCTATATATAGCGTTAGCCTAGTAAATAGTGTTTATCTATAGCCGAATAAGATTCTCTATTATAATACTGATTTTTTTTATAAAGGAAGGTGTTAGGGGTATAGTTTTAGGCTAAATAAGCTGTCTGTTCTATATATTAAGCTATAAGCCTAAATAGGCCAGCCATTTTCTTCCTAAGATTATATTATAGCTTTTAAGGTCTATGATAAGGAAGGGGATATTATATTACCTTTATCTATTAATATAGAGATAGATCTATAAGATAGTTGTAATAGGTAATCCTACCTATCTATTATACCCATGAATAGGAATTGGCTTAGGCAGTTCTTTAAGAGGTGCATTTAAGAGGTTAGCTAGCTTTATAGTATACTAGGTATCTATTAAGGCAAAGGCATTTGCTCTAAAGTTAGCTAAAGCAGAGGTTAAAACTTAATATCTATTACGGAATAAAGTATAAGGGATAGTGTAGCTTTTTCCACTAACTAGCTAACCCAGATTAATATATAATATATTAATTCCTTTTAACCCTAGAGAGGAGTCTTACTCTAAGGTTCCTTTTTTTTTTAACTTTATACCATCCTTCTAAATTAACAGGACCTTATTTACCTTTGCCGCTATTAGGCAGTATTTTATAAAGTAGTCTTTCTAGCTATATAAGAAGTAGGCTCCTTAATTACTAAGGGCCTATCTATAGGGGTTGCTATATATAGGTTAAGTATTTGCCGGACCTATAGTAGGGCTAGCTGTATGGCTAGCCGCTAGGTTAATAGTAGGCGGTATAGTTAGTACTATAGGGGTTATAGATCTTATTAGGGCGCTATGGCCTATTCTTATAGTACTTATATTCTAGTTAGCAGAGCTTCTAGTCTTATACCGCTTAGTATATACCTTAATTTAGCGGAGGCCCTAGTTAATAGCTAGGCACTAGTCTATAAGTTCCTTTAGCATCTATATAGTAGTATAAACTGGTAGTACGGCGCGCTATAGGTCTAGGGTAAGCTTATTAAAAAGGTCTAGTATTAAATCTTCCTAGGGAATTTAAGCCTGTCTAGCTAGGTATAGAAAGCGGGTCTAAAAGACTAAGAAGGTCTCTATTATTTTTATATTAAGGGCTTTATAATTAAGGCAGGCGTTTTATATCTTAAAGGGGTCCTTATAAATAGAAGATAGGTAGTTAATTATCTCTTCTTTAGAGAGGAAGGGGTTTACTAAGTCTTAGGCATATTACGGACGTAGATACATCTATGCGTCCCTACCAGTACGGCTAAAGACATAGGCCATTTTAGCTTAGGTAGTAGGGAAGTAGTCTATATTAACTTTAAGCTTACCTTATAGTTAAAGCTTCTAATTATTAAATATAGGGTTAGTTCCGTCTATAAGTAATAGGGGGTCTATAACCTTCGCGGACCGTAATAATGCTAATACTGTATATTAGGCTAGAGTTTTAAGGACTATAGCAAATCTTTAAGTGTCTAATAACTCCTTACTAGGTGTAAGGGTGTCTTTAGTTTTAAGTAGCTTTTAAGGCTATTTAATTTTGGTATTAGCTGCTATAAGCTCTTCCTAGGGGGTTAAGACGGCGACTATTTTACTATTAGAGGTATTTGTGGGTCCTATAGCAGCTTTACCGACTGCTGTATTTCTTAGCATAGTAGTAGGGGTTTTAGGTAATTTCTGGTGTTTATTTCTTTTTTAGGGGTCCTGGTCTATATATGTCCTATTCTTAGGTTTTACATTCTATTTATATTCTTTTGGTTTTATCCTGTCCTTATAGTCCTAGTAATGTCCTTAGGGTCCTATTCTATGTTCTTATAAATATATTTAAGTTCCTTTTTAGGAAGAAAGAGAGTAGAATAAGCTTTAGATAATGTTAGTGACTTAGTTAATTAAGGTATAAGCACGGCAAGAAGGTCGCGCAAGCCTATATAATTGGATTGTCTATAAACAAGGATCCAAAGCTAGAGAAAGGAAAGGGGAAGAACGGAAGCACCGCTTAAAGCTATATACAATCCTCTAGTTATGTAATGGCAACTTGCTATCCTATATGTCACGGAACCCAACCGCAGGGGCCTCCATAGGAGAACCCCGTGCTCTCGCGTACACCTCGCGTACAGCTTATGTCAGCTACGCGAGGGTATATTACCTCCTTACGCCCTTGACCCTTACGATCAATCGCGTAACGTCTTATAGACTCCCTGAATATATACGCTTTGTAGCCATTGCCCACGTTCCATGATATTATGTTGCGCCTTTTTCTTTACCAACGCTTAGCCTACAACCAATTCTACGTCTCTATAATACCGTAGACGCTGCTAAAAGTAGCGTGTCTACAAGTTACCTTACTTTGTACTCCTAAAGAATTAATAATAGTAAGACGAAATTCCTTACTAGTTACTATGTTAAACTTAAAGAATAACCTAATACCTATATTAAAACTATAACACTAATTAGTCCTAGGAGGATTTAATTTGTTAGCCCTAGCCTTAACCCCTAAAGGGAAGCCTAGTGGCTTAAAAGACTATAACAACTATAAGGGGGACATTAATAATGTCTTATCCTTTATTAACTATATAACCACGGATAAATAAGCCAAAGGGCTACTACCTATTGAGATTGAGATACAATACGCTAAGATATTTGTAAAAATGGTAGCACAAAAACCCAATAAATACTACCGCCTTCTATAGAACTACTATCTAAAGCTTATATAAGCTGAGATGCGTACTGCCTAAGATTATAATATTATCTAAGACCTATAAGCTTATAAGGCGCTCGCTAATAATATACGCCAAGAGATTAAAGATAACTTCTGCGCGTCTAAACGCGATATCTAACAATTAAAAAAGGCCGAGATTACACTTATTACTACGGTTACTAAAAGAGAGGGTATAATTAAATACCTATAATCTTAGCTTAATGAGTATATTTATAATAATACTAGATACCTCTCTACTGTATATAACGCCACCTAAGTCTCTACGCCCCTAATAATCTTACCTACTTAACGCTTAATAGAAGGTTAGTGCTAAGCAGCTTTACCTAATGGGAACCCCTACTATAGTAGCGGCAATAACAAAAGCTATAATAATTAAACCTAAACTACCACTATAAGGTCCAATATACGCTACCCTAATCCCCTAATCTTTAAGGGTGACCATAAGGAATATAGCTACTGGAAGATATAAACCTATAAGAAACTGACCTAAAGCGCCTGCCTTTTCCCTATAGAAGATACTAAGATTAGCTACATTATTGGACAAATAAAGGGCATCCCGTTTAATAGGCTTTTCACTTAATAGGAGACTAGCAGTTCCTAGAAGTAGCAGTCCTACTAGGAAGTCCTTAATAACCTTAACTAAATGTACCACGACTATAACCTAGTGGCCACTAGTTAAGCTAAACTACGCGCCCTAAAGATAAGTCCTACTAAATTATTTAATAAGTTCTATGTTAAATTCTAGGAATACACTGGAGTCCTTACCTAAGACGACGCTAAAGACTAGGAAGATTTTCTTAAAAAAGTTACTTATTACCTTAGTTACGCAGCCGCCAGCCACAACTATAACAACGTTTATGATATGGTAGTAGCCCTATAGAAGAGTAAACAACAGCTGAACTAGATTACTACTACAAACCCCTACCCGAAGACCTCCCTATAAAAGCCCTCCGGACCTACTAAATTACTAACACCTACTACCCTAAGCAATACCACTGGTCCTAATATTAACCTCTCTATACTAGCCTTCCCAAAGAAGCTACTAGATAGAAAGCGCGAGCTACTCCAGAAGCTAAGGCGTTACTATAGATGCCGTTAAGAAGGCTGTTATAGCTACAGCCTAAACTACCTAATAGCTAGGTTTAGCAGCCGCTGTTAAATACCTAACCCTATGCCCCAGACACTAAATATGTTACTATGCGCCGCTATTGCATAAGACGAAGATGTAGTAACGGTAGTAGAATTAAACGCGGAAGTAGAAAACGCAAAGTCCTAGCCCTAAGTCATAGGTTGGGACACTCTAGTAATAGAGGGATCTACATATTAGCTTACTTAATAAATAGCTTAGTAAGAATGGAAGAACGGAAGTAAATAGTCTTACCTATAGAGGGAACTACTGCTAAGAAATAATATAAAACCTGTTCTATAATTAACTACAGAGCTACTAATAAATTTGTAGATATCTAATTTATACGCACTTATAACCTACCTACCTTACCCCTTACCAAAGCCCGCGCCCTATAACTTGCTGATGGTAGTTATACTGCATAAAAGATTACCTATATAGCATAACTCTACCTAAATATAAACGGACACTAGGAGGAGCTCTGGGCCTATATTACACTACTTACAAACTACCCTATTATCCTTAGAATAAACTAGCTTAAATAATATAACCCCACTATTAACTGGCAAAAGAGAGAAGTAACCTTTAACTTTAAATACTATAGAGAGACTTACCTAGGGCACGGCCTAGCCGCCTCTATTTACTCCCTAGGATATTAACCAAATAAAACCCTTATTACCCTACCTATAACTAACTACCACTACATAAGCGCCGCAGCCTTCTACTATATAGTATATAGGAAAGGCTAGACCATTACTGCAGCCTCCTAATTACAACTATATAAGCTTAATAAAGATTAGGACTACGTCCTCTATAGTAATAGGATAGATATAGTTAACCTCCTAGAAAATAATGCCCCCATAAAACTTTACGGACTTTCATCCTTAGACTTTAAAAAGTTTATAAAGCTTAAAAAAGGACTTACTAATAAGGAACTCCGCAAGCTCCTCCCCAAGAGATACTATGACTTTATTAACGTATGCTTACAAAAAAGCGTAGATATACTCCCCCCACATTAATCTAATAACTATACTATTAATATTAAATAAGAAAAAACGCTGCCCTATAAGAGACCCTATCTAATATTAAAAGACAAACTTTTAGTTGTTAAAAAGTATATTAACAAGCACCTTAATAAAGGGTTTATTCATCCTAGCATGTCCCTAGTAGCCGCCCCTATCCTCCTTGCTAAAAAGCTAAGAGGAGGTATTTAATTCTGCGTTAACTATAGAGGACTTAATGCTATTATAATTAAGAACTAATACCCTATGCCGCTTATACACAAGACCCTTAAATGGCTTAGCTAAGCCAAAATCTATACTAAGCTTAATATTATTGCCGCCTTTAACTGCCTCTAAATACAGAAAGGTAATAAATGGAAAACTGCATTTATATTGCGCTTTAGCTAATTCAAATACACCGTTATGCCTTTTAGTGTATATAATGGCCTAGGCAGCTTCTAAAGCTATATTAATAATGCCTTATAGGACTATCTTAATAACTTCTGCTCCGCGTACCTAGACAATATACTTATTTATAGCAATAACCCTTTTAAGCATACTAAGCATGTTTAAAAGGTCCTATAGCGCCTTAGAGATATAGGACTTTATATTAATTTAAAGAAGTGTAAATTCTTAGTTATAGAAGTAAAATACTTTAGACTAATTGTTACTACTAAGGGTGTCTGTATAGACCCTAAAAAAGTATATATAATTACTAGGTGGCAAACCCCTACCTATATTAAGGACGTATAAGCCTTTCTTGGTTTTACTAACTTCTATTGGAAATTTATATATAACTTCTTGGGTGTTATAGCACCACTTATAGTAATAATGCAAATAAAGGGCCTTTCTGTAAAAGGAAGAAAAACATATTTACGTTTTATCTAGACGCCTAAATATAAAAAGGCGTTCTAAGACTTAAAAGATGTGTTTACTAAAGTACTTATCCTAGCTCACTTTATACCAGAATAATAACTCTATCTTAAGACTAACTCCTTAGACCATGTTAACACAGGCATTCTTTCCTAGATAGGCGATAACAGTCTCCTCTACCTAGTTACATTCTACTTATCTAAGCTTATACTATAAGAATATAACTATAAAATCTATAATAAGGAACTCCTTATAATTATACAAGTGTTTAAGGAATTTTAACCGGAACTCTCCTTAGTAGAACCTAACTAGCTAACTAAGGTCCTTATAGATTATTGCAACCTTAAGTACTTTATAACTATAAAATAACTAAACTAATGCTAAGTACATTAGAATGAGTTCCTCTCTGGTTTTAACTTTAAAATTGTATATAGGCTAGGAGTATAAGGTACTAAGCCTAATAGCCTAACACGCTGTTTATAAGACCTTCCTTAGTTAGAAGATAACCCTTATAATTAATTCTAATAATAAATAATTCTAAAAGTACAAAACTTAGCCCTAGGTATACTACCTAAGATAGAACTAACCGCCCCTTAGCTTTATACTACAGAACTAAAGTTACCCCCTAAAATTGACGAACTTATTACCGCAGTATATGACACCTCTGTTAACCCATTACTGCATTAACTAATTGCCGTAAAGATTACCGGCACCTATATACTGCCTACTAACCTCTAAAGCTTAGGCTAGATTAATATGGCAGCCTTAGAAGTAAAAGATAATAGGCTTTATTATAGAGGCCGTCTATTTATCCCTGACTTAGAAGACCTACAATGTTAACTAATCTAAATGGCCCATGACCTCTGATTAAGCGGCTACCTAGGTAAAAGAGGAACCTATAAGCTCCTTAGCCAATACTACTTCTGGCCTAAAATAATAGACTTAGTTAAATGCTTTATAAGCGCCTGCTATAGCTGTAAACATACTAAAGTATTTTACATAAAGTACTAAGGACTGCTATACCCTCTACTAGTACCTATATAACGATGGGTAGATATCGCTATAGATTTTATTGTTAACCTACTGCCTTGTAAATGATATGGCTAAACCTATAAGAATATCCTTATAATAATATGCCAACTTATAAAAGAACGCTACTACGTCCTAACTAAAGGCGTAGCTATAAGCAACGTTGCTAACGCCTTCCTTTGCGAAGTTTACTGACTATATGGGTTACCCAACTCTATTACGTCTGACTAAGGCACATAATTTAACTCTGATATATAGAGGCGGATCTGCTAACGCCTTGGTATCTCCGTTAAGATGTCTATATTCTTTTACCATAAAACTATAGAATAACTGGAAAACGCTAACGCTAGTATAAAGGCGTACTTACGATAGGTAGTGCCTATAGTTAGAACAACTAGGTAAACTACCTTCCGCTTAGTGAATTTGCAGTAAATAACTACGTCTTAGCTACTATAGGACTTACCCCGTTCTTCGTGAATAAAGAATATTACCTATAATCTAGTATAGAGCCACTAGAGCCTATTAATAAGAAACTGCTATATGGAAAACGCCTTAAGATGCTACTTACCGATTAATATACAGACTGTATAAAAGACCTACTTAACTACTATAAAGGAGAGATGGCCTGGGCCTAAGTAAAATAAACTTACTTTATTAACCGCTATAAAACACCACTACCTAAGATACGTGTTGGTGACTGGGTATGGTTAGATGCACGTAATATCTCTATATAGAGACCTATAAAGTTACTTAATTATAAGAACCTTGGCCCCTACTAGATTAAATAAGTTATTAATAGAGGAGCTGTATATAAACTAGAGCTCCTGCCTACCTTAGCTACCTGTGGAATATAGCCCATGTTTTACCTATGGCTACTATACCTTTACCAGCCTAACCCTTTACTAGGATAAATATAGCCTAAACCCCTACCGGTATTAATCCGAGATAAGAATAAAGATAAGAACTATAAGGAGTAGACCGTTAAACAAATTATTAACTTTAAATACTTTAGCAAAGGTAGAGGACGGCGGCTTTACTATAAGGCTACCTATATAGGATTTAATATAGATTAGCCGGAATGGCAACTATAGGAAGATTTTAAAAACGTAAAAGATCTAATTAGCGATTTCCACTACGCAAACCCATAGAAACTAGGCCTAAGCAGAGATTTCGTACCTAATCCCCTATAGGAGCCGTCACAGCTAAATTGTTGTATATTACCGTTACATAACTACTCTAATAAGATGTTAAGGAACTTTGACCACCGGTTAAAGTTATCTAATTAGTTAGATTCTAGACGCTAAGGAGAAGCCAGCTAATTAGGATTTTCTATCCCTAGGATGGAAAATCGCTATTAGCTCGCTTGCTACTAGCGCCTCAGCAACACCTTCGCACCTTACTAAGTCCCCAACAGCCTCCTTCCCCTCTATAGCCTAGTACCTTTGTATAGTAGTAACCTATAAGCTTTAAGTCAGAAGTACCTATACGAGCCCATTACACCTATAACGATATTTCTTCTTCTAGATACCCTAAGCATTTCCCCCTATATGTATATAGTAACTACAGCGTCGCCGGAGCTCCGCCTTAATAGGAGGGGGGGTAGTGTCACGGAACCCGACCGTAGGGGCCTCTATAGGAGAACCCCGTGCTCTCGCGTATACCTCGCGTATAGCTTATGTTAGCTACGCGAGGGTATATTACCTCCTTACGCCCTTGACCCTTACGATCGATCGCGCAACGTCTTGTAGACTCCCCGAATACATACGCTTTGTAGCCATTGCCCACGTTCCGTGACACTATAATAGCAAGTTGCGGCAATCTAATGGCAATTTGCCAGTGCTGTAATAAGTATAGTTATTGTAACGGGCTCGTATAAATGCTTCTAAACCGAAGCTTGTAGATTGCTACTATATAAGAATACTAAGCTAAGGAGAAGAAGGAGGAGAAGACTATTGGAGACTAATAAGATATAAGGGGTC
>Ga0307507_10001501_pt1 | contig 52099 bp, 15 predicted proteins | sample 7_EM_MG_FD_207223 | JGI IMG/M metagenome (GOLD analysis project Ga0307507, IMG submission 207223) | Populus trichocarpa ectomycorrhiza microbial communities from riparian zone in the Pacific Northwest, United States - 7_EM | ecosystem: Host-associated > Plants > Roots > Unclassified | place... | reverse complement strand
GAGGAGACATACGAGGTAAGGAGCGGGGTATTGAGACATAGGGTTCTAGACTTGAAGCCAGTATCAAGATGGTAGTAAGGAAATCCGATCCAGTTCGACAGTTGCTAATGCACCCTAGAACACCCTCTACTGTAAGCGACAGATTACGGTACCGAGCGACTATTTCTCACCCCTCTGCAACACCAGAAATTCGAGAGTTAGCTACTAGGAAGCTCCTAGCTACTATATAGGTCTAATTAGAGGAAATTAGGCTTCTTTAACAGCGTAACAAGGAGCTTGCTACTGCCTCTGCAGAGGCTAAGAAGAAGAGGGTAGTATGGAACTCGGTACTTATAAAATCACACCATATTTCTACCGCCGAGATCCAGAGAATTCTAGATGCAAAGGCCTTAATAGAACACAAGAAATAAGAGGCTAAGGAGCTTCGTATAGCCCAGAGGGAGATTAAACGAGAGGTTAATAAGGCTGAGAGGGAGGCCCTTAAACAGAGGAAGGCCGCCCGTAGTAGTAGGGCTCAACTCCAAAAGGCAAAGGATGAATTTATTAGAGAAATGCGTGCATCTAAACGGGCCTATAAAGCTACAGAGAAGAAGCTTAATATAACTATTAGGAAGTACCAGCGAAATTATACTACGGCGTTAAACCAGGAAATTAAAGAGCTTAAAAACGCCTTAGCTAAGGCTTCTGTTGAGTTCACACGGAAGAAGGACGTAGTTAATAACGCTATTAACGAGTGGGAGGATGCATGCATTCTTATAGCTTCACTCTCTCAGCCTATATAGGAGGTAATTGACGTTGATGAGGACGAGCTAGATAATAAGAAAATATGACGAGGAAGCAGAGTTCGATAAGTATATAGAGGGTGTAATTTAAGTGAATGTAATTGATATACGGCAATAAGAATCAAGTGCATGTAGTAGAATGCTGTTTATATACGATTTTCCTCACAAACGGCATTTTCCGGCATTTTTGATGTTCCTCGCTTACGTATGCACGAGCCAATTTAAATACCCCCTCAAATACTCTAGTACTATTTTTTAAAATTATTAATAACTACACTAATTTTAATTTTTTAAAAATTTTATTTAAAAATTTTAATATAAATTATAAAGTAAAATAGTAAAAATTAAAAATTAAATTTTTTTTAAGTCGTTAAAGAGATGCACGGCTGCGTGGAGGTAAATTTTTTATGCAAAGTGAATTTGCATTGAGCTGGTGTTTTGCATTGAGCTAGTCACGACCAAGAGCAGAGCTCTTGGTCGGTGCGGCGAGTATTACCTAATTACAGTAGTCGGTAACTAAAGTTTTTGCACCTTCCAAATTAGGAAGTTTGGCTCACCGCTCACCGGCAGAATACTTATGCAGCCTCTTTGCCTCCACTACACCGACATCAACGCCACCGAATCCCCTCAATATGCTCTATAATTGCTGGTGAGGACTCTCTAAGCTTGGATCTTGCTGTGCTAGCGATGGTTTTCTACCAGCTCGCGACTAGGGCTTAGGCCCTGGCCATGAAAGCTATGGGAGCTACCCTTAAGCACATCCAGAGTGTTACCTTAATTAAATGACGCGCCCTCTAGTATCTATTTAAAAAAGCAATCAATCGCGGCTGGAATCCTACTACAAATCCTCTTATTATTAACGGCTATGTTGTTGACGGTCCACGTCCTGGTAGAAAGCCTAAAGTTACCTACGAGTTTGAACAACAAATCCTTAAAAAAGTCACCTCCAATCAATATGGGCGAGAGAAGTCCTGCGCTTATATTGCTGCCAAATACAGCTGCTCTGCCCAAACTATTTAGCGAGTTCTACGACGTTATAGATATCAAAAAACAAAGCCTATAAAGAAGCCTTGTTTTACAAAAGCTATAAAGGAAGCTCGCTATTAGTTTGCCTTACAATATAAGGATTGGATAATTAAGGATTAGAAGAACGTTATATGGAGTAATAAGACGGGCGTTGTTCTACACCATAGAAGAGGTAGCTATAAGCTCTAGCGCTTAGCTAAGGAAAAGGCTAATAAGTTAGTTATTTGTCCTTAATTTAAGAAAGCCAACGAGTTTATATTTTAGGGCGCCTTTTTATATAACTAGAAGTTACCATGCCTTATCTAGAAGCCCAAGACTATAGTAAAGAAGAAGGCGTTAAAGCTGGAGCTTTAAAAGATTAATAAGGCGATAGAGCCAGAGCTTTGTGATGCATAGGAGATTACCACTGGTATAAGACAACTGGGCCTTCGCAATAAGCTAGGTAGAAAACCCCAGTTTTAAATAAGTGAGGAAAACGGCGCTATCAAACATACAGCTAAGAAAGGTGGTATTAATTGGTATCGCTATCTTATAAAGTGCCTCCTTCCAGTTCTTATTCCCTTCGCAATCGAGTGCTAGATTAATCACCCGGATATAATTATCTAAGAGGATAAAGCTCCTGCTTATTCATTAAAGCACTAGCAGATCTACTTTGACGTAGCAGGCCTCCAGCGTCTACTTTAGCTAGGCAATTCACCCAATCTAAATATAATTAAGCTATGCTAGTACTACCTTAAACGAGCCACTATAAAGAAGGGTGCACTAAAGAACTGAGTAGAAGCTAAGCAAGCTTGGCAGAAGGCATGGAACGAGCTTAAACAGTGGCGAATTTAAGCCTGGATAGAGCAAATTCCACGTCATATTTAAGAAGTTATTTGCTGTAGAGGAGGCAACGAGTATCGCAAAGGCGCTGCTGATAATATAAGAGATTGGAAGGCGCTTAAACAGATAGATTAATATCGCCGCCAAGTAATTGATTATATGCGGCAGTAGGCGGTTTTAAGCCTCAATTATATTAATCTAAGTAAGCCTATACTTAGGAAGCCTTAGCTACCAGAACTTCCGTAGCGCATGTAAATAGGACCTCATCTGCCGAACGCCTTAATAGATATCAAGCCATTACACCAAATTTATACCCTAAAGCTTCGCCGCCGCTAATAGACCGTATGGGTACTCAACTAGCCTCCTACTCAACCGGCAGCTACCTCTAAGCCTCCTCCGCTTAAGCCTCTACCACCTATCAAACCTCCTCCGCAGCCTTAATTAATTCAAAACCGGCCAGATATAAAGGCCAGAAACTTAAAGAAAGCAGCGTTTAAAGTTAGCTTTATAGAGCCTCAAGTTCAGCAGCAGCTAGAGCAGTAGCAGCCGGAGCAGCGGCAGGAGGAAGTTCAACACTATAAGACAGATATTAGGTGGAATACAATTAATTAACCGATAAGGAAGTGGACAAGAAAGGACTCTACTACTGTATCTAGTGGGGCTGTAGATGTAACAGTTCACCAGCACTACGCTGAGACACAAGATCGTCGCCTAAGAGGCTCCGAGACATGATCGACGCTACCCTCGTATGTCTCGGATACGGTCAAATATTGAGTCATAGACTACGGAGTTCCGGGTCTACTTTCATGTATTTAGTTCACTTGATTTCCATAGATTTACAATAAAGTTGCTCATTCAATTCCCACACTGCACTGTTACAGTAGATATAGCTAGAAGCTCTGCTGGTATAAGGGCGCAAAGAGGCTTCGGGAAAGATTCGAAGGAACAAATATAAATTCTATCTAATCTAAGGGTATATAGCTCTTGCAGAGTACAAGACGTTTCGTAAAGAAGAGAAAGGAACATAGGAAACTTGTAACTAAATATTTAGGGTCTTAGCAGCAGACGCGTAGACATAAGCCTATGCGGATTTTAACAAGTTTTAACCAAATTCTATTACGTTAGTAGAATTTAGTGGAATTTAATTAAGTTAGCAAAACTTAGTAGAAAACGGTAGATTATAGTGGATAATTATAGATAATTATAGATAGTTATAGATAGTTATAAATAGTTATAAATAGTTTTATATAGTTATCTATTAAGTATTTCACTAAGACATTCCTACTATAACTAGGCTAGTCCCGTTATAGTACCCCCCCTTTTTAGCCAAAGGTCCAAAATAATTTAATTTAGTTAAGAATTTATAACTTATTACGTTATAAGCGTTATAATATATTTTAAGTTCTTTTTAATTTTAAGTTTCCTACTATTGTGTTTTATGTCTTTATATTAGGTAGTAGTTGTTTACCTTTATATTATATCCATCTAGCCAGAGTAGGCCGTGAAGGATAGTCCTTATAGAACTCTTTTACTAAGGAAGACGCGTTGGCCTTAATCTAGTTATAGGTTTCCTAAGTTTATATTTTATATCCTTCCTACTTAATAAGAAGTTTAAATTGTTTAGATTATATTTTCTATTATATATTATTAATTAAGTTAATAAAGTAAGAACTGTTACTATTATTAACAATTATAGGAGGTAGTAGTGGTACTTTATAAGTTATAGGATTGTTTCTTAAAGGTTACAGCAAGCTTATATAAAACGTTAGGTATATTTTTATTTTAGTTAGCAGTTTAAGCTTATAGGCGTATAGGCTTAGTTTCTTCTTAATTTAGTATAGGCCCGCGAACTCCTAATTAAGTTTCTTTAAAGGCCGTTAAGTCTTTAGGTTTTATATACTTAGGTAAGCTATATTACCTTTCTTAAAGTCCCATGCAGGAGCTCGTCCTTTATTCGCATGCTATTCCTATAATATTTAAGCGTATATTAACTTTGTAATAGTTCTATTAACTACTTTATTTAATTAGTAAAGTTATATGCGTTAATTAACTAGATCTGTTTAATCGTGGGTCCTATTATATTAATATTGGGTTATTATTACGGCGCTAGTAGAAAACAGTGGATTGTGGTAGACGTTATGGTAGACGCCAAGTCACATAAGCTTACGTGACTAGAGGACCGCATAAAACTTCGCACGGCGCTGCTATTCTTCTCCTTTCCTTTCTCTAGCTTTAGATCCTTGTTTATAGACTACCAATTATATAGGCTTGCGCGTCCCTCTTATTATGCTTGTGCCTTAATTAACTAAGTCACTAACATTATCTAAAGCTCATCTCTACTCTTTCTTCTTAAGAAGGAACTTAAAAAATATCTATAGACCATAAAAAGGACAAGGATACAGAATAGGACCCTAAGGATAGGACAGAACTAAAAGAATATAAATAGAACACAAACCCTAAGAATAGGACACGCATAGACCAGAACCCCCCCTAGAAAATAAATAAATATTAGAAATTACTTAATACCTCTACCACCATGCCAAAAAATATAGCAGCTAGCAAAGCAGCTGTAGGACCCTTAAATACCTCTAATAGTAAAACAGTTAACGTCTTAAACCCCCAACAGGAGCTTATAGCAGCAATGCCAAAATTAAACGGCTTTAAGAGCTGCTTAAAGCTAGGGACACCCCTATATCTAGTATTAACTTATTAAACAGACTTGCTACGGTCCTTAAGGCCCTAGCCTAATATACAGCATTAGCATTATCATGGTCCGTAAAGGTCGCAGACCCCCTATTGCTTATAGATAAAACCAACCCTATATTTAATAACTGGAAGCTTTAATTACAGGATAAGCTTAAAGTTAATACAGACCACTTTCCTAATACCTAAGCTAAAATGGCATATGTCTTCAGCCGCACCGGCGGTAACGCACAGACACACCTACGTCCGTAATACACCCAGTACTTAGCAGATCTCTTCCTCTCTAAAGAAGAGATAATTAATTACCTATCTTCTATTTATAAGGATCCCTTTAAGGTATAGAATGCCCATTTTAATTATAAAAGCCTAATAATAAAAACAATAGAAACCTTTTTAGTTTTCTAGACCTGCTTTTTGCACCTAGCTAGACAGGCCTAAATCCCCTAAGAAGATCTAATACTAGACCTCTTTAACAAGCTTACCCTAGACCTACAGCGCGCCATACTGCCGGTTTATACTACTATATAGACGCTAAAGGAACCTATAGACTAATGCCTAGCTATTAACCAGGGCCTCTATTAAATTAAGGCACATACTAAGCAGTATAAGGCTAGAAGCTCCGCCAACTAGAATATAAGTACTATAAGAATGGGCCACAATACCCCAGTAAGATCTGCAGCCCCTGCAGCACCGACTATACCGCCTGCCATTAACCTAGTAGCAAGCCGTGCAGCTAGTCCTACCATAACTCCAGCGTATACTCGGCCTTCGTATAGCGACCCCTATATATAGGCCCTTAGCGACCAAGGAGCTTGCTTTATATACGGTTAAAAGGGTTACTATGTAGCTAAATGCCTAATAAATATAAAAAAGGATAAGGTCCTACTAATTTAGAAGGACAGCGTAGAGGCAGAGTTAGAAAAAAAGGAACCCTAGAGAAAGACTCCTCTCTAGGGTTAAAAGGGATTAACATATTATATATTAATCTAGGTTGGCTAGTTAGTGGAAGAAGCTACACTATCCCTTATACTTTATTCTATAATAGATATTAAGTTTTAACCTCTACTTTAGCTAACTCTAGAGCAAATGCCTTTGCCTTAATAGACACCCAGTATACTATAAAGCTGGCTAACTTTTTAAATGCACTCCTTAAAGAACTGCCTAAACTAATTCCTATTTATAGGTACAATAGACGAATAGGGCCACCTATTACAACTATCTTATAAATTTACCTCTGTGTTAACAGACGAAGACAGTATAATATCCCCTTTCTTATTATAGACCTTAGGAGCCATAATATAATTATAGGGAGAAAATGGCTAGCCTATTTAGGCTTATAGCTCAACGTACGGAATAGACGGCTTATCTAGCCTAAAACTCTACCCCTGACCCCTTCCTTTATAAAAGAAATTAGCATCACAATAAAAAACCTTATACGGCCCTAGATTAATACTATTTACTAGGCCAATGCTATACGCAGAGACTAGGCCTTTAAGAAGGATGGATGTCTTAATCCTTAATAGATCTATATACTACGCCGCCCCCAGACTGTATATATTACGCCATCCGCACTAAAGACCCAGGAAGTCAATAGTGACCTAGCTAAGCCCCCTATAGAGAACCTAGGCCCTATATAGTCCCAAAGGAAAACTAGGGACATTAGACGCTAATATTATTACCTTTATAACTAGCCTATACAAAATTAATTAAATAATTAAGGAAAAGAAAAGTAAGCTTAGTAGATAGGGAAGCAAGCTTATAGATAAGGAACTAGTAAAATAAAAACTGCCTAATCAACACTGGAAATTCAAGGACATATTCTCTAAGGCAGTGTTAGATATACTTCCGCCTCACTAACCGTACGACCATAAGATCAAGATTGATTAAGGCAAGGGAAGCACCCTTAGCTTTAGCCCTCTCTACCCACAGTCTATTGCCAAATTGTAGGCTATAAAATAGTACCTTATTAACAACCTAAATAAGGGCTTTATTAAGCCTAGCCAAGCTCCTTTTAACTTACCTATTCTCTTTACTAAAAAGCCAAATAGAGGACTGCGCTTCTACATTAACTACTATAAGCTAAATAACATAACCTATAAGGACCGCTATCTGCTACCCTTACTTAATAAGACTCTTGCCCAAATAAGTAGAGTTAGGGTCTTTATAAAGCTTAATATCCGCCAGGCCTTCTACTAAATTAGAATAGACCCTAGGTCTAAGGAGCTTACTATATTTTAAACCTGTTATAGAACATATAAATACAAGGTACTCCCTTTTGGACTAACTAATAGACTAGCTATATACTAGCGGTATATAAATAATATACTCTTTAACTACCTTAACAACTTCTATACGGCCTACCTAGATAACATTATAATTTACTCTAAGAATAAGCTAGAATACAAGGAGCATGTCTATAAAGTCCTATAATGGCTCCGCAAGGCTAGTCTCTATGTCACGGGACACCTCCGTAACACCTTACACACGTCCACCTGTTTCCACCGTCTCGACCTCCATGTTAACGACTCAGTTAATCAAGACACATGACGGCAATCTGAGGCAATTTGCCATTACGTGACAGCAATCTATGGCAATTTGCCGTCCTCTACTATATTCCACCACATTCCGCTAAGATCCGCTAGGACTATAACCCAAAGCCTATTCTGCCCTATATACATGTTAACCAAGCAACCAAGTTAATAATATATACCCCTTTCCTTCTTTCCTTACGTAACGTCTTAACTTCATTATATAGTTTATATACATAGCTTAATAATATCTACTTCGCTATATATTATTATCGCTTATGCTTACTCTGTGACACTACGTTGCGTTAACCCTATATACCACCCTCCAAAATGTAGAACGACCCCAAAGCCCCTATAATAGCCGTTAGCATTATATCCGCACTCTAAAAACAATTAGTAGAAATATAGAAGTCCTTTATAGACGCCCTCGCATAGAACTAAGCCACTTTAACTTAATAACAAGCCGAATAAGAAGCATAATACTAGCAATTAATTAAAGACCTCTAAGAAGAAATCCGCACCCTTAAGATGCCTATATTAGGGCCCTAAGACCGAACACTATCTCTAGAGATAAACATGCGGAACGAGAGCCCTAAATCTATAGTAGTTACTTACCCCAAACCAACTACTGCACTGTAACAATCTAAACGACTATTAGACCCTCTAATATTTACTAGTAAATAATAAGAACTCCAATTATTCCTAAGCCGGCTTAAAAATAAGCTAACTAGTAACGCTAACCGCTATCTAACTAAAGCTAACCAACTCTACTACGCCCTAAGTTAATTAGGAGGAGATATAGCTAACCTTATTAAACCTCTTTAACCAAACTTAGTACTAAGCCTAATTATACTTCTTAAAGCTACGTATAGTGACCTAAACCGCCAAGCTACTGCTTAGAGAAAGATAAACCATATAATTTAAGGAATAAAAAGCTTCCTAGTATACTTCTCCAAATTTAACCGTTACGTAAAAGAAATAGGCTAGAACGACTCCGCACTAATTAATAGCCTTATTAAATCCCTAAGCCCCAAACTAAAAACCTCCTTAATAAGTATAGACCTACTAAGAGCTCTTAACGCCTACATAAACATTATTAATAAATAATACAATAATATACTACGCCTAACACCAAAGTCCGCTCCTTAATATAATATAACAAACCTATAAACATCTACTAAGTTATTATCTTAGCCTAAGCACCCCAACGCCATGGATATTAACACTAGAACCCTAGGATACGCCCCACTAGGGTCCTCTAAATAAGAATGATGCACTAAGCTAGGCCTCTATTTTAAGTATAAAAGTAGCTCCTACCTCTTTAACCACTGCTCTATCCCTATGCCCTAACGCGAATTACAAACGGCTAACACTAGCAGCTATTTACCGCATTAATCCTCTAGTTACCGTCCCCAATCTCCACCTAGTTCTAGCCCTATATCTAGTAAGCACCATTTATAAGGACGAAGCTATAACTAATACGCTATAAGAACTCCACCCTAATTGCCTCTAAAAGGAAGGTCCTAGAGCTAAGTCGCTCTCTAGGATAGCGCTACCTCAGGATCTTATTAAATGCTTTAAATATCACAAACTCTAACTCTTAGGATCGTAGCATAACTATTAACTGTCGTCTTTGGTAGAATAATTAATAGGTTAATACTTAAGTCCTAATTAATATAGGAGCCAGTGGCATAGGATTTATTAATAAAATCTTTATATAAAATAATGGTTTTACTCTAACCCCCCTCAACCAGCATATTAATATATTTAAATTTAATGGCAAACGCACTATCTTAGGCTATTGTTACGGACGCTTTAAGTACAATATTACGACTACTTAGAGAAGAGTCGGAGGAAGCTAGTTGGTTGATATAAGCACGGTCCAGGATGGAACCGGTGGAACTATATAACGAGGAATGGTAACTAAGGTTACATGGCGTTAAACGTATTGACTGTATTAAACAGAAGGGACATTACGTTTAATATAGATAATACGTACCTCACGTACAAGAGAGGATTTCTTAGGAGTATGGTTGTGTATTTAAAGGACCTTAGTTCCTACTATAGATAGTTCTCTCCTTATAGTAAATCTTAGAATACAATTAGAGTTAATCTGTTAGGTAACTACTCCACTAGTTACTATTATGTTGTTAATTTGTTCTTACCTACATACCTAGCCTAATAACAGGACCTACCGTAGTTCCTGCTATAAGGTTCTGTTACACATTCACTACTAAGGTTATAGTATTAAACAAGATCGAATAATATGCCACCCAAAGCACTAGTTGCAATAACGTTAATGGCAGCCACAACCTCAGGGCTAGGAGATACTAGTATGGACGATAGGGATTCTTAAGTAGTTATAAGAGGTTAGTTACAGGAAATAGTTAATCACTTACAAGATAATAATAGGATACTTAAAGAACGCATTAATGGAATTAGAGCAGCAAAGGTCAAGTTACCTTTAATTAAACAGTTCTTAGGAGAAAAGTTAAAGCTTAAGGGATTTCTTATATAGATGTACTTTAAGGTTATATAGGAAGGAGCGAAGTTAGTAATATTATTGGATTAAGTAGCCTATATAGGATTGTTCCTAATAGGGAGAGCACTTAAGTGGTTTAAACTATATCTTATGGAGATATAGGCCAATAGCATAATAACTACTAACTAGGATATATGGTATATATTCGCTAGTTAAAACAGGTTTATAGAACAACTAATATAGATATTTGGAGACCTAGAGGCTATAACCACAGTAGAACAAAAGCTTTAGAACTTAGTATAACGCACTTTAACAATTAAGTATATAATGTAGTTTTAAACACTAGCTACATAGGTTAAGTAGAACAATAGGGCGCTTATAGCACAGTATAAATAGGGACTTAAGGCTAAAGTCTAGGACGCAATTATCCTAATAGAAGATGCGGATACTTTAAGAGAGTTAATAAACTAGTTAATAAAGATTAATAATAGGATCTATTAGAGGGAACAAGCTAAGAAAGGGTAAGATAGAGTTCTATAGTTATATAAGGCGCAGAGTACGCAACAACAGATATAGAGTTAAAAACTATAGAATGGCGCAGAGCTAATAGACCTAAGCGGTACTAAAGAAACCTAATAATAGGAAAAGACACTATAGAAACCTAAAGGTTAAGGATCTAGTAATTAAAGGACCAAGGAGTAAAGGCTAAACTAGGGATCTCAGCAGCAGAAGATGTTTAGGCGGACTCTATAGTAAAATTAGTGGTTTAGAGATGGAGCTTACATAAATTGCGGAAAATAAGGTTATTTCGCTAGAGACTATAGAGGTAGTTAAAGTAATTATATAGTAAAGGGAACCAGACTAGCAGCGGACACGTATATATAGAGGGATGATAGTATACTGCGAGGAATAAAAGAATGTTTAATTAACAGTTTCGCGTTTTGTTATAATAACATATACTAAATTTATAAAGACGCTAAGTACGGCGCAAGCTATTGGCTATAGGAGCTATTATTATCTAAGTTTAAAGGAACTAATAAACTAGCTTATAGATTAGACATTAAAGATAACAAGTTTAATATAGGTAAAGCATTTACTAATAACAAGGCAACAAAGGCAGCTTACTAGGAGTATATAAACCTTAAAGAGGTTAAAATAGAAGTAGAGACTAAGACCATTACAGAACAAGGTTTAGTAATAGGTATTATAACACTGTTAAATACAATTTCCATCGCTTTATAAGATAATAGGAGCAATATTTAAAAGAAACTAAGCAAGTAGACAACTGCTAGTGCTAGCTTATTACTTAATAAAGGCAAAAGGCCGCAGGCTTAAGATTCTTAAGAAGAAATATAAGACGCTTAAGACTTTTAAGACGAGATAAGACATACCTAAGGACCCACAATAGACGAAAACTAATAGGAAAGGGCAGTAACTTAGTTTAGTAATAAACGAATAAGTATAGGACGTAAGTTTAAGAACTATAAGTTTAGGGAATAAATAAGAATGTTAGCAATCCTAGGGGAGCATAGTGTTTAGCCTAAAGATTAAAAAGTTAATACTAGGATTAAAAAGCAAGACAACTATAAGGATCTAACTACAAGACGTAGAAAACAAGAAACTATAGATAAGTTTAGGACAAGAATTATCGCATAGCAGGAGTAAAAGCTAGACAAGAGATCAGCTATGCTAGGTTATATAAGGAACAGAGCACCCGTATAAAGAGTTACTAATAGGCCAAGTGTAGGGATACTTAGGGTAAAGTGGTTAGACAAACTGGAATAAGAGAAGGATCTAGATATCCTAACTAGGTTCAAAAAAAGACATACTAAAGGATATTATAATATAGTGATAACAAGGTACTTTCTAATAGACAAACTATATACACTAAACCAGTTATACAGAAAGTAGTATAGGCAATAACACAACAATAAATAGGAAGATTTTTATATATAGCTAGACAAAAAAGTAGTCCAAGACTAACCTATTATAGAAAAACGCATAAGTCATATTAAAGGAGCATTAATTATAATATTAAGGAACCTAGAAGAAGGATCTAGGAACTGGAGAAGTAAATAACAAATCTTAATACCTGCAATAGAGATACTAGTAGTCAGGTTAACCAAGTATAGATTTAAACTTAAGAACAAAAACAAACCAAGAGTTAATCTAAAATATATAGCGCATTATATACTATCGTGGATAGCTTGTATAGATAACATATATAATATACATAGAGCACTAAAAGATAAGAACTAGAAGTACCTAGTAAGGATATATTAGGCACCAGAAGAAAAGCGGTTTAAGGACGCTAAGTATATATATAGATAGCATCTAGTAGAAGTACAAGGTTAAGGGGACTTAATACTTTAACTAGGAAGATTCCTTATGGAAGAATACCTAGACAGATAATAGTGGTAGGAGTGCCTAAAGAACACTTATCTATAGCATATAGAGGAAAAGAAACAAACTAAGTATTAGCCTAAGTTAGACTAAGTATAAGTAGGATCTAGCAGCCAGTAGTTAGGAAAAGGGGAGGCGTATAGGACTAGGGGGAACTAGTATTAGAGCCTTAGACCCTTAAAGGAATTTAAGAACAACACCTAAACTTATAAGTTAAGTGGCAAGATTAACAGTTTAAAGCGTTAATAGATAGTGGAGTAATAAGAAACCACATATTACCAAAGGCAGTAGAAAGGATAGGGTTACCACACAGACAGAAGAAACACCCATATCTACTTATAACAATTTTAGGAGATTAGATAGCCTATAGAGGAGGCATTATTAATCTTAAAATAGGACCTATTTAGTTAACTATCAAAGGGAGACCAGTTAGAATGTCTTTTAATATCCTACTATTAGGACAGGACAAGGCGATACTAGGAATGCCTTAATTATAGGAGTATAATCTAAAGATTAATTAGGTTACAGGTTAGGTTAATATTAGAGATACTTAACAACGCAAAGTATAACAGCAAACTAAGTTAGTATAGAACTAAGTTAGAGCGATATATAAGGAGACTAAGCGAGGCTTAAGTTATATACCAAAGAGATACCATAGGTATGGTAAAAAGTTATAGTCACTAGAAAGTGAAAAACTGTTAGAATACGCAGCATAGGACTATAAGATAGAATTAGAAGAGGGAACAAGTCTAAAGTTCTTTCTAATTTATAAGCTTACTAAAATAGAGTTAGTAGCGCTTAAGGAGTTTATCCAGGAGAACTTATAAAAGGGATATATCAGATCGTTATAGTCATTAGTAGGATATCTAGTACTATTCATCTTAAAGAAAAATAGAAAACTTAGGATGTATATAGACTATAAATAGCTAAACAGCATCACTAGGAAGGATAGGTATCCTTTACCCTTAATTAGCAAAATCTAAGATAGGATAGGCAATGTAAAGATCTTTATAAAGATAGATTTAAGATAGGCGTACTACCAAATTAGGATCAAGGAAGGCGACAAATAGAAGGCAGCCTTTAGGTTAAAGGAAGGACTATATAAGCCATTAGTTATATAATTTGGGCTTATAAACGCACTAGTAACGTTCTAGAAGCAAATCAATAGTGTATTAGGAGAACACTTAGATAAGTTTATTATAGCATACCTTAACAATATTATCATTTACTTAGAGAATAAGGAAGAACATAGAGAATACATTAAATAGGTCTTAAAGAGACTATAGGAAGAACAGATGCTAGTAGCAATTAAGAAATATAAGTTCTTTATAAGGAAAACCAATTTTATAGGATTTATTATTAAACTAGGAAAGATTAGCATGGACCTAAAGAAAGTCAAAGCCATAGTAAGTTAGCAAGAACTAGAGAATGTTATATAGTTAAAATCGTTTCTAGGGTTTTATAACTACTATAGGAGGTTTATGGCATAATGGTTAAAAAGTATTAAGCTATTTACAAGGCTAATAAAGAAAGAGGAATTATAGGTTTAGGGTAATAAGTAGAAGAAGCTGTTCTAAGAACTTAAAGAGTTGTTCACCTAAGAATTAATCCTTAAGATCTATTAACCAAAGTTGGAAACGGTTGTTAAGACAGATGTATTAGACTTCGCACTAGGAGCATATTTACTATAGAAGTACTAGGACGCATGGCATCCAGTAGCGTACTATAGTTAAAAGATAACACCACTAGAGTTAAATTATAATATCTATAATAAGGAGTTGCTAGGCATAGTTGCAGCACTTAAGAAATAGAGAGCATTTTTATAAGGCATAGAGAAACCATTTATGGTTAAGATAGACTATAAGAACCTTACAGGATTTCTAACAACAAAGAAACTTAACCAGAGATAGGTTAAATAGGCGGAAATGCTTATAGAATACCATTTTGAGATTTAGTATACCAAGGGTACAGACAATATATAAGCAGATGCTCTAAGCAGAAAAGCTAAACTATAAAACAACAAAAAGCTACTAGGAGCTTTATTGCAAAAGAATTAAGATAGATTAATTAGGTATAATTATCCAAGGATTACAGCAACCAAAGAAAGTTAGATCTATAAATCACTTGAGAGTAATTGGATATAGAAGATCTAAGAAGTATAGGTAGAGGATCTAAACTTAGAGCAATATAAAAATAGAGAAGCAACATATATGCCTAAGTCTATTATAGAAGAATTTGTTAAGGAATTCCATAAGGGAATAATATAAGGACACAACGGAGCTATAGGCTTAGTGTTAAGACTTTAAGAAGAGTATATTATTTAAGAAATCTGGGGACTAGCAAGACAAGTTATAAAGGAATGTTTAGATTGCTAAAGGAACAAACTGACAAGGCATAAGCTATATAGAGGGCTATAACCTATTAAAGTACCAGAAAGACCATAGGAGGTTATATTATAGGACTTTATTATTAAATTACCAAAGTCAAGAGATTCTATTACAAGATAAGATCACAACGCAATTTTAGTAATAGTGGATAAGCTAACAAAGTAGGGATACTTTATAGCATGTATAGAAGAGATATTAGCAGAAGATGTCGCTAAAATCTATATAAAGGAAGTATTTATAAGACATAGAGCACTAGATAAGATTATATTAGACAGAGATCTAAGATTTATAGTAGTATTTTAGGAAGTATTTCTAGCAGAATAGGGAGTTTATATAGCAACCTCTATAGCGTATTATCCGCAGATAGATAGATAAACGGAAAGACTAAACTAGACACTAGAACAGTATTTAAGGCATTATATTAATTACGTATAGAATAATTGGGTATTGTTATTACTAGTTATATAGTTTGTATACAATGCAACACTATAAGAAGGAATAGGGACATTACTATTTAAGGCGAATTATAGATACGAACCAAGAACATTGTTATCACTATATTAAGCTAAGAAGACGAGTAGCATAGCTAAGTAAAGAATGGAGACGTTAATAAATCTTTATATAGACCTTAAAGAAATAGCTAAGTTAGTACAAAAACAAATAAAAAGGTACTATAATGCTAGGAGATCTAAGGGACCAGATCTTAAGGAGGGAGATAAAGTATAGCTACTATATAAAAATTTTAAGAGTTAACAACCAAGCAAGAAATTGGACTATGTTAGACTAGGACCTTTTAAAATTGTATAGAGAATTTCATCGGTTATATATAAGTTAAACTTACTAGCCAAAATAAGGATCTACCTTATATAACACGTTGCAATGCTAGAACTAGTATATATTAAACCACCAGTATACAAAGCAAATATGTATAGAGGATAGGAAGAAGACAAATAGCAAGTTTTAAAGATTATTAGTTATAAGGATGTAGATAACGAAACATAGTATAAGGTAAAGTAGATAGGCTATAGTAAGACTACCTAGGAACTACTAAGCAACCTAGAGAACGCTATAGGAAAGGTATAGGAGTATTAGAAGAAAGCAGGTCAGGTAATATTAATAAGGAAGGATCGCCAAAAAATAAATTACCTAAGGGGGACCTAAGAGGAGCAATTACCAAGCTACTTAGAGTTATTTCCCTTATAGGAGGAGAGCCAGTCCTTTTATTACCTAGCTTAGACAGACCCTATTAAATAAGTTTCCACTCCTTAGAACAAACCTTCTTATAGATATATTTAAGACGTTAGAGACAAGTATAAGCCAGATATTAGGCTTTAAGGACGCGTGTAGATTCTTCTAAGGTATATTAAACCGCAAGCAGCGCAGAGGCCAGCTTACTATCCAGTTTTATAATGGTAGATTAAACACAAGACCCTATAATAAGTTACTTAGGGAACTTAAAGACTATTAAGAGTTATAGGACGCGCACACTTAGTATTAGAAATAGAGTGAACGTTACAGGACAATTAAACGTTTGCTTTAGTACACTTAGAATAAAAGGAAGGTTATTAAAATAAAGGACTTGCCAGCGTAATATAGACCAACCCCTCTTTTACGCACCTAGAGTAAGGAATTGCCATTACTTCACTAAGTAATAGTATTAAAGAGATAGTATGCAGGCGACGCTCCACCTAAGAAAGAGAAGAAGAGGCTTTAGGTATAATAAGTAATAATATTAACTAAATTAATTAGACGGATATTATACCTCTAGTAGATAACTTAGAGATATTAGGAATCTTTAAGGACGAAGATAAAGAGGAGGGAGATAGTGTTACGGACGCTTTAAGTACAATATTATAACTACTTAGAGAAGAGTTGGAGGAAGCTAGTTAGTTAATATAAGCACAGTCTAGGATGGAACCGGTGGAACTATATAATAAGGAATGGTAACTAAGGTTACGTGGCGTTAAACATATTAACTATATTAAACGGAAGGGATGTTATGTTTAATATAGATAACACATACCTCACGTACAAGAGAGGATTTCTTAGGAGTACGGTTATGTATTTAAAGGACCTTAGTTCCTACCGTAGATAGTTCTCTCCTTATAGTGAATCTTAGAATATAATTAGAGTTAATCTATTAGGCAACCACTCCACCAGTTATTATTATGTTGTTGATTTGTTCTTACCTATATACCTAGCCTAATAATAGAACCCACCGTAGTTCCTACTACAAGGTTCCGTTACATGGACCGTTAGCTTATTATATAGGTCCAAACAGTAGTTTCTAGGGGGAACTTAGTCTTTACCTACTAGGTATAAGAACTAAGTCTAGAACTTAGTAAAGGATTAGTTTAATTTTATTATTAGGCGATTATAGTTATAACAGGTATCCTATACTTTATTTAGATTAATATAGATAGTAGCTAGGTACTATATTATCTTATTAACAGATATAAACTAAACAGGTAACTTGTCCTTAAACTTGGCCTAAAGGTATTGCTAGGCGTCTCTAATAGTTTGACCAAAGAGGTAGAGTATTTTAGCTTTTTTAGAGGGGAAATAGTTATAGTTAATATAAAGCTTTCCTTATACCTAAATTCTCTAGTTCTTAAAGGTTAGGTCTATGCCATCTAATAATAGTAGGGGGTTAGGGAGCTTAACGGACTTTAATTACTTTATTATTATATCTATACTCTCTAGTATATTGCATTTAGTTAAGTGAATAGGTTAACTAAGGCTTTATAAAGAGGAGGCTAGGCTATTTTATAAGGCAGTAAGGCTTTCTAGGATCTCCTTTAGAGTCTTTTATATACTTTAGGCTTAAAAACAATTGACCTTCTAATTAGCTGTAAGGGTATAAATCTACTTATATATATTTATAATGTTGTTATTATCTTTAATTTCTAATCCTAATTGGATCTTGTATTCCTCTTAGGTAGAGGCAGGTCTTTTAGATAAGCTTACTTTAGGTACCATTACCAGCTTCCTAAGGTTTGTTAGAATTATATAATTTAGTTTTAATTTTAGGGTTTTTTTAGGGGTGTAGGTTAAGCATAGTCTGGCCTATAAAGCGGGATATTGTTAGGGCCTTCTTAGGCGTAGTAGTATAACGTTTTTTTAATGTCTAAATATAACGCATTAACGCGTTGTTATAGACGAAGGTCTTCTTTTAGGGTGGGATATTATTAAGGCCTTCCCAGGCAATATAGGGAGAGCTTAGTATAATGTAACGGGCTTATACAAATGCTTCTAAACCAAAGCTTGTAGATTGCTACTATATAAAAATATTAAGCTAAGGAAAAGGAAGAGAAGACTGTTAGAGACTAATAAGATATAAGGGGTCGCTAAGGCGCTAGTGGTAAGCGAGCCAATAGTAGGCGAGCCAATAGTAAGAAACAGTAAGAAATAGTACTAGATAGTATGCGATAATATAACAGATAGCAGAATATGGCAGAACTTGGTAGGTAACGCGCTCTAGCACCGTCATAACGGTCCTAGTATGTTTTAGCAATATATTAATAATACGCTTTATAAATTCCTTAATATATTTATTACCGCGTATATTAATAATATCTTAATTTACTTATCCTTGCTTTCTAAATATTAAAAATGTGTTAGAATGGTCCTTAAACGCTTATAAGACGCGGGCTTATAATACAATATTAAGAAATATAAGTTCTACGCGTCTAAGGTTATATGCTTAGGCTTAATTATATCCTGCAATGGAATTAAAATAGATCCTAAGAAAGTTGCTGCGATTATAAACTAGGAAAGCCCTAACAACATATAAGATTTTTAAGGATTTTTAGGATTTGTAAATTTCTATTATTAATTTATTAACTACTTCTTAGAAATTATCTAGCCATTAATAAACCTAATAAGGAAGAACATAAAATTTAAATAAACTACTAGATATAAATAAGCTTTTAATAATTTAAAACGTTGCTTTAGAACTACTTTAATTCTTACTTACTTTAACCCTAACCTTAAATATACCGTTAAAACTAACTTGTCTAATTATGCGCTAGGGGGAGTGTTGTTATAATATAATAAGAATGGCGAACTATATCTAGTAGCCTTTCTCTCTTAGAAACTCGCCCCTACTAAATTAAACTATAAGATATATAATAAGGAACTGCTTGCAATTATTAAATGCTTTAAACAATAGCGTTCTAAGCTAGAAGAATTGTTATTTCTAATACATGTGTTAATGGACTATAAGAACCTGTAATACTTTATAACTATAAAATAATTGACATAGCGCTAAATTTGTTAGGCTGAATACCTTTTATAATTTAACTTTAAGATTATATATTAACTAGGTAAACTTAATTAAAAGCCTAACACATTAATACGACAATTATAGGACTTACCTATAAACGTCTTAGATAAACGGATTGTAAATTAATTATAGATTTTACTGCCCCCTAAACATTTTAAAAAACTATATCCTATATTTTTAGATATAGAACTTAATAGAAATGAATTAGAAGTTAATAAATAGGAAATGGAAATTAATAAGCTAATAGAATATAAATATAAGAATTATGTATAAATAGTAAATATAATAAAGGCAATCTAAACTGGAAAATAATAGCATAAGGATATTACACTCGCTAAATACAAAACTCGAAATAATTGATTGTACTATTAATAGAAGATAGTAGTTCCGAATTCCAAACCTTTATAATTTAAGATACTTAAATTCGTATATAACTCCCCTATAGTAGGATATCCTAGCTGTATAAAGACCTATAAGATTGTTTAACAAGTATATTACTAGCCTATAATGTATAACTACATATAGAAATATATTTGAGTATATAGGATGTGCGTGCGTAGAAAAACCTCTTATATAAAGAAGTAAGGAGTACTTTAACTGCTACCAATTCCAATATAAAGATGGCGCAATATCTTAATTAACTTTATAGTTGACTTGCCTAGTAGTAACGGGTTTACAAATATTATAGTAGTAGTTAACTATTTTATGAAAATGTAATATATAATTCCTATAGACCTAATTAATGCAATATTAATAACCAAATGTTTTATTAAGTATGTCTTTAAGCTACATAGACTTCCTAATATAATAATATCTAACTATAAAAGCCAGTTCGTTTTAGACTTCTAGCAAGCTTTATATAAACAATTAAGTATTTAAATATAACTCCTAACTGCGTTTTATCTAGAGATAGATAGTATTGGTATGCTTTAACACAGTGCAATAGACGTAATATACGTGCAGTGCGGTGTGTAGTTGGATTCTTGTTGTTCTATCTACACGTCTTAATGATACATATGCGCGTCGCGTAGATTACGTGCTTTATATACGTAATATACGAAACGAATATCTACTGACACTGGAGCAACTCTAAAGGAAACTAAATTGTACTATTCCTGTTATTCGTAGCGTATATGCAATAACTAGCTCTTCCGTCCATAATATATAATAGCTTCTCTGCAGAATAGGATTTGAGTAGTGGTCCTAGTAGAGCTTGGCAGGACTTGGTGGACTTGGCAGAATATAGCAGAATTTAGTGGACTTGGCAGAATATGGCAGAATGCCGTAGATTGCTGTTAAATTGTTATTAGGTTACCGTCTTGCGGTTAGTCTCTAATTGCTAAGTTAGTGAAAATAGGTGGACGCGTGTAAGGTGTTATAGGGGTGTCCTATAACAATTGCTATCTAATAAAGATACTAAGTTAAGGAGAAGAAGGAGAATTGGTAGGGGTAGTAAGCGGACATATTGTAAGGGTTGCTAAGGCGCGAGTGGTAAGCGAGCTAATAGCGATTTTCCATACTGGGTATGGAAAATCCTAATTAGCTGGTTAAATTTAGGGTCCGTAGAATATAGCACCATTACAATACTACGCCAAATCTTAGTTTGTTTGTTTAACCTACTCCATAGTCTACAGTTTTAAGTAATTGGTATTAATTAACTTCTTAAGAGCTATAGATGCCTTGCTCTTAGTTATTAAGTTAGTAGGGTTACTATTACTATTAATCCACTTAACTTCCGTAATCTCTTTGCGCTTATATAACTAATGGAGACATATAACGTCTATTATAAGACGTTTCTCTTGTGTAGTGCCTAGCTTAATAAGACATTTGTAGAGTGATTTTAAGTTGGTATAAAGTATGAGTGGGAGTTCGATCTATAGGAGTTGTTTAACAGTTAACTTAATTATGGTGCCAATGTTAAATCTGTGGGCTATTATATAGAGTTCTAAGGCTAGTACGCTTCTAGTGACTCTCTTACACTTAATTAACAACTAGTAAATAATGTTAGCCTTATATAACGCGTCCTCTAATACTAGTATATATCCTATTTATAATAAGAGGTCTTTATTATTAGTAAATAAGGCGTTAGTAAAAGTAAGTAGGCGTAATATATTAATATCTAATTTAACAAATATAAGGCCTCTTATTGGATTGTTAATCTGCAATTATAGTTATTTATTAAGTGCTGTAACGTCTTCCTTCTTAGGGTTAATTACCTAGGCGGTAAAAGAGAGATTAAATAAAGCTTCTAGTTAACATATAGAGGCAATATACGCACCTTTTATGTATTGCGCAATATATTGTTCCTTTATAGTTAGTGCATTATAGACAATACCTCTTAAGCTTATAGTTGTAGCTATTTTGCTAAGGTAGACCGTATTTAAGTTCTTATACTAGTGTTCCTAGGTTATTATAATATTACCTTCCTAAGAGAGTTAAATAATGCATCTATTAAATTTAAGTGACTGCTTAACCGTAAGTTGCCCGCGTTCTTTTATAAGAAATTAAGCCTTTTTTAAATATTATTACTTCGCGTCTGTAAAGGTGGTATTAGCTAGGAATAGAGTGTTATTAGTTTAAAGGCTAATAATGCTAAAGTAGTTAGGAGTGTTGCTCCATAAAAGGCATAGGTTGTATATTAATAAGTTCATATCCAATTCCTTAATATAATAATTATAGTAGGTCGTAAACTAGTAATTGCCTGCTTCTAGAACACTGTATAAGGGCTTAATTACCTTTAGAATCGAGTTCTTTCTAATACCTAGTTGGCTTCCCAACTTATAAGGTGGTCGGATATAGAAGTCTTAATTTAGCTTTATAAGAGATTAGACATACGCCTAGGAGATATCTCGTAGGTATAACTATATGCCGTTGCCTCGTAGTATCGCTGCGATATATAGAATAAGGCGTTAGCTAACTCGTTAAATAGTAGGTAACTAGGTTAGTACAATGCCCTTTTTAAGATCGTTATACGCTTAGACAATAAGTCTTAATTTCTTAAAGGCTTTATTAATACTGGGGTTCTTAATCTTATCTATAAATTATAAGTTAAAGATTCTAACTCCTATAGGTATATCCTAAGGATTAATTATCTTAAATACGCCCTTTTTAATCAGTTCTATAATTTCCTTTTAACAGGACGTTTTAAACTGCTTATAGTTGCTATCCTCTTGCAAGAATACAGTAATATTAGCAGTATTAACGTAAAGGGGATACTTGCGGGGTCTTCCTCTTCCTTAGCAAGGTGGTTGTGCTTCTCCGGTTTTAATAAGGGATGGTTTCTATATAAAGACGGTTTCTGTAGACAGTTTGTATGTATAGGCAGTTTCATTAACTTGAATATTATTAACTTAGGTGCCGTTATCTTAAATGTCTTTAACGTAAATATTTCTAGGGTCTATTAAGTACGGTTTAACAGCAGTGCTGCGGAACTTTATAGGGCCGCTAGGTAGGTTAACAGCATATATTTCTCCTTTAATATTTAGTAGGTTGTATAGTCCTGCCCAGTATCTAGGTTATCCTATATTACCTTCTCTCCAGACTAGTACTAAAGAGTTAAGGGGTAGATTATAAATTGCGGTAGTGCTGGGGCTATTATATATATTAAGTGCATCTGTGACCTGGCGCTCCACTTATATCTTCTTTACTTCCTTTATAGCTTTCTTAAATGCAATCGCACGCTATATTACTATAGGTGAAGGTGCGTTGGACTCTATTATTTAAGGGTACGCTCTAAATACTAACAGTGTGGATATTAGGCCATCTGGTCCTATAGAGTTATTAATTACTTTAAAGGCTATTTGCAGTGCTATATCCTTATTAATTCCTTGTATTTTAGAAGTGATAATATGGTATATACGTCGCAAGGGGCTATAGTAACGCTCTATTATACCAATTAAGTTATAAGCTTTGACCAGTACGCTCTTTATAGTAGTGCCTATGTTAACCGCGTATTACTTAAACTCTTTACTAATAAAGTTCTTTCCTATGTTATATGTAATTACATCTAGGGGGCCTAGGTATATATTAATCCAGTACACTCGTAATATGTCCTATATATACTTAGCGCTAATATTCTATAGCCATCTGCCTATTTAAAATTAGGTGCCTTTATTAATAATATAAAGTACGGGCTTACTGTTAATGTACATAATATTAACAATAATGCAGTAGTTAAAATTAATATTGTCCTTTAAGGTAAATCTAAATCTACCTAGTAACTTTCTGTGCTTTTAACAGTATAAGCAGTAGCGGGTAATATGCTTAAGTGTCTTTTAATTAGCATTGTTTTTATAGCTAGCGCGGTCTAATATTCTCTTAAGTCGCTCTACTAACGGGTATCTAAAGCGTTGATATAGGCGTTGCAATTCTACATTAGTTAAGTAGCATGGGTTTTGGTTAAAAAAACTCTATAATAAACATATATAACGAGGTATCCTATAGTAGAAATAGGTGTCCAAATTGGCGTATAACTAGTACGGTCTTTAAGGGGGTTATTAAGACATTCTTTAGGTTATTAAAGTACACTTATAAGTTATATATATCTGCTAGGCAAAGCAGGAAAGGGGTGTTAACTTTAACAACGTGGAACTCTACTGTACCTATTAGTGTATCTACCTTAATAGAACTAATAGAGGATGTAGAACCTATTCCAAACTATACGCTAACTATACCTCTTATAGACTTATTTAACTGTACTTTATTAATCTTTTAAAGTGCAAAAAACTAACTATATCCTACTATAGAACGTTTAGAGGCTCTAGTATTAATTATTACACCCATAAACTTTATTAAGGTGTAGTATAAGGTTGTATTATACGCAAACGGGTCTGTGTTAGTAGTAAATATATCTATTATAGTATTAATAGTTATAACTGCGTGGCTATAAGCTCTATTAGCCAGTTCTGAAGCAATAGCGGTCGCATTCATCTAGTTCAATCTCACCGTATAAAGTGTAGTATACTATGGCCTAGTCGTCCTTGTTTAGTAGAGTGTTGGGGTCTATATTAATTATTAAAGCATTAAATGCGTTAGTAATCTCGTCGTTTTTATTGTTATCCTCATTATTGTTGCCTTTGTAGTCTATAATATATTACTTTATTTGCTTCTAAAAGCAGTCCTTAAACTTATTTCTAAGCTTAGTCTTGGACTCTTCTTACTCCTCCTTAGTATATTTCTATAAGCGATATCCTTCCTTGTTATATATAAAGCAACGTGGTTTCTATTAGTTGCGGTTATATGGGGGATTGCTACGGTTATTGCGGTTGTTGTGGTTATAGTTATTGTCTCTTCTATAGAATTGTTGGTCTGTAAAGAAAGCTTATGTTTTCTCTATATGCTCTTTTTTGTATGCCGTAATAAACAATTAGAGTTTGTTAATAAGGGCTCTAAGGTTATCCGGTAGGTTAGAGACTGTATATCTATATGCTAGTATTCCCTGGCAAGAAGTAACGATTTTATTATAAAGGAAGTCTATGGTTTATAAGGTAGGTCTAAGGCCATACTATAGTTAACGAAGTCTATGGATTAGTAATTAGAGGTATTTGCTTATAGACTTGTCTATATTTTCCACCATTACTATTATAAGTGTAATAGTATTCTACTTATCTAGGTTCTTGCGTTAAAATCCTAGTCCTTTAAAGAAATTCTAAGGGTGCTTATAAGCTTTGGTAAATAGTAGGCGGGATAGTTAGTTTATATAGAAGTGGTCTAGAGCTAGTCCTTTTAACATAGTAGGGAATGCCTTAAGGTAGGCTTCTTAGGGTACATCCGCTTAATTATAGATATCGTAGAATATTATTAATTTATAGTTAAGGCTTTCGTTTATGCCACCATATTTCTGCTCCTCTGTGTATATCTTAGCTGCATTCGCAATTTCCTTTCCATAGCTAGTTATAGTAATAGGGCGGTTCTCCTTGTCCATAGGTTGTTCGTAGAGTTGCTATATTATTATTGTAGGTTAAGGCGTAATAGATAGTATAAAGGTAGAGGTAATTATAGATTAAGGTATAGTAGAAAGCATAGGCACTAAGGAAAGTCTTACTTATTACTCTTTTAGAGTTCCGTGTGTCTTATAATACTAGATACTTCTTAACTTAATACCAGTGTTAAACTTTTTCTTAAGTACGTTTATCTCTTCTCTAGTCTATTTCGTTTAGTCTTTTTCTTATGCTATATTGTATAAGGATTAAGGGAGTAATTTGCCTTATTTATAGTTAGTATTAACCCATACTCCTCTAGTACTTAGATAATTATATAGTTTCTAAAGCCAGTATAAGTAGATTTGCGTAAAGATATTAACCATAAAGTCCTTAAAATCTCCCTAGAATGATTTCCAGAGTATTAAGTCTAGCTGGTTATGTATTTCCGTATATACGTATATCTTATATTGTACGTAGTTGGTCAGCTCGTCCTTAGTAACTTCCGTTAGGTTAATTCTATCTTCCTATTTAGCTACTTCTTCTTTCTAGTCTTTCTCTGTTCCTAACATCTTGTATTTTATATATTATTTAGGTAGGTGAGGGTGTTTGTAGGGTAAAGGTAGGGGAATAGTTAAGGAGGTGGTTGAGGAGGTGGTTAAGGGGGCGGTTAAGGGGGCAGTTTAAGTTATTTAAATAGGGTAAGGTGTTTTGCGCAGTAATTCTTCTAAAATAGATAGAATAAAATGTCTAGAAGTCGTCGTGGATACCAGACAAGTACTCCTAGGTAGTTTCTCTTCTTCTCTTTAACTAAAATAGGCTGATATAAAAGGTGGATAAGTATAACTATCTTCCAATCTGCTGCAAGGTGGACAGTATAACTGTCTTCTAAGCTATCTGCGTCTTTCCTAATCTGTGCGCGCTCACTAATCAGTGTTAGTATACTTTAACATAGTGCAATAGACGTAATATACGTGCAGTGCGGTATGTAGTTGGATTCTTATCGTTCTATCTATACGTCTTAATAATACATATGCGCGTCGCGTAGATCACGTGCTTTACGTATATAATATACGAAACGAATATCTACCGATAGATAGTTAAACTAAAATTATAAACGCGATTATAGAATAATACTTATAAATATACTACTCCTACCCAGCGTGGTTGATTAAGCGGCCAGTCGGTAGACTAACCGTCGCCCGATTGATTGCTCAAATTTTAGCTGCCCAATCTAGTTAGTCTATAAAGTTATCCGTCTTAATCTGGACTGGATACGACTAATAGAGCTCTTAGCACCTCTAGATACGCGTAAAAGAGGGGTAGAAGGACGCATTCGCGTTGTTTTCGGTCCGTCCATAGTCCGTGCATTCACTATTTCGCCTTAAATTCGCCCTAAACTATACCTAAAAAGGCTTAAAACTAAGCTATACAACCCTATCCGCCGTCCGTAGGTGTTTGCAATTGGGCTTTATTAATTAGGCTAATCTGACGGCTCCAATTAAGAGGCCAATCTGGCTATTTAAACCTTAACGATCTAGACGTCGGGCAACTAACCACGCTGCTCCTACCTATAAGACAACTAGGAAAAATAGCTACCTTTAGCTGAGTTTACTGCGAATAATATAATAAATATATTAACAGGCATAATAATGTTCTACGCGACCTACGGACAAGACCCTTAACTTAGATTTAAGCCATAACTATTAGCGACTCAGTCAATCGAGGCACGAGCACGACAAGAGGGACGCGCAAGCCTGTATAATTGGTAGTCTATAAACAAGGATCCAAAGCTAGAGAAAGGAAAGGAGAAGAATAGCAGCGCCGTGCGAAGTTTTATGCGGTCCTCTAGTCACGTGAGCTTACGTGACTCGGCGTCTACTATAACGTCTACCATAATCCACCATTTTCCACCAGCGCTATAACATTACCCCCCCTCTGAAAAAGCCTGCCCTTAGGCTTTATATGTCCGTATTATGACCATAGGGTATTCTTATTTTTATGCTTAATAGGCAGCCTATTGTCTTTGCTATACTAGCACTTTATTTACTTATTAAGGTACTTTAAGGGTCTGGGTTTGTTAGGGTATTAGTTATAAAAATCTTTAAGCTTCTGGGGGCAGCCTATAAAGTTCTAGGTAGGGTACTAGGTTGGGTCTAGATTATAGCCCCTCTATTGGACACGGTATTTTAGTGTTCCCTATACTAGTTTACTAGCTAGTATTTTATTAATTTCCCATTTGTTATTACTATTAACTTAAATTAGTAGGGGAGGCTTATTCTTTTATCTAGGTAATAGGTTATTTGCAGCTTTTTATAGCTTATCCGGTGAGAATTTAGGGTGGACTTTAATTAAGTCTAGGAGCTTAACCTTGTATAAGTTGCCTACTTTATTAAGGATCTTATACGGTCCTGCCATCTTATAGTCTAGCTTATAGCTAGGCTGTTATGTCTTTTAGTTCTTTGTTATAACCCAGACTATATTGCCTATAGTAAAGTCAGGCTCGCGTCTATACTTATTTACTTACTATTCTATTAATTTCTGGGCTTTTTCTAGGTTTATATGGGCTACTTTCCACGCTTCTTCTAAGCGTTTAGCGTACTGCTAGGCTTCCTTATAAGATAGTTTTTTGTATATGGTCTGTGGTCCTTCTGGTCTTTCCCAGTCAAAGCTTATATAGGGTAAATACTCCATTTCTAGCTGAATAGGTGCAAATCCTATAGAGTTGTAGGGTAGGGTTACCTGGGTGTAGTCTATTAGGGGTAGTAGTTCGCCCTAGTTGTCTTAGAAATAGTTAATAAAGGGCCAGAGCCTCTGGTCTAAGTATTAATTTATAATTTTTGTCTAACCATCTATTTAGAGGTGGTATGCTGTAGAAAGCTTTAGTTTAATACCTAGAATCTAGGTAAGCTTGTTCTAAAAGGCTAATATAAACTACGGCCTATAATTGGATATAATAGTCTCTGGTGGTCCGTAGATTTGGTATATATAGTAGATATATAGTTGGGCTACTTCTTTGGTATTAATATCTTTATAATAAGGGATTAAGAACGGGCGCTTACTAAAGTGGTTAACTAGAATTATAACCGCATTATATTTGTTATGGTCTATAGGTAGCTTATAGAAGTCTATAAAGATATGCTGCTAGGGGCGTTCTGGTATTAGGAGTGGCTTTAATAGTCCTAGTGTCTTATCTTGTGGAATTATAGACCTATAGCAGTTATTACAGTTCTATACATAGCAGTCAATATCTATAACTATTCTGGGCTAGTAATAGCGGTTGCCAATAATCTTATAGGTCTTATTTTTTCTAGGGTAAGCCGTAGAGACCTAGGCATGTGCTTTAGTAATAAGCTAGGTCCGTAAGTTCTGTTCCTTTGCTACTACTAGCCGTTTCTAGTACTTAAGCAATTTGTTTTTGAGGGACTATAGGCTAGTAATGTTCTTTGCCTTTTTATAGTACTCCTATAGAGAAGAAGCTATATAGTTTATCTCCCAGCAATTTGTTAATAAGGTTAAATCCTAAGGGGTTAATAGGATATATCTTAGCACCTAAGGAGTCTGTACTTAGTTCTGCCTATATCTAGGGGTTAAGGTGCTCTGGTTATAGTAGTGCCTAGGTCTATAATAAGATCTTTACAGCCGCCTAGTTACCTAGGTCCTATTTATACCTTATAAGAGTATCCGCATGGTTTATAGCGCCTAGTCTATATATAATTAAGAAGTTAAACTAAGATAGGATATCTACCTAGCGTGCCTACCGGGCTATAAGGGCCTTGGTTATTATAAAGTATTCTAGGGCCTTATAATCTAAAACTACCTTAATAGGCTTAGGGGTCCCCTCTAGCTATACACGCTAGTGTTAAAAGCTAGAGATAATAGTCAGCATTTCTTTGTTATGGATGTGGTAGTTTAGCTTAACATCTATTATAGTCTTTAAATAGTATGTAATAGGGTGCTATTCTCCATCCGGTTGCTTCTAGGAAAAAACACTGGCTATTGCACTATTTAAGGTATTAGTTTCTAGCATTAAGGGCTGTTTTAGGTCAAAGTGGGAAAGTAGAGGAGCTAATACTAGCCGTTTTTTAAGCTTATTAAAGGCCTGTATATATATAACGTTAAAGTGAAATGGCTAGTCTTTCCTAGTAAGGCGGTTAAGAGGCTAGGTAATCCTACTATAGTTCTTAATAAAGTATTAGTAGAAGTTACAGAAACCTAAAAATAATTATACCCCCTTTACGGTCCGTAGGGGTGTCCACTAGTTAATTGTGGCCATTTTCTCTGGGTCGGCCTTAATTCTGTCTATACTAATAATAAAACCTAGGTACTTTATATACTTAACACTAAATTCTAACTTCTTAATATTGGCCTAGAGTGTTACGGAGTGAGTATAAGCGATAATAATATATAGCGAAATAGATATTATTAAGCTATATATATAAACTGTGTGATGAAGTCAAGACGTTACATAAGGAAAGGAGATAAGGAAACGGGAGGAAAGGGGTATATATTGTTAACTTAGTTGCTTAGTTAACACATACACGGGGCGGAATAGGCTTTAGGTTATAGTCCTAGCGGATCTTAGCAGAATGTGGCGGAATATAGTAGAGGACGGTAAATTGCCGTAGATTGCCGTTACGTGATGGTAAATTACCTTAGATTGCCGTTATGTGTCTTAATTAACTGAGTCGTTAATATAGAGGTTAAGACGGTGGAAACAGGTGGACGTGTATAAGGTGTTACGGAGGTGTCTTATAACAGTACCCCCCCTTTAAACTTAAGCTTCTGTGAGATGGGGCTATGGTAGTTCTAGGTAGAGTTCGTAAAAGTCTTCTGCGGCTTATATAAGTCCTACGGAGTCGATAGATTCCTATAAGGGTTCAGTAAAGCCTCTCCACTTTATAAGGTATATATACTGGCGTTTCCGTTTGTTGTACTTAATGTTATTAATTCTTTTAACGAAGTACTTATCCTCACTATCTACCTTAACTAGTAGGGGAGGGTCCTGGATCTGTCTAGGCAGGGCAGAGGACTGACGTATAGAATATAGGGTGGATTTTAACCGTATTAGGGAGCTTTAGTCGGTAGGCATAAAGAGAGATAACCTTTTTAACCTTATAAGGGCCGGAATTCTTCCAATTAAGTTTCTTAGTAGGCCGTTTTGTGTTTAGATTTCTTGCGTTTAGCCAGACAAAGTTACTAATTTAGTAAGCTAGTGCTAGGGTTTGGTTCCTATTTACTACGGCTTTATAGACAGACTGGGCCTATATTATTTCGTTAGTAAGGAACTCCTATAGTTCTTCTATCTTCTTTATGAATTCGTTTGCTTCTGTAACTTATAAGGCCTAATAAGCTGGATAAGGAATATTACTAAAGGGTTTAAAACCCATTCGCGGGTGCTAGCTATAATTAGCTAGAAATAGGGAGACCTTTATAGTTTCTAAGACGGAGTTATTTGCGGTAAACTTAGTAAATGCAAGCCAGTCCATCTAGTCGTCCTATAGATACGACGTATATATCCAAATATACTGTTCCATTATAGCATTTGCACGTTCCGTTTAACCATCCGTTTCCGGGTAATATGCCGTAGACAATAGTGCTTTAATACGGAGTTAGGTAGTTAGTTCTTTCTAAAACACCAAAATAAACTAGCGGCCTCTATTAGAGACAATCGTTTTATGGAGTCCGTAGAGTTTCCATATATAATCCAGAAATAGTCAGGCAACGGCAGGTGCTAATATATTAGGGTAGGCGATTAAGTATCTTATCTTAGATAGTTGGTCTATAACTACCATAATATTCGTGCAGCCTTTACTTTTAGGGAGATTAATAACAAAGTTAATTAAGATATCCTTCTATCTTTGGTCCGGAACAGGCAGTGGCTTTAGAAAGCCGTTGTACGTCTTATACAAAGCTTTAGCTCGTCAGCAGGTATAGTAGCTAGAGATATACCTTTGTATTATATTATACATATTCGGCTAGTAGTACTTCCGTTAGAGTAGTTCCAGGGTTTTTCCTTGGCCTAGGTGGCCGGCTACTAGTAGGTTATATATGTGTTTAAGGAGCTTGAGCTTAAGCTTATTATAATTAGGGACAACTAGGCGGTTCTAGTAGTATAAGCAGTCTCCGCGAACTTTATGTTTACTTAAAGAGATCTTTTTAGAGCGTCTAATACTATCTTGAATTAGCTTAAGTATCTCTTGGATAAACTTGTTGTTTGGGTATTTATTAATTATAATCTGTTTAATCAATTGATTAGTTATTTTAAGAATATATACTATAAGGTCTTTAGCTAGGGGATCAAATAATTCGGGATAAAGTAGGGTTTGATTGTGGTAGGCGCGCGCTTCTTCCTATACTGTTATATCTTATAAACGTCGAGTTAGGGTATTAGGTTTTTGACCTTAAACACCTAGGTGGTATATAATTAAGAATTAGAAATAAGACAGATATTCTAACTAGCGGGCTTAACAATAACTTAGCTGTTTTATAGTTGTAAAGTACTGTAGATTCTTATGGTTGCTAAGGACCTTAATTAGAAATCTAGCGCCTTCTAGTTTAGGTCACCATTGTTTAAAACATCTAATAATGGCTAATAATTCTTTATTATAGATCTCGTAGTTATATTTGGCTGGACTTAGTCGTTTTAAAAAGTATGCTATGGGGTATAGTACCCCTTCTTTATTATACTGAGACAGAATGCCTCTAGTGATGTAGTTAGATAAGTTAGCTTCTATAACACTCTTTTAGTTCGGGTTAAAGTATTAGAGTATGGGTGCGGTAGTAAACATGACTTTTGGATAGGTAAAGGCCTTTTTATATTCCTTATTAAAGATAAAGGCTTTGTCCTTTTAGGTTAGAGCTATAAAAGGTAAAACTAGGGCAGAGAAGTTATTAATAAACTATTAATAGAAATTAGCAAATCCTATAAAGGCTCTTACGTCCTTAACGTTTTTAGGTTCTTACTAGTTTACAATTACTTTAATCTTCTTTGGGTCCATTTATATACCGTCTATAGAGATAATAAGTCTGAGGTATAGAACTTCTGTTTTATAGAACTTGTATTTATCTATATCTAATTATAGTCTAGCTCTATGTAGGGCTTCTAAAATAAGGTTAACGTGTTTCTTATATTCAGCTAGGTTATTGCTATATACTAGGATGTTGTTAATATAAGCAGTATAGGTAAGGTTATAAGGTATTATTTATAAAGTATTAGAATAAACTTAGGGTATTCGCGAGGCCGAATGGCGTTACTAAGTATTTAAATAGTCCGTATCTAGTATGGAATACGGTAAGCCATTTATCTCCTTTTACGATATGGAGGCGGTTAAATATGTGGATAAGGTTGAGTTTTGTATAGTAGCGAGCCTTACTTAATTGGTTTAGTGTCTCTTAAATTAATAGGAGCGGGTACTGATTCTTAATAGTAATAGCGTTAAGAGCTTGGTAGTCTATATAGAAGTGCAAACCGCCACTAGGTTTCTTAACAAAGATTATAGGTGCAGCTATAGGCGAAGAGCTTACTCTAATAAATCCTTTACTTAGGTGTTTATCCAAGTACTTCCGCAATACTTGGAGTTTATTTTAGGACATTCCGTATAAGGGTCTAAATCCTAGCTATTTTCCTTCTTTAAGTATAATCTTATGGTTATATGGTTGGTGTTCTGCTAGCTTATCGGCTTCCTTTTGTAAAAATACTTCTAGGTTGTTATAGTGGCATACTAGTACTTTTATGGCAGGGTTGGTGTGTTTCTTTAGTACTAAGGCCTTTTTAATATCGGCCATTATAACAGTGAAGATTGTATGTTTAGGTTTCTTGGCGAGTTGTGCTAATTGGGTAGCTCCAATTATATAGATATTTAAGGCGTTAAGCGAGCTTAGATTGTCCTTAGTTTCTTATATAGTTTCTTATTTAGGTTTAAGCTTAGTGTTAGGTATAGAGTTAGTGTTAGATTTAGGTTTAGGTTCTTTAAGTATCCTTTTTATAGTAGAATACTAGTTCTTCTAGTACTTTTATATATTAAGCTTAAGCTTCTGCTTGGTTTGGGGTGTAGCAGTTAGAGTTAGTTTATATAGTCTAGTATAATTTCTAGGTTTTTGGTGGATATCGGTAGAAATCTCATATTAGTAGAATTTAGTGGAATTCTTGGGTAGGTGGAATTGGGTGGACTTTTTAGGTATAGAGTGGATGTTAGTGGAAATTTTAAACTAGTAGATCTTAGTAGATTTTCTAGATTTTAGTTTAGGGTCTAAGTAGTAAGTTATAAGACACTTCTGCTTGCAATAGGAGGCGGTAAATAGAAGCTTAAGGTTATCCTAATTAATAGTTACCTTATATAGCTTTATCTAGGGTTGTTTAAGGATTACTAAGTAACCTAGAGTGGTAACAAAAAGCTTAATTAGTTCTTTATGGTTTAGGTATTAGAGTCTTAGGAATACTACGTAGATAATATAGCTGTAATGGAACCTTATAGCAGGAACTACGGTGGGTCCTATTATTGGGCTAGGTATGTAGGTAAGAACAAATTAACAACATAATAATAACTGGTGGAGTGGTTGCCTAATAGATTAACTCCAATTGTATTCTAAGATTTACTATAAGGAGAGAACTATCTATAGTAGGGACTGAGGTCCTTTAAATACACAACCATACTCCTAAGAAATCCTCTCTTGAACGTAAGGTACGTATTATCTATATTAAACGTAACGTCCCTTCCATTTAACACAGTTAATACGTTTAACGCTATATAACCTTAGTTACAATTCCTTATTATATAGTTCTACCGGTTCCATCCTGGACTGTGCTTATATTAACCAACTAGCTTCCTCCAACTCTTCTCTAAGTAGTTATAATATTATACTTAAAGTGTCTATAACACTATCTCCCTCCTCTTTATTTTTATTCTTAAAGATTCCTAACATCTCTAAGTTGTCTACTAGAGGTGTAATGTCCGTCTAATTAATTTGGTTAATATTGTTACTTATTATACCTAAAGCCTCTTCTTCTCTTTCTTGGGTAGAGCGTTGCCTATATACTGTCTCTTTAATACTATCACTTGGTAAAGTAATGGTGATTCCTTACTCTAGGTGCGCAAAAGAGGGGTTAGTCTACGTTGCGCTAGCGAGTCCTTTGTCTTAATAACCTTCCTTTTATTCTAAGTGTACTAAAGCAAACGTTTAATTGTCCTGTGACGTTTACTCTATTTCTAATACTAAGTATGCGCGTCCTATAACTCTTAATAGTCTTTAAGTTCCCTAAGTAACTTATTATAGGGTCTTGTGTTTAATCTACCATTATAAAACTGGATAGTAAGCTGGCCTCTGCGCTGCTTGCGGTTTAATATACCTTAGAAGAGTCTATACGCGTCCTTAAAGCCTAATATCTAGCTTATACTTGTCTCTAACGTCTTAAATATATCTATAAGAAGGGTTGTTTTAAGGAGTGGAAACTTGTTTAATAGGGTCTATTTAAGCTAGGTAATAAAAGAACTAGCTCTTCTTCTGCAAGGGAAACAACTCCAAGTAGCTTAGCAATTGCTCCTCTTAGGCCCCCCTTAGGTGACTTATTTTTTGGCAATCCTTTCTTATTAATATTACCTAACCTACTTTCTTCTAATACTCCTATACCTTTCCTATAGCATTCTCTAGGTTACTTAGTAGTTCCTAGGTAGTCTTACTATAGCCTATCTACTTTACCTTATACTATATTTTATTATCTATATCCTTATAACTGATAATCTTTAAAACTTGCTATTTATCTTCTTCCTATCCTCTATATATGTCTGCTTTATACACTAGTAGTTTAACATCTCCGTATACTAGTTCTAGCATTGTAATATATTATATAGGGTAGATCCTCATTTTGGCTAGTAAGTTTAACTTATATATAACCAATGAAATTCTCTATATAATTTTAAAAGGTCCTAGTCTAACATAGTCCAATTTCTTGCTTAGTCGTTAACTCTTAAAATTTTTATATAGTAGCCACACTTTATCTCCCTCCTTAAGATCTGGTCCCTTAGATCTCCTAGCATTATAGTACCTTTTTATTTATTCTTATACTAACTTAGCTGTTTCTTTAAGGTCTGTATAAAGATTTATTAACATCTCCATTCTTTGCTTAGCTGTGCTACTTGTCTTCTTAGCTTAATATGGCAATAATAATGTTCTTAGTTTATATCCGTAATTTACCTTAAATAGTAATATCCCCATTCCTTCTTGTAGTGTTATATTATATGTAAACTATATAACTAGTAATAACAATACCCAATTATTCTATACGTAATTAATATAATGCCTTAGATACTGTTCTAGTGTCTAGTTTAGTCTTTCTATTTATCCGTCCGTCTGCGGATAATATGCTGTAGAGGTTACTATGCAAACTCCCTATTCTGCTAGAAACACTTCCTAAAATACTACTATAAATCTTGGATCTCTGTCTAATATAATCTTATCTAGTACTCTATGTCTTACAAATACTTCCTTTATATAGATTTTAGCGACATCTTCTACTAATATCTCTTCTATATACGCTATAAAGTATCCCTACTTTATTAGCTTATCCACTATTACTAAAATTACGTTGTAATCTTGTCTTATAATAGGATCTCTTAACTTTAGTAACTTAATAATAAAGTCCTATAATATAACCTCCTATGGTCTTCCTAGTACTTTAATAGGTTATAGCCCTCTATACAGCTTATACCTCGTTAGTTTATTCCTTTAGCAATCTAGATATTTCTTTATAACTTATCTTACTAGTCCCCAAATTTCTTAAATAATATACTCTTTTTAAAGTCTTAACACTAAGCCTATAGCTCTATTATGTCCTTATATTATTCCCTTATAGAATTCCTTAATAAATTCTTCTGTAATAGACTTAGGCATATATATTACTTCTCTATTTTTGTATTGCTCTAAGTCTAGATCCTCTACTTATGCTTCTTAGATCTTTTATATCTAATTACTCTCTAGTAATTTATAGATCTAACTTTCTTTAGTTGCTGCAATCCTTAGATAATTATACCTAATTAATTTGTCTTAATCCTTTTGTAATAAAGCTCCTAATAGCTTTTTATTATTTTATAGTTTAGCTTTTCTACTTAGAGCATCTACTTGTGTATTATCTATACCCTTAGTGTGCTAAATCTTAAAATGGTATTCTGTAAGTATTTCTGCCTATCTAACCTGTCTCTAGTTAAGTTCCTTTATTATTAGGAATCCTGTAAGGTTCTTATAATCTATTTTAACTATAAATGGTTTCTCTATGCCTTATAAGAATACTCTCTATTTCTTAAGTACTGTAACTATGCCTAGCAACTCCTTATTGTAGATATCATAATTTAACTCTAGTGGTATTATCTTTTAACTATAGTACGCTACTAGATGCTATATATCCTGGTGCTTCTATAGTAAATATGCTCCTAGTGCGAAGTCTAATACGTCTATCTTAATAACTATTTCTAACTTTGGTTAATAGATCTTAAGAATTAGTTCTTAGGTAAATAACTCTTTAAGTTCTTAGAACAGCCTCTTCTACTTATTACCCTAAACCTATAGTTCCTCTTTCTTTATTAGCCTTATAAATGGCTTAATGCTTTTTAACCACTATGCTATAAACCTCCTATAGTAGTTACAAAACCCTAGAAATAATCTTAACTATATAACATTCTTTGGTTCTTGCCAACTTACTATAGCTTTAACTTTCTTTAAGTCTATACTAATCTTTCTTAGTTTAATAATAAATCCTATAAAATTGGTTTTCCTTATAAAGAATTTGCATTTTTTAATTGCTACTAGCATCTGTTCTTCCTATAGTCTCTTTAAGACCCATTTAACGTGTTCTCTATGTTCTTCCTTATTCTCTAAGTAAATAATAATAATATTAAGGTATGCTATAACAAACTTATCTAGGTGTTCTCCTAATACACTATTAATTCGCTTCTGGAATGTTGCTAGTGCGTTTATAAGCCTAAATTGCATAACTAATGGCTTATATAGTCCTTCCTTTAACCTAAAGGCTGCCTTCTATTTGTTGCCTTCCTTAATCCTAATCTGGTGGTACGCCTATCTCAGATCTATCTTTATAAAGATCTTTATGTTACCTATCCTATCTTGGATTTCGCTAACTAAGGGTAAAGGATATCTATCCTTCCTAGTAATACTGTTTAGCTGTCTATAGTCTATACACATCCTAAGTTTTCCGTTTTTCTTTAGGATAAATAGTACTAGATATCCTACTAATAACTATAACGGTCTAATATATCCCTTTTATAAGTTCTCCTAGATAAACTTCTTAAGCGCTATTAACTCTGTTTTAGTAAGCTTATAAATTAAAAAGAACTTTGGACTTATTCCCTCTTCTAATTCTATTTTATAGTCCCATGCTACATATTCTAATAGTTTTTCACTTTCTGGTGACTATAACTTTTTACTATACCTATAGTATCTCTTTAGTATATAACTTAAGCCTTACTCAGTCTCCTCATATATTACTCTGACTTAGTACTATACCAACTTAGTTTACTGTCGCACTTTGCGTTATTAAGTATCTCTAATATTAACCTAACCTATAACCCAATTGATCTTTGGATTATACTTCTATAATTAAGGCATTCCTAGTATTGCCTTGTCCTGTCCTAATAGTAGGATATTAAAAGATATTCTAACTGGTCTCCCTTTAATAGTTAACTAAATAGGTCCTGTTTTAAGATTAATAATGCCTCCTCTATAGGCTATCTGATCTCTTAAAATTATTATAAGTAGATATAGGTGTTCCTTCTGTCTGTATAATAACCCCATCCTTTCTACTACCTTTAGTAATATATAGTTCCTTATTGCTCCACTATCTACCAACGCTTTAAACTGTTAATCTTGCCACTTAACTTATAAGTTTAGGTGTTATCCTTAAATTCCTTTAAGGGTCTAAGGCTCTAATACTAGTTCCCCCTAATTTTATGCGCCTCCCCTTTTCCTAACTACTGGCTGCTAGATCCTACTTATACTTAGTCCAACTTAGGCTAATACTTAGTTTATTTCTTTTCCTCTATATGCTATAGACAAGTATTCTCTAGGCACTCCCACCACTATTATCTATCTAGGTATTCTTCTGTAAGAAATCTTCCTGGTTAAAGTATTAAGTCCCTTTAACCTTGTACTTCTACTAGGTGCTATTTATATATATACTTAGCATCCCTAAACTGCTTTTCTTCTAATGCCTAATATATCCTTACTAGGTACTTCTGGTTCTTATCTTTTAGTGCTCTATATATGTTGCACGTGTTATCTATATAAGCTATCCATAATAGTATATAATGCGCTATATGTTTTGGATTAACTCTTAGTTTATCTTTATTTTTAAGTTTAAATCTATACCTAGTTAACCTAACCACTAGTATCTCTATTATGGGTATTAAGATTTATTATTTGCTTCTCTAGTCCCTAGATCCTTCTTCTAGGTTCCTTAATATCATAATTAATGCTCCTTTAATATGACTTATGCGTTTTTCTATAATAGGTTAGTTTTAGACTACTTTTTTATCTAGCCACATATAAAAATCTTCCTATTTATTATTATATTATTGCCTATACTACTTTCCATATAACTGGTTTAGTGTATATAGTTTGTCTATTAGAAAGTACCTTGTTATCGCTGCATTGTGACATCCTTTAGTATATCTTTCTTTGAACCTAGTTAGGATATCTAGATCCTTCTCTTGTTCTAGTTTATCTAACCACTTTACCCTAGGTGTCCCTACACTTGGCCTATTAATAACTCTTTGTATGGGTGCTCTGTCTCTTATACGACCTGGCATAGCTAATCTCTTGTCTAGCTTTTGCTCCTGCTATGCAATGATTCTTATCCTAAACTTATCTATAGTTTCTTATTTTCTATGTCTTGCAGTTAAATCCTTATAGTTGTCTTGCTTTTTAATCCTAGTATTAACTTTTTAATCTTTAGGCTAAGCACCGTGCTCCCCTAGGATTGCTAACGTTCTTATTTGTTCCCTAAACTTGTAGTTCTTAAACTTGCGTCCTGTACTTATTTATTTATTACTAAACTAAGTTGCTGTCCTTTTCTATTGGTTTTCGTCTATTGTGGGTCCTTAGGTATATCTTATCTTGTCTTAAAAGTCTTAAGCGTCTTATATCTCTTCTTAAGAATCTTAAGCCTATGGCCTTTTACCTTTATTAAGTAATAAGCTAGTACTAGCAGTTGTCTACTTGCTTAGTTTCTTTTAAATATTACTCCTATTGTCTTATAAAGTAATAGAAATCGTATCTAATAGTGTTATAATACCTGTTACTAAACCTTATTCTATAATGGTCTTAGTCTCTACTTCTATTTTAACCTCTTTAAGGTTTATATACTCCTAGTAAGCTGCCTTTATTACCTTATTGTTAGTAAATGCTTTGCCTATGTTAAACTCGTTGTCTTTAATATCCAATCTATAAGCTAGTTTATTAGTTCCTTTAAACTTAGATAATAATGGCTCCTATAGCCAATAGCTTGCGCCGTACTTAGCGTCTTTATAAATTTGGTATACGTTATTATAACAAAACGCAAAACTGTTAATTAAACATTCTTTTGTTCCTTATAGTGCACTATTGTCCCTCTATATATATATGTCCGCTGCTAGTCTGGTTCCCTTTACTATATAATTACTCTAACTACCTTTATAGTCTCTGGTAAAATAACCTTATTTTCCACAATTTATATAAGCTCCATTTCTAAACCACTAATTTTGCTATGGAGTCCGCCTAAATATCTTCTACTACTAAGATCTTTGGTTTAGCCTCTGCTCCTTAGTCCTTTAATTACTAGATCCTTAACCTTTAGGTTTCTATAGTTTCTTTTCCCATTATTAGGTTTCTTTGGTACCGCTTAAGTCTATTAGCTCTGCGCTATTCTATAGTTTTTAACTCTGTATCTATTATTGCGTACTCTACACCTTATATAACTATGGAACTCTATCTTGCCCTTTCTTAGCTTGTTCCCTTTAATAGATCCTATTATTAATCTTTATTAACTGGTCTATTAACTCTCTTAAAGTATCCGCATCTTCCATTAGGATAATTGCGTCTTAGACTTTAGCCTTAAGTCCCTATTTATACTGTGCTATAAGCGCCCTATTATTCCACTTAACCTATATAGCTAGTATTTAAAACTGCGTTATATACTTAATTACTAAAGTGCGTTGTACTAAGTTCTGAAGCTTTTGTTTTACTATAGTTGTGGCCTCTAGGTCTCCAAATATCTGCATTAGTTATTCTATAAACCTATTCTAACTGGCAAATATATACCATATATCCTAGTTAGTAGTTATTATGCCATTAGCCTATATCTCTGTAAGATATAGTTTAAACCACTTAAGTGCTCTCCCTATTAGGAACAATTCTATATAGGCTACTTAATCCAATAATATTACTAACTTCGCTCCTTCCTGTATAACCTTAAAGTATATCTGCATAAGAAATCCCTTAAGCTTTAACTTTTCTCCTAAGAACCGTTTAATTAAAGGTAACTTAACCTTTACTACTCCAATTCCATTAATGCGTTCTTTAAGTATCCTATTATTGTCTTATAAGTAATTAACTATTTCCTATAACTAACCTCTTATAACCACTTAAGAATCCCCATTGTCTATACTAGTATCTCCTAGCCCTAAGGTTATGGCTGCCGTTAACGTTATTGTGACTAGTGCTTTAGGTGGTATATTGTTTGATCTTGTTTAATATTATAACCTTAGTAGTGAATATATAACGGAACCTTATAGTAGGAACTACAGTAGGTCCTATTATTAGGCTAAGTATATAGGTAAGAACAAATTAACAATATAATAATAACTAGTGGAGTGGTTACCTAACAGATTAACTCCAATTATATTCTAAGATTTACTATAAGGAGAGAACTATCTACGGTAGGGACTAAGGTCCTTTAAATACACAACCATACTCCTAAGAAATCCTCTCTTGTACATAAGGTACGTATTATCTGTATTAAATATAACGTCCCTTCCGTTCAACACAGTTAATATATTTAACGCCACATGACCTTAGTTACTATTCCTTGTTACATAGTTCCACCGGTTCCATCCTAGACCGTGCTTGTATTAACCAACTAGCTTCCTCCAACTCTTCTCCAAGTAGTCGTAACATTGTACTTAAAGCGTCCGTAACAGTCCAACTATAAGAGAAGATTGTAATAGCCTTAGACGACCTACTAACCTACTAAAAACTAGTAGCCTAATATTTATTGCTAGATTTAGAACTAAAATAAATTAATACTTATTTTAACTAATTAAAGAAGTCCCGTAGTAACCGGAACCTATCCACTACACTAATAGGAGCTAGCGTTAGAAGATAGATTATAACCGCCCTTATACCAAAAGCAGTTATAATATCCTACTTACAAGCCTTATCTAAATCGCCACGTACTATATATCTAGCCAATGCTTATCGCAATACCCTAATTAACCCTACCACGGTTACGTGTTTTAATTGTAGAAAGAATAGTTACTTTACTACATCCTACCTAGAGCTAAAGGATACGGGTAATATTAAGGAAATAGAGAAAAAAGAGTTATCTAATAAGTTGGGAAAAGAGGAACCCTAGGGAAAGACTCCCCCCTAGGGTATCCTATTAATCTTAAAGAGATTAATCTAAGTTAGCTAATAGGTAGAAAACACTTTATAGTTCTATATATAGTATCTTAAAATAGATATAGAGTTAATATAACTACCCTTATTAACACTAGAGTAAATAGATTTACCTTTATAAATACTACTTATATAAATAATGTTGCTAAGTTCTTAAATATAAATACTACCTAACTAGAGAAGCCTGTTTAAGTAAAAGGCTATAACAGCCAAGCTAGTAAGCCGGTTACCTATATCTTAAAGCTATATATTACTATTAATAAATAATACTAGTTTAGTATCCCCTTCTATATCCTAGACCTAGGGTCCTATAATATAATCCTTAGCCAAAAATAGATGTCCTACTTTAATATTTGGCTAAATATTTAATAAAGACAGTTTATCTAGCTAGAGAATAGACTAAAGTTACCCTCCTTTATTAAAGAAATCTATACTAACTATAAGATATTAGCCGCGAAGGCCAACCCTATCTACTAGTAGGATATTAGGGACCGCAACCTAGCCTTTACTTAAGAAGATGTCCACTATAAGGCTGGTAAAAACTCTATACTAACAAGGATACTCCCCTAAAGAACTACAATTAAGGAGGACTCTACTTATAGAAGTAGAATAGATAGTAATATAGACAACTTCTAAATTATAAAGATCTAGCTAATAGGGAAGAGGACATACTAATAGGACGTAGAGAATAACCTTTAGAAGATATAATAAGAACTAAAAGGAGTAAAGATAACGCTAATATATTAAAAGCTCCCAAGGCCGTAGACACCCCTACTATTATATAACCCCCTTATAGTAGATATCGCGGTAATTAGCGCTATAGGTTTCCACTTTAATATATATTAAAAGGACAATAAGGTCTTTATAACTAGCTTATATAAAATTAACTAGATTATTAATAAGAAGAAAGAAGGGCTAGTAGAGAAAACTAATAAGAAGCTAGTTAAACGCCTCCTCCCTATATACCTCTTAGACTATAGAGACGCGTTCTTAAAAGTAGCCTTAGATATACTACCCCCTTACTAAACCTATAATTATAGGATTTAACTAAAGGCCGATAACTCTCTAGGCTATAGCCCCCTTTACTAGCAAACTATAGAGGAACTAAAAGCAACTAAGTAGTACTTAATTAACAACCTCTATAAGGGGTTTATTAAGCCAAGTTAGGCCCCTTTTACTTCCCCTATTCTCTTTATAAAGAAACCTAATAAAGGCCTCCGCTTTTATATTAACTATTAGAAACTAAACACTATTACTTAAAAAGATTATTACCCTCTCCCCCTAATTAACAAGACCCTTATATATCTAAGCTAAGCCAAAATCTTTACTAAGCTTAATATCCGCTAAGCTTTTACTAAATTAGGATAAACCCTATATTAGAAGATCTAATAATGTTCTATACCCGCTATAGTTTTTATAAATATAAAGTTCTTCCTTTTAAACTAACAAATGGGCTAGCTACGTACCAACAGTATATAAATAATATTCTTTTTAACTACCTTAACAAATTTTGCATGGCATACCTAGATAATATTCTTATATACTTAAATAACAAACTTAAGCACCAAGTTTATGTTAAAAAGGTCCTAAAGAGGCTGCGGAATATAGGCCTATAAGTTAATATTAAGAAACATAAATTTAGAGTAAAACAAATAAAGTACCTTAGGTTTATTATTAGTATAGAAGAAATTAAAGTTAACCCTAAGAAGGTTAAAGTAATATATAACTAGAAACCCCCTTATACTATAAAAGGCATTTAGTCCTTTCTAGGCTTCCATAACTTCTACTATTAGTGTAACAGGCTTATATAAATGCTTCTAAACCAAATCTTGTAAATTGCTACTATATAAGAATACTAAGCTAAGGAAAAGAAGAAGTCTGTTAGAGACTGGCAAAATACAAAGGGGTCGCCAAGGCGCTAGTAGTAAGCGAGCCAATAGCAATTTTCCATGCTAGGCATAGAAAATCCTAATTGGTTAGCTCTATAAGTAGTGTTAGCAGAATATAGCAGAATTTGGCAGAATGCCTAGAACGTAGCAGGTGACGCGCTCTAGCACCATTATATCACCCCACCCTCCTAAAAAAGCCTGCCCTTAGGCTTTATCCAAGTTCCTTATTATTATCTAGATTATCATAGTTATTTAACCCTTCCTCCTAGCATTTAATCCAGCTGTCTAGTTTGCGTAGTAGTCTAGGGAGGTCTAGGTAGGCTAGGTAGAAATCTTATAGCTTATAGGGAGAGTACTTAAAATTGAATACGGGGTATTATTCTAGATCTTTGTTATAACCTACCCAGCTTACACGGTATTTTAAGGTACTATAGTCCTTCTTAACTACTAAGATCTCTTTAACTTCCTATTCCTTGTCCTCTACAATCTAAATTAGTAGTAGGGGATTATTATACTGTTTAGGTAATAAGTTATCCGCGGCCTTTTACAGTCAGTCTAGAGAGAAGATAGGGTGGATCTTTATTAACTTTAGTAGTTTAACCTTAAAAGAGTGCCCTACCTTCTTAGAGATCTTATAGAGGCTAGCTATTTAGTAGTCTAGCTTATAGCTTGGCCTTTAAGTCTTCTAGTTCTTTATTAACACCTATACCTTATCTCCTATATAAAAGTCTACCTTATAATAATATTGGTTTACATCAGCCTCTTTTTTCTCTTATGCTTTTTTTATAATTACTTAGGCAGTCTTCTAGGCTCTATACATTCTCTTAGCGAATATCTAGGCCTCTTTATAGCTAAGGCGTTCGCGGGCTGTTATAGGTTCTATAGGTCTATCCTAATTAAAGGATATTTATGGCTTGTATTTATAGATTAACTTAAATAGCGATATTCCTATATTATTATAAGGGAGCATAAGCTATGCGTAATCTATTATAGGCAGTAGTTCCAACTAGTTATCTTAGTAGTAATTAATAAAGGGGCGAAGTTATTAGTTAAGGTACTAGTTTATAATCTTAGTTTAGCCGTTGGTCTAAAAGTAGAATACAGTAAAGAGCTTAATCTTAATCCTAAGGATATGGTAGAATTTATCCTAGAAGTCTAATATAAATTAGGGGTTATAGTTAGAGATAATTAACTTAGGAGCGCTATAGATCTGGTAAATGTTATTAATATACATATAGGCTATATCTTTTACAGTTATAGTCTTAAAGCAGGGGAGGGAAATAGCTTACTTACTTAGTTGGTTAACTACCATAAAAGCCATATTATAGCCATATTTATCCTTTAGAAATAATTTAAAGTCCATTATAATATGCTGCTAAGGGCGTTTAAGAACTGGCAGTGGTTATAACTATCTAGGGGTTTAATCTCTAGGGGTATCTACCTGTTTATAAGCATAATAATTTCTAATAAATTATTCTATATTGGATAGGAGTCCTTACTAGTAGTAGTAAGGTGCTAGTAGTTAGTAGGTTTTATCTTAACTAGGGTACGCTATAAAGACTTAATAGTAGGCTTTACAGATTAGTTCTATTTATAGGTTGTTAATATCTGGAACTATAAGCCGTTCTTAGTATAAGAGTAGTCTATCTTTTATTTCTAAATTAGGGTTGCCTTCTATAGCTTAATTACAGAGGGCTTTTAAGGATTTGGCTATGCAGTTCGCGATTAAAATGCGGTTAATTAGTCCTATTAGTTTATTTAAAATCTCTCCTTCCATAGGCGCTAGCTTATTCTATTTAGAGCTTAGCTCCTTAAGAATATATAGGTTAAGCTATTTAGGATAGAGGAGGGTATATATTTAGTGCTAAGCCTTTAGCTTATCCTATAGTTCCACATCCTATTCTCTCTAGGTAAGGGTATTAGCTTTAGAATTTTGCTTACTAAGGCGGTATATAATTATAAAAAAGAACTAGGAGAGTATTTTAGCCCCCTAGCCTATTAACTGGTAAGCTGCTTTATTGTTATAAAATACTTAAGGGCTTTATAATTAGTATAGACCTTAATCTAAGAGTCTATACTTCTAAGCTCTGCGCGCCACTAGGACAATAATTATATAATAGCCAGTATTTCTTTATTATGTACTTTATAGTTACACTTAGCTAGGGCCATTATCTTTAAGAAAAACGTAATAGGGTACTACTCGCCATCTAGGTATAACTGTGAGAGAACTCCCACTACTACTCTATTAGAGGCGTCCGTTTCTAGCATTAATTTAAGGTCTAGGTTATAGTAACGGATAATTAGGGAGGAGGTAAGTTGGTCCTTTAACTCCTTAAAAGCTTCTATATAATTATTATTAAAAATAAAAGGCGTGTTATTCTTTATTAGTTATATAAGAAGCTTAGCTATAACCCTATAGTTATAGATAAACTAACAGTAGAAGTTACAGAAGCTAAGAAAGGACTAGATGCCTTTTATAGTATAAGGGGGTTTCTAGTTACATATTACCTTAACCTTCTTAGGGTTAACTTTAATTCCTTTTATACTAATAATGAACCTAAGGTACTTTGTTCATTTTACTCTAAATTTATATTTCTTAATATTAACTTATAGGCCTGCATTCTGCAGCCTCTCTAGGACCTTTTTAATATAAACTTAATATTTAAGTTTATTGTCTAAGTATATAAGAATATTGTTTAGGTATGCCGTGCAGAATTCATTAAGGTAGTTAAAAAGAACATTATTTATGTACTGTTAGTATATAGCTGGCCCATTTATTAGTCTAAAAGGGAGAGCTTTATATTTATAAGAACCGTAGCGGGTGCGGAATATTATTAAATCCTCTAATATAGAAAGCTTGGCGGACATTAAGCCTAGTAAAGATTTTGGCTTAGCTTAGACATATAAGGGTCTTATTAATTAGGGGGAGAGGGTAATAATCTTTTTAAGTAATAGTATTTAGTTTCTAATAGTTAATATAGAAGCGGAGGCCTTTATTAGGTTTCTTTATAAATAGGATAAGGGAAGTAAAAGGGGCCTAACTTAGTTTAATAAACCCCTTATAGAGGTTATTAATTAAGTACTGCTTAGTTACTTTTAGTTCCTCTATAGTTTGCTAGTAAAGGGGGCTATAGCCTAGGGAGTTATTGGCCTCTAGTTAAATTTTATAATTATAGGTTTAGTAGGGGGGTAGTATATCTAAGGCTGCTTTTAAGAATACGTCTCTATAATCTAAGAGATATATAGGGAGGAGGCGCTTAACTATCTTCTTATTAGTTTCCTCTACTAGCCCTTCTTCCTTCTTATTAATAATTTAGTTAATTTTATATAAGCTAGTTATAAAGACCTTATTATCCTTCTAATATATATTAAAGTGGAAACCTATAGCGCTAATTGCCGTAATATCTATTATAGGGGGGTTATATAATAGTAGGGGTATCTATAGCCTTAGGGGCCTTTAGTATATTAGCGTTGTCTTTACTTCCTTTAGCTCTTATTATATCTTCTAAAAGTTATTCTCTATATCCTATTAGTACGTCCTCTTCCCTATTAGCCAGATCCCCATAATTTAGAAGTCATTTATATTACTATCCATTCCACTTTTATAAGTAGAGTCCTCCTTAACTATAGTCCTTTAAGGGAGTATCCTTATTAGTACGGAGTTCCTACTAGCCTTATAGCGGGTATCTTCCTAGGTAAAGGCTATATCGCGGTTCCTAACATCCTACTAGTAGATAGGGTTAGCCTTTATAGCTAATATCTTGCGGTTAGTACGGATTTCTCTAATAAAGGAGGGTGACTTTAGTCTATTCTCCGGCTAGATAAACTATCTTTATTAAACGTTCAGCTAAATATTAAAGTAGGACATCAATTTTTAGCTAAGGATTATATTATAGGACCTTAGGTCCAGGATATAGAAGGGGATACTAAACTAGCGTCATCTATTAATAGCAATATGTAGTTTTAAGATATAGGTAACCAGCTTACTAGCTTAGCCGTTATAGCCTTTTACTTAAATAGGCTTCTCTAGTTAGGTAGCATTTACATTTAAGAACTTAGCAATATTATTTGCATAAGCAGTATTTATAAAGGTAAAGCTATTTGCTCTAGTGTTAATAAGGGCAGTTATATTAACTCTATATCCATTTTAAGATACTATATATAGAACTATAAAGTATTTTCCACCTATTAGCTAACTTAGATTAATCTCTTTAAGATTAATAGGATACCCTAGGGGGGAGTCTTTCCCTAGGGTTCTTTTTTCCCTAACTTATTAGATATTTATTCTTCTTTCTCTATCTCCTTAATATTACCCATATCTTTTAGCTCTAGGTAGGATGTAGTAAAGTAACTATTCTTTCCGCAATTAAAGCACGTAACCAATATAGGGTTAATTAGGGTGTTGCAATAAGCATTAGCTGAAGGTATAGTATATAGCGATTTAGACGAGGCTTATAGGTAGATAGTTATAACAGCTTTTGGTATAAGGGCGGTTATGGTTTATCTTCTAACGCCAGCTTTAGTTAGCGTAGTAGATAGGTTCTGGTTACTATAGGACTTCTTTAATTAGTTAGAATAAGCATTAATTTATTTTAGTTCTAAATCCAGTAACAAATATTAGGCTATAAGTCTTTAGTAGGTTAGTAGGTTATCTAAGGCTACTATAATCTTCTCTTATAGTTAGACTATTAGCTTATTATATAGGTCTAAATAGTAGTTCTTAGGGGGAATCTGGCCTTTGCCTACTAGGTATGAGAATTAGGTCTAGAACTTAGTAAAGGATTAGTTTAATTTTATTATTAGGCGATTATAGTTATAATAGGCATCCTATACTTTATTTAGGTTAACATAGATAGCCGCTAGATGCTATATTATCTTATTAATAGATATAAACCAAACAGGTAACTTATCCTTAAACTTGGCCTAGAGGTGTTACTAGGCGTCCCTAATGGTTTAACTAAAGAGGTAGAGCATTTTAGCTTCTTTAGAGGGAAAATAGTTATAGTTAATATAAAGCTTTTCTTATACCTAGATTCTCTAGTTCTTAAAGGTTAGGTCTATGCCGTCTAATAATAGTAGGGGGTTAGGGAGCTTAATGGACTTTAATTGTTTTATTATTATATCTATACTCTCTGGTATATTATATTTGGTTAAGTAAATAGGTTAACTAAGGCTTTATAAAGGGGAGGCTAAGCTATTTTATAAGGCAGCAAGGCTTTTTAGAATCTCCCTTAGAGTCTCTTATATGCTTTAGGCTTAAAGATAATTAACCTTCTAATTAGCTACAAGGGCATAAATCTGCCTATATATATCTGTAATGTTATTATTATCTTTAATTTCTGATCCTAACTAGATCTTGTATTCCTCTTAGGTAGAGGTAGGTCTTTTAAATAAGCTTACTTTAGGTGCCATTATTGGCTTCCTAAGGTTTATTAGAATTATATAGTTTGGTTTTAATTCCAGGGTTCTTTTAGGGGTATAGGTCAAGTACAGTCTGGCCTATAAAAGTGGGATATTGTTAGGGCCTCCCCAGGCGTAGTAGATAGTTATTTAATGTCTAAGTATAACGCGTTAACGCGTCGTTGTAGATAAAGGTCTTCTTTTTGGGGTGGGATATTATTAAGGCCTTCCCAGGCAATGTAGGGAGAGCTTAGTATAATATAACAGGCTTATATAAATGCTTCTAAACCAAAGCTTGTAGATTGATACTATATAAGAATATTAAGCTAAAGAGAAGAAGAAGTCTATTAGAGACTAGCAAGATATAAAGGGGTCGCTAAGGCGCTGGTAATAAGCAAGCTAATAGCGATTTTTCATGCCAGGCATAGAAAATCCTAATTGGTTGGCTCTATAAGTAGTGTTAGCAGAACATAGCAGAATTTGGCAGAATGCCTAGAAAGTAGCAGGTGACGCGCCCCAGCACTGTTATAATTAGTTTATCTAAGATTATAGGGTTATAGCTAAGCCTCTTATATAACTAACGAAGAATAATACGCCTTTTATTTTTAATAATAATTATATAAAAGCTTTTAAGAAGTTAAAGGACCGACTTACCTCCTCCCTAATTCTCCGTTACTATAACTTAGACCTTAAATTAATACTAGAAACGGACGCCTCTAACAAAGTAGTAGTAGGAGTTCTCTTATAGTTATACCTAGATAGCGAGTAGTACCCTATAGCGTTTTTCTTAAAGATAATAGCCCTAGCCAAGTATAACTACAAGGTACACAATAAGGAAATGCTGGCTATTATATAATTATTATCCTAGTAGCGCGCAGAGCTTAAAAGCACAGACTCTTAGATTAAGGTCTATACTAATTATAAAGCCCTTAAGTATTTTATAATAATAAAGCAGCTTACCAGTTAATAGGCTAGGTAGGCTCTCCTAATTCTTCTTTACGATTATATACCACTCTAGTAGATAAAATTCTAAAGCTAATACCCCTACCTAGAGAGAACAGGATGTAGAACCATAGGATAAGCTAAAGGCTTAGCACTAAATATATACCCTCCTCTATCCTAAATAGCTTAACCTATATATTCTTAAGGAACTAAGCTCTAAATAGAATAAGCTAGCGCCTATAGAAGGAGAGATTTTAAATAAACTAATAGGACTAATTAACCGCATTTTAATCGCGAACCGTATAGCTAAATTCTTAAAAGCCCTCTGTAACTAAGCTATAGAAGGCAACCCTAATTTAGAAATAAAAGATAGACTACTCTTATACTAAGAACGGCTTATAGTTCCAGATATTAATAACCTATAAATAGAACTAATCTGTAAAGCCTACTGTCTGATCAAGGTTGCGTCCTTGCAGTTATGTGACCGCAAATTGCCATCACGTGACGGCAATCTAGGGCAATTTGCGGCAACTTGCCTACGAACGCGAGTCAAAAGGGGTTGACTACGTGAGCTAAGCAAGCTCAAGAAATCCACCAAATTCCACCTGTAGAATAGGAGAATTAATAAGCATCAATCAAAATTAGTTACTACCTATACTATTGCAATAGCATTACGTATTACCGGAAGTGATACCAACACTAATTAGTAATCATAGATTAGGAGACGTATTATCTACAAAGAGAGACAAGCTTAATCAGTCCCTGCTAAAGGCCTCTACCAATCTCGCCTGCTAAGGAGCATTAGTTGACGTGTATTTAAAAAGTCAACCCCTATCTAATAGGCCCTTAATTTTTTATACACGGCCCTTAGGTGTTTAAGGAACCAACCCCTTTTAATAGGCCCTTAGTTCGCGTCTATTACGCATTTTATACTACCTAGATCACGTTAAAGAGCATTAGTTAATATATACTTAAAAAGTTAACCCCTATCTAATAGGCCCTTAGTTCGCGTCTATTACGCATTTTAAACGCGTTAGGTACTTAAGGAACTAACCCTTTTAATAGGCCCTTAGTTCGCGTCTATTACGCGTTTTTTATCCAGAACTTAAAATTAAACTCAACAGGAGTTACGAGATAAGAATTAATATATTAGATATTAGGGCACAAGTCGACGCAGGATAGGAGAAATGGCCTAAAGGCATCGACTTATAGTCTAATAAAACCACCACAAAGGATATTAATGAATTTGTAAAGTTTAAGATCCTAGAATACAAAGCGTACAACCTTAAGGACAATGAACTATGGGAGGTCTATAAAGAAGATTTCCAAAACTTTATAATATAAATCTTCAAGGATTGCAACTAAATTAGTATCTAAAAGCTCCGAACGTTCCTACGGACTAATGGCGTATGGATAAGGAAGTATAGGAATGCTACAGTCCCTAAATCGCTATTTAATACCTTATAAGAAGAAGACCCTATAGAATAGACTAAGCTTGAGATTAAGGAGCATATGGCAACTAAAGGAAAGTTTACCTTAGGACGAATTAACTACCTCCTTAAGAACAACTTTACCAGTACTAGTACCATTAAAACCCTAATCTTAATCTTACCAGCCACAAACCCTAACCTACTTATAATACTACCCACTATACCCTAACCTACCCCTATACTACCCCTATAACAGGAACCTAATTATATTAACTTAACCCTATAACTAAAACTACCTAGGGGACAAAGTTAAAACTACATCGGCAAAATATGGTACCCTACCAATGGCCTCAATGGTTGGTGGTTGACGCAATTGGCGCGCAGTTGAGGGCATTTGGCAACTCGACCGACTAGCCTATGTCGTGTTTTTTTGACACGCA
>Ga0307507_10001500_pt1 | contig 52106 bp, 25 predicted proteins | sample 7_EM_MG_FD_207223 | JGI IMG/M metagenome (GOLD analysis project Ga0307507, IMG submission 207223) | Populus trichocarpa ectomycorrhiza microbial communities from riparian zone in the Pacific Northwest, United States - 7_EM | ecosystem: Host-associated > Plants > Roots > Unclassified | place... | reverse complement strand
CTCGCAGCAGCTAATACTAAAATTAAATGGCTTTAAGAGCTGCTTAAAACCAGAGACACCCCTACACCTAGTAAGGAGTTATTAGACACCTAGAGACTTGCTATAGTCCTTAAGACCCTAGCCTAATATACAGCATCAGCATTGTCGCGGTCCGCGAAGGTTGCGGACCCCTTATTGCTTACAGACGGAACTGACCCTATATTTAACAATTGGAAGCTTTAACTGCAAGACAAGCTTAAAGTTAATGCGGACCACCTCCCTACTACCCAAGCTAAAATGGCCTACGTTTTCGGCTGTACTAGTAGGGACGCACAGACGCATCTACGTCCGCAATATGCCTAGGACTTGGCAGACCCCTTCCTCTCTAAAGAAGAGATGGTTAACTACCTATCTTCTATTTATAAGGACCCCTTTAAGACACAGAACGCCTGCCTTAATTATAAAGCTCTTAATATAAAGACGACGGAGACCTTTTTAGCCTTCTAGACCCGCTTTCTGCACCTAGCCAGCTAAGCCCGAATTCCCTATAAAGACCTAATGCCAGACCTCTTTAACAAGCTTACCCTAGACCTACAGCGCGCTATACTGCCAGTTTTTACTACTGTATAGACGCTAAAGGTACTTATGGACTACTGCCTAGCTATTAACCAAGGCCTCTATTAAATTAAGGCATAATCTAAGCGGTATAAAGCTAGAAACTCTCTAAACCAGACTATAAGCACTTTACAAACGGCCCGTAACACCCTAGCACGATCTGCAACTCCTATGGCACCAGCCGTACAGCCCACCATTAATTTAGTAGCTAGCCGTACAGCTAGTCCTACTACGGGTCCGGCGTATACTTGGCCCATGTATAACAACCCCTATAAACAGGCCCTTAGTAATTAAGGAGCTTGCTTCTTATACGGCCAGAAAGACCACTTTGCAAAGGATTGCCAGATAAAGGCAAAAACGGGTAAGGTTCTGTTAATTTAGGAGGATAGTACGGAGTCAGAAAAAGAGGAACCCTAGAGGAAGACTCCTCTCTAGGGTTAAAAGGGATTAATATGTCACATATTAATCTAGGTCGGCTAGTTAGTAGAAGAAGCTGCACTATCCCTTATACCTTATTCCGCAATGGATATTAAGTTTTAACCTCTGCTTTAGCTAACTCTGGAGCAAATGCCTTTGCCTTAATAGACACCTAGTGTGCTATAAAGCTGGCTGACTTTTTAAATGTACCCCTTAAAGAACTGCCTAAACCAATTCCTATTTACGGGTATAACGGATGAATAGGGCTACCTATTACGACTATCTTGCGGATTCACCTCCGCATTAATAGACGAAGGTAGTATAACGTCCCCTTTCTTATTACGGACCTCAGGAGCCACGATATAATTATAGGGAGAAAATGGCTAGCCTATTTAGGCTTACAGCTCAATATATAGAATAGACGGCTTATCTAGCCTAAAACTCTACCCCTAACCCCTTCCTTTATAAAAGAAATCAGCATTATAATGGAAAACCTCATACGGCCCTAGATTAATACTATTTACTAGGCCAATACTATGCGTAGAGACTAGGCCTTTAAGAAGGATATACGTCTTAATCCTCAACGGATCCGTATACTACGCCGCCCCTAGACTATATATATTACGCCATCCACACCAGAGACCTAGGAAGTTAGTAATAACCTAGCTAAGCCCCCTACGGAGAACCTAGGCCCTATATAGCCCCAAAGGAAAACCAGGGATATTGGACGCCATACTAAGCTAATAGACAGGAAGGATAACTTATAGAAAATAGAACATAAGCTAAGGAAGACTATACACCCTATATTGCAAGATACGGCCTAACAAGCGTCTGTAAAGAAACCTATAGACCTCCTACCAGTTAATATCTGCTGCATTAGCGCTGTAGGATTCTACTAGAACTTGGTTCAGCCTAATACCGTTGCCTTTATAACTAGCCTATACAAAATTAATTAAATGCTTAAGAAAAAGAAAAGCGAGCTTAGCGGACAGGAAAGCGAGCTTATAGATAAGAAACTAGTAGAACAAAAACTGCCTAATTAATACTAGAAATTTAAGGACGTATTCTCTAAGGCAGCGTTAAATATACTTCCGCCTCACTAACCATATAACCACAAGATTAAGATTAATTAAGGCAAGGGAAGCACCCTTAGCTTTAGCCCTCTCTACCCACAGTCTATTACCGAATTATAGGCCACAAAGTAGTACCTTATCGACAACCTTAATAAGGGCTTTATTAAGCCTAGCCAAGCCCCTTTTAACTCGCCTATTCTCTTTGCCAAAAAACCAAATAAAGGACTGCGCTTCTGCATTAACTACTATAAGCTAAATAATATAACCCGCAAGGACCGCTATCTACTACCCTTACTTAATAAGACTCTTACCTGAATAAGTAGAGCTAGGGTCTTTATAAAGCTTAATATCCGCCAGGCCTTCTACTAAATTAGAATAGACCCTAGGTCTAAAAAGCTTACTATATTTTAAACCTGTTACGGAACGTATAAATACAAGGTACTTCCTTTTAGACTAACCAACAGACCAGCTACGTACCTTAATGACTTCTATACGGCCTACCTAGATAACATTATAATTTACTCTAAGAACGAGCTAGAACACGAGGAGCACGTCTATAAAGTCCTATAATAGCTCCACGAGGCTGGTCTCTAGGCTGATATTAAGAAGTTAGAATTTAGTGTTAAGCGTACAAAGTACCTAGGTTTTATTATTAGTATAGACGGAATTAAGGCCAACCTAGAGAAAACGGCCGTAATTAACTAGTGGATACCCCCACAGACCATAAAGGGGGTATAATCATTTTTAGGTTTCTGTAACTTCTACTAATACTTTATTAAGAACTACAGCAGGATTACCTGGCCTCTTAACCGCCTTACTAGGAAAGACCAGCCATTCCACTTTAACGCCATATATATGCAGGCCTTTAATAAGCTTAAAAAGCGGCTGGTATTGGCTCCCCTACTTGCCCACTTTAACCTAGAATAGCCCTCAATGCTAGAAACTAATGCCTTAGACGGTGCAATAGCTGGTGTTTTTTCCTAAAAGCAACTGAACGGAGAATGGCACCCTATTATATACTATTTGAAGACTATAATAGATGCCGAGCTAAACTACCATATCCATAACAAAGAAATGCTAGCTATTATCTCTAGCTTTTAGCACTGGCGTATATAGCTAGAGGGGACCCCTAAGCCTATTAAGGTAGTTTTGGATTATAAGGCCCTGGAATACTTTATAATAACTAAGGCCCTTACGGCCCGCTAGGCACACTAGGTGGATATCCTATCTTAGTTTAACTTCTTAATTATATATAGACCAGGCGCTACGAACCGTGTGGATGCTCTTATAAGGCGTGAATAGGACCTAGGTAACTAGGTGGCTATAAAGATCTTATTACAGACCTAGGCACTACTATAACCAGAGCACCTCAACCTTTAGATATAGGCAGAACTAAATACAGACCCTTTGGACGCTAAAATATGCCCCATTAACTCCACGGAACTTGACCTTATTAATAAACTACTACAGGCAAACTGTACGGCCCCTTCTCTACAGGAGTGCCGTGAAAAGGTAAAGGATGCTACTAGCCTATGGTCCCTCAAAAACGGACTACTTAAGCACCAGGAACGGCTGGTGGTGGCAGAGGAATAGAATTTACGGACTTGGCTTATTGCTAAAGCATATACTTAGGTCTCTACGGCCCACCCCGGAAAAAATAAGACCCATAGAATTATTGGCAACCGCTACTACTGGCCCGGAATGGTTATGGATATTGACCGTTATGTATAGAACTGCGACGACTGCCGTAGGTCTATAATTCCATGAGATAAGATTCTAGGGCTATTAAAGCCATTTCCAATACCAGAACGCCCCTGGTAGTATATCTTTATAGACTTCCACAAGTTACCTACAGACCGCGACGGATATAATATGGTTATAATCCTAGTTAACCGCTTTGGTAAGCGCCCGTTCTTAATCCCCTATTATAAGAATATTAATGCTAAAGAAGCGGCCTAACTGTATATCCACTATGTCTACCGAATTTATGGACTACTAGATACTATCATATCTAACTATAGGCTGTAGTTTATATCGGCCTTCTGGAACGAGTTTACCTGGATCCTAGGTATTAGGCTAAAGCTCTCTACGGCATACTACTCCTAGATAGATAGTCAGACGGAGATTGTAAATTAGTACTTAGACTAGAGACTCTAGCCCTTTATTAACTACTTTTAGGATAACTAGAGCGGACTACTACCTATAATAGACTACGCCTAGGTAACCCTACCCTATAACTCTACGGGGTTTGCACCTATTTAGCTAGAAATGGGATACTTACCCTATATAAGCTTTAACTGGAAGAGACCAGAAGGACCACAGACCATACGCGAAAAACTATCTTATAAGGAAGCACAGTAGTATGCTAGACGCTTAGAAGAAGTATAGATAGTAGCCTATAAGAACCTAGAGAAGGCCTAGAAATTGATGGAACAGTAGGTAAATAAGCATAGGCGCGAGCCTGACTTTACCGTAGGCGACAAGGTCTGGGTTATAATAAAGAACTAAAAGACAGAACGGCCTAGCCGTAAGCTAGACTATAAGATAGCAGGACCGTATAAGATCCTTAATAAAGAAGGCAACTTATATAAGGTTAAACTCCCAGACTTAATTAAAGTCCACCCTGTTTTCTTACTAGATAAGCTATGGAAAGCTGTAAATAACCTACTACCTGGATAAAAGAATGAGCCTCCACTGCCGATTTAAGTTAATGGCGACGACGAATAGGAAGTTAATAAAATACTAGCCTATAAACTAGTACGAGGAACGCTAAAATACCGTATTTAATGGAAAGGTTATAATCTAGACCTAACCTAGTACCCTGCCTGGAACTTTATAGGTTGCCCCTAGAAGCTTAAAGAATTTTATAACTAATACCCTAATAAGCCAGGACCCCCGAAGTATCTAGACAAGTAAATGGAGTGTTAGTATAGCGAAGATAATAAGCTACCTATTAAGCATATAGATAAGAACACCCCACGGACATAATACGGACATATAAAGCCTAAGGGCAGGCTTTTTCGGAGGGGGGGGTAATGTTACGGCGCTAGTGGAAAACGGTGGATTATGGTAGACGTTATGGTAGACGCCAAGTCATATAAGTCCACGTGACTAGAGGACCGCATAAAACTTCGCACGGCGCTGCTATTCTTCTCCCTTCCTTTCTCTAGCTTTGGATCCTCGTTTATAGACTACCAATTGTACAGGCTTGCGCGTCCCTCATGCCGTGCTCGTGCCTCGATTGACTGAGTCGCTAACATTTATTAAACTAAGTTAGGCCCCTTTTACTTCCTCTATCCTATTTATAAAAAAACCTAATAAGGGCCTTTATTTCTGCATTAACTATTAGAAACTAAACACCATTACTTAGAAAGACTACTACCCCCTCCCTCTAATTAATAAGACCCTTATATATTTAAGCCGAGCTAAAATCTTTACTAAGCTTAATATCTGCTAAGCTTTTTACTAAATTAGGATAGACCCTGCATTAGAGGATCTAACGACATTTTATACCTACTATAGTTCTTATAAGTATAAAGTTTTTCCTTTTAGACTAATAAATAGGCTAGCTACGTACTAACAGTATATAAATAATATTCTTTTTAACTACCTTAATAAATTCTGCATAGTATACCTGGATAATATTCTTATATACTTAAATAACAAACTTAAGCACTAAGTTTATATTAAGAAGGTCCTAGAGAGACTGCGAAATGCAGGCCTATAAGTTAATATTAAAAAATATATATTTGGAGTAAAACGTATAAAGTACCTTAGGTTTATTATTAGTATAAAAGGAATTAAAGTTAACTTAGAGAAGGTTAAGGCAATCTATAACTAGAAACCCCTTTACACTATAAAAGGCATCTAGTCCTTTTTTGGCTTTTATAATTTCTACTATTAGTTTATCAATAACTATAGAGTTATAGCTAAGCCTCTTATATAACTAACTAAGAACAACATGTCCTTTATTTTTAATAATAACTATATAAAAGCCTTTAAGGAGTTAAAGAACCGACTTATTTCCTTTTTAATTCTTTATTACTACAACTTAGACCTTAAATTAATGCTAAAAATAGATGCCTCTAATAGGGTAGTAGTAGGGGTCCTTTTACAGCTATACCTAGACGGCGAATAGTACCCTATTATATTCTTCTTAAAAATAATAGCCCTAGCTAAGTATAACTATAAAGTGCACAATAAGGAAATATTAGCTATTGTATAATTATTATCCTAGTAGTGTTATGGACGCTTTAAGTACGATATTACGACTACTGGGAGAGGAGTCGGAACATGCTAGTTGGTTAATAAGAGCACGGTCTAGGATAGAGCTGGTGGAACCATATAACGAAGAGTGGTAAGTAAGTCACATAACATTGTACGCAGTGTACGCAAGATACGCGGTGTACGTCCACGTATAACACATATCTTACGTACCTTACGTAGCGAAGGGATTTCTTAGGCGTACGGTTGTGTATTTAAAGGACCACAGTCCCTACCCAGATAGTTCTCTCTTTATAGTAAATCTTAGAATATAATTGGAGTTAATTTATTAGGCAACCACTCCACTAGTTATTAATACGTTATTAACTTCTTATTTACCTATATATCTAGCCTATTAATAAGTCTACCGTAGTACTTACTACAAGGCTCCGTTACACATTCACTACCTAGTTATAGTATTAATAAAGTTAAACAATATGCCACCTAAAGTACTAGTCACGACGCCATCTATGGTAGCTACGACCTTAGGGTTAGGAGAAGACACCAGTATAAGGGATATAGATTCGCAGCTACTCACAATAGGTTAGTTATAAGAAATGGTTAATTAATTAATAGATAATAATAGGATACTTAAGGAACGTATTAATAGAATTAGAGTAGCTAAGGTTAAGTTACTATCTATTAAATGATTTTTAGGGGAGAAGTTAAAACTTAAGGGATTTCTTATATAAATGCACTTTAAGGTTATATAAGAGGGAGTAAAGTTGGCAACACCTATAGACTAAGTAGTATATGCAGGGTTATTCTTAACTGGAAGAGCACTTAAGTGGTTTAAACCTTACCTTGCTAAGATCTAAATTAACGGAATAATAACTGCTAATTAGGAAGTATAGTATATGTTTACTAGTTAGAACGGGTTCTTAAAAAGGTTAACGTAGATATTTAGAGACCTAAAAGCTATAACTATAGCGGAATAAAAGCTTTAAAACTTAGTATAATGTACTTTAGTAATTAAGTATATAACACAGTTTTAGATACTTGCAATATAAGTTAAGTGGAATAATAGGGCGCTTATGGTATAGTATAAACAGGGACTTAAGGCTAAAGTTTAGGACGTAATTATCTTAATAGAAGATGCGGACACTCTAAGAGAGTTAATAGATTAGTTAATAAAGATTAATAATAGGATCTATTAAAGGGAATAAGCCAAGAAAGGGTAAGATAGAGTTCTATAGTTATATAAGGCGCAGTGTACGCATTAACAAAGCTAAAGTTAGAAACTATAGAATGGTAGGCTAGAGCTAATAGACTTAAGCGGTACTAAAGAATCTAAGAGATGGAATAAGAAATTATGGAAACCTAGAGGTTAAGGATTAAGTAATTATAGGACTAAGGAGTAGAGGCTAAACCAGGGATCTTAGCAGCAGAAGATATTTAGGCGGATTCTATAGCAAGAAGAATGGTTTAAAGAAGGAGCTTATATAAATTATGGAAAGAAAGGTCACTATACTAGGGACTATAGAGGTAGTTAGAGTAACTATATGGTTTAAGGAACTAAGCTAGGAGGACTAGGACTAGTAATAAGGGCGTTATAAGGTACTTAGGAGTATACGGTTAGACACTTTACGTTCTACTATAACAACGCATGCTAAATTCATAAGGACGCTAAGTATAGCGCAAGCTATTGGCCATAAGAGCTAGAGTTATAAGGACTTAAGGGAACTAGAGAGTTAGATAAAAAATAAGATTAACTCTATAAGCTAGATCAAGATATCACAGCAACGTATAGATAAGGATTAGCAACAATAATAATAGAGTTAGAGTACTTATTAATTATTAGTAATAAGGAAAATATAGAGGCTAGCCAGGGGCACTTAAACCTTAATAACGTAATAGAAGTAGAGACTAAGACCACTATAGAACGCGGATTAGTAACAGGTATTATAATACCGTTAGATTTAAAATCCATTACTTTATAAAACGGCAGGAGTAATATCTAAAAGCAATTAAGCAAGCAGATAACTGCTAGTGCTAGCTCACTACTTAATAAAGGCAAAAGGCTATAGGCTTAAGATTCTTAAGAAGAGATAAGAGATGCTTAAAATTCCTAAGATAAGATAAGACACACCCAAGGACCTACTATGGAAGAAAACTAATGGGAAAGGGCAGTAACTTAGTTTAAAGACAAATAAATAAGTATAGGACGCAAGTTTAAGAACTGTAAGTTTGGAGAATAAGTAAGAATGTTAATTCTAGGTAAATATGGTGTTTGGCCTAAAGATTAAAAAGTTAATACTAAGATTAAAAATTAAAAAGTAAGATAACTTTAAGGATCTAGCTATAAGACACAGAAAATAAGAAACTATAAATAAATTTAGAGCAAGAATTATTATATAGCAGCAGTAAAAACTAGACTAGAGATCTAGCATACTAGGTTATATAAGGGACAGAGTACCTATATAAAGAATTACTAATAGGCCTAAGACAGGCACGCTAAGGACGAAGTAGTTAAATAAACTAAAATAAGAAGAGGATCTAGGGATTCTAACTATATTTTAAAAAAGATATACTAAAGAATGTCACAATATGGCAATAATAAGGTACTTTTTTATAGATAGACTATATATACTAAACCAGTTGTACGGAAAGTAGTATAGGCAACAATATAATAATAAATAAAAAGATTGCTATATATAGCTAGACAAAAAAGTTGTCTAAGACTAACCTATTATGGAAAAACGTATAAGTTATATTAAAGGAGCACTAATTATAATATTAAGGAACCTAGAAGAAGGATCTAAGGACTAAAGAGGTAAATAACAAATCTTAGTACCCGTAAGTAAACAACTAATAGTTAAGTTGGCTAGATAGAGGTTTAAACTTAAAAATAAAGACAAACTAAGAGTTAATCTAGGTTACTTAGCGCACTATACACTATTATAGATAGCTTATGTGGATAATATATGTAATATATATAGAGCACTAAAGGATAAAGCTTAAAAGTACCTAATAAGGATATATTGGGCACTAAATAAAAAAAAGTATAGAGTTAAGGGGACCTAATATTTTAACCAGGAAGGCTTCTTATGGAAGAATGCCTAGATAGACAACAGTGGTAGAATTATCTAAAGAATACTTATCTATAGTATATAGAGGGAAAAAAATTAACTAAATATTAGCCTAGGTTGGACTAAGTAGGATCTAGCAGCCAATAGTTAGGAAAAGGGGAGGCCTATAGGACCAAAGGGAACTAGTGGTAGAGCCTTAGACCCTTAAGGGAATTTAAGGACAATACCTAAATTTACAAGCCAAGTGGTAAAATTAATAGTTTAAAGCGTTAATAGACAGTAGAGTAATAAAGAACTATATATTACTAGCAGTAGTAGAAAGGATAGAGTTACTATACAGACAGAAGGAATACCTGTATCTACTAATAATAATTTTAGGAAATTAGATAGCCTATAGAGGAGGCATTATTAATCTCAAAATAGGATCTATTTAGTTAACTATTAAAGGAAGACAGGTTAAGATATCTTTTAATATCCTACCATTAAGGAAGGACAAGATGATTTTAGGAATGCCTTAGTTACAGAAATACAATCTAAGAATTAATTAGGTTATAGGTTAGGTTGATATTAGGGATACTTAATGATATAAGATATAATAGCAAACTAAGTTAGTATGGTACTAAGTTGGAGCGATATATAAAGAGACTAAGTAAGGCTTAAGTTATGTACTAAAGAGATACCATAAGTATAGTAAAAAGTTATGGTCACTAGAAAGCGAAAAACTATTAAAGTATATAGTATAGGACTATAAAATAGAGTTAAAACTAGGAACTAATTTAAAATTCTTTCTAATCTATAAGCTTACTAAAACTAAGTTAGTGGCGCTTAAGGAGTTTATCTAGGAGAACTTACGAAAGGGATATATTAGACCATTATAGTTATTAGCAGGATATCTAGTACTATTTATACCAAAGAAAAATAGAAAACTTAGGATATATATAAACTACAGATAGTTAAACAGTATTACTAGAAAGGATAGGTATTCTTTACCCTTAATTAGCGAGATCTAGGACAGGATTGGTAATACGCAAATCTTTATAAAGATAGACTTAAGATGGGTATACTATTAGATTAGAATTAAGAAAGGTAATAAATAGAAGGCAGCCTTTAGGTTAAAGAAAGGACTATATAAACTATTAGTTATATAATTTAGGCTTATAAACGCACCAGTAATATTCTAGAAGTGAATTAATAGTGTATTAGGAGAACACCTTAATAAGTTTATTATGGCATACCTTAATAATATCATTATTTACTTAATAGCTAAGGAAGAATACGGGGAATATATTAAATAGGTATTAAAGAAACTATAGGAAGAACATATGCTAGTAGCAATTAAGAAATGCAAGTTCTTCACTAGGAAAACTAATTTTATAGGGTTTATTATTAAGCTAGGCAAGTTAGGTATAAATCTAAAGAAAGTTAAAGCTATAGTAAGTTAGTAAGAACTAGAGAATGTTATATAGTTAAGATTATTCCTAGGGTTTTATAACTACTATAGGAGGTTTATTATATAGTGGTTAAAGAACATAGAGCTATTTATAAAACTAATAAAGAAAGAGGAACTATAGGTATAGGGAACTAAGTAAAAAAAGTTGTTCTAAAAACTTAAGAAGTTGTTTACCTAGGAGCTAATCCTTAAGATCTACTAACCAAAGCTAGAGACGGTTATAGAAATAGATGTATTAGACTTTACATTAGAAGCATATTTGCTATAGAAGCATTAGGACGTATGGCATCCAGTAGCATATTATAGTTGGAAGATAACACCACTAGAGTTAAATTACGATATCTATAATAAGGAGTTGCTAGGCATAGTTATAGTACTTAAGGAATAGAGAGCATTCTTACAAGGTATAAAGAAACCGTTTATAGTTAAAATAGATTATAAAAACCTTATGGGGTTCCTAATAATAAAAGAACTAAACTAAAGATAGGTTAAATAGGCGGAAATACTTGCAGAATACTATTTTGAAATTTAGTATACTAAGGGTATAGACAATACATAAGCAGATGCTCTAAGTAGAAAAGCTAAACTATAGAACAATAAGAAGCTATTAGGGGCTTTATTGCGAAAGGATCTAGATAGAGTAATTAGGTATAATTATCTAAGGATTATAGCAACTAAAGAAGGTTAGGTTTATAAATTACCAGAAAGTAATTAGATATAAAGAATCCTAGAGGTATAGGTAGAAGACCTAGAGTTAGAATAGTATAAGAATAGGAAAGCAACCTATGTTCCAAAAACAATAGTAGAAGAGTTTATAAAGGAATTTTATAAAGGAATAACATAAGGACATAATGGGGCCATAGGCTTAGTATTAAGACTTTAAAAGGAGTATATTGTTTAAGGAATCTAGGGACTAGCAAAACAAGTTGTAAAAAAGTGTCCAGATTACTAAAGAAACAAACTAATAAGGTATAAGCCGTATAGAGGGCTATAACCTATTAAAGTACTAGAAAGACTATAGGAGGTTATATTATAGGACTTTATTATTAAGTTACTAAAGTTAAAAGACCCTATTACTAGATAGGATTATAACGCAATCCTAGTAATAGTAGATAAGTTAACTACGTAGGGTTACTTTATAGCGTGTATAGAAGAAATATCTATAGAAGACATAGCTAAGATCTACGTAAAAGAAGTATTTATAAGACATAGAGCACTAATAAAGGTTATATTGGACCAAGATCCAAGATTTATAGCAGTGTTTTAGGAAGTATTCTTAATAGAATAAGGGGTTTAGGCAGTAATATTAACTGCATATTACCTATAGACAGATAGATAAATAAAAAAACCAAACTAGATATTAGAACAGTATCTAAGGCATTATATTAATCACGTATAAAATAACTAGGTATTATTGTTACCAGTTATATAGTTTATATATAATATAACACTATAAGAAGGAATAGACATATTACCTTTTAAGGCAAACTACGGGTATAAGCTAAGAACGTCGTTAATATTATAATAAGTAAAGAAAATAAGCAGCATAGCTAAAGAAAGAATAGAGACATTAATAAGTCTTTATAATCACCTTAAAGAAATAGCTAAACTAGTATAAGAAAGAATAAAAAAGTACTATAATATTAGGAGATCTAAGGGACTAGATCTTAAGGAGGGGGATAAAGTGTAGCTACTATATAAAAATTTTAAAAGTTAATAACTAAGCAAGAAGTTAGACTATATTAGATTAGGACCGTTTAAGATTAAGGCAAAAATCTTAAAAGTTATTATATAGACTTAACTTACTAGAAAAGATAAAGATCTACCCTATATAGCACGTCACAATATTAGAGCTAGCATACGGGAATATTAAGCCACTAGCCTATAAGGCAGACACATATAAAGGACAAAAGGAAGACAAGTAGTAGATTTTAAAGATTATTGGTTATAAGGACGTGGATAATAAAACATAGTATAAAGTAAAGTGGATAGGCTATACTGAGACTACCTAGAAGCCACTAAGTAACCTAAAGAATGCTATAGGAAAGGTATAGGAGTATTAAAAGAGAGTAGGTTAGGAAGCATTAAAAAAGGATTACTAAAGGATAAGTTACCTAAGGGGGACCTAAGAAGAGCAACTGCTATATTATTTAGAGTTGTTTCCTTCTTTAGAGGTATTACTCTTTTATTACCAAGCTTAGACAAACCCTATTAAATAAGCTTCTACTCCTTAAAACAGACCTTCTTACAAACCTTCTTAAGACGGGTTAACTAAGTAAAGGCGGCTTATTAAGCTTTAAAGGAACAACACTAGGCCTTAAGGGCTAGAGCAGTCTCCTTTAAAGAACGGTAGAGTTTAGCGTAAGCATCGGCCAATTTAGACTTAAGCTTTATAGCAGCAGATTAAATATAAGACCCTAAGGGAGATTAACCAGGGAACTAGAAGGTTACTATAAGTAATAGAACACATATACTTAGCATTGGAGATAATGTGTACATTATAGGATAAATATATATTTAACTTTATACACTTAGAATAGGAGGAAGGTTGGCAACTAGAAGGAGCCGTAATTGTAATATAAAGCAACCCCTCTTTTATATAACGAGAACATAAAGGGGATATAACTTCACTAAGTAATAGTATGGTGGTAATAGTGCGAGCATAGCGCTGTGCTTATAAAGAAGAAGAGGCTTTAGGTATAATAAGTAAAGATATTAACTAAATTAATTAAATGGACATTATACCTCTAGTAAACAACTTGGAGATATTAAAAATCTTTAAGAACAAAGATAAAGAGGAGGGAGATAGTATTACGGATGCTTTAAGTATAATGTTATAACTACTAGGAGAGGAGTTGGAACATACTAGTTGGTTAATAAGAGCACAGTCTAAGATAGAGCTAGTAGAACTATATAATAAAGAGTAGTAAGCGAGTTATATAACGTTATATATAGTATACGCAAGATATATAGTGTATGTCTATATATAACACGTATCTTATATACCTTATATAGCAAAGGGATTTCTTAGGCGTACGGTTGTATATTTAAAGGACTACAGTCCCTACCCAGATAGTTCTCTCTTTATAGTAAATCTTAGAATATAATTAGAGTTAATCTATTAGGCAACTACTCCACTAGTTTTTAATACGTTATTAACTTCTTGTTTACCTATATACCTAGCCTATTAACAAGTCCACCGTAGTACCTACTACAAGGCTTTGTTATAAGTAGTGTACAGAGCTTAAAAGTATAGACTCTTAGATTATGGTCTATACTAATTATAAAGCCCTTAAGTATTTTATAATAACAAAGCAGCTTACTAGTTAATAGGCTAGGTAGGCTAAAATACTCTCCTAATTCTTCTTTATAATTATATACCGCCCTAGTAGGTAAAATTCTAAAGCTAATGCCCTTACCTAGAGAGAATAGGATATAGGACTATAGGATAAGCTAAAGGCTTAGTACTAGATATATACCCTCCTCTACCCCAAACAGCTTAACCTATATATCCTTAAGGAACTAAGCCCTAAATGGAATAAGCTAGCACCTATAGAAGGAGAGATCCTAGATAAACTAATGGGATTAATTAACCGCCTCCTAACCGCAAACCGCATAGCTAAGTCCCTAAAAGCCCTCTGTAATTAAGCTATAAAAGGTAACCCTAATTTAAAAATAGAAGACGGGCTGCCCCTATACTAAGAACGGCTTATAGTTTTAGACATTAATAACCTATAAATAGAGCTAATCCGTAAAGCCTACTATTAAGTCTCTATAGCGCACCCTAGTTAAAACAAGACCCACCAACTACTATTATCTTATTACTATTAGCAAGGACTCCTATCTAATATAGAACGATTTATTAAAAATTATTATACTTATAAACGTGCAAATCCCCCTAAAAACTAAACTCCTAGATAGCTGCAATTACTACTAATCCCTAAACGCTATTAGTAATATATTATAATAGACTTTAAATTATTTCTAAAGGACAAATACGGCTATAATATAGCCTTTATAGTAGTTAACCAACTTAGTAAATAAGCTATTTCCTTCTCTTACTTTAAGACTATAACTATAAAGGACATGGCCTGTATATACGTTAATAATATTTACTAAATCTATGGCGCTCTGTAATGGGCGTTCCTAAAAAGTACATATTAGATAAGACAGATAAAGGTTTTACTAATGTCCCACTAATGTCCTAGAGGAGATATGGTTAGATAGATAAGGGGTAATGGGTTTTACTAGTGTCTTAAAAGGATGATATAGGGAGCTGGTTCTCCTCTAGAGAAGAACTAGCGATTAGTCTCTAAATAGAAGAAGTTAAAAAGTATTTGTCCTTTAATATATAAAGCTCGTTCTACCTTTAACTTACCTTCTACTTACCTATAACTCTTATTCTACACTATTAATTAGATAACTATATATTCCGGTTAGACTGGCCTCTTATAATTCTAATCGCTTATAATCCTTTACGGAAAGAACGTATAGCTATTAATTAACGATGATGGGCCATACCTCCTTACCCCCTAAAACGATGCCCTTACTATAAGAGGCTAACAGAGTCTCCCCGGAGGAGCGCATCCCCTCTACTTACAAAGGAGTAAACTAGGAAGCCACGGCTGGTCTATCTAACCTTCTAAGACCCTTAGGAATGATTACCGCTAAGAAGTTATTAGAGTGGTTGCTACGCAAGACCCTATAAAAGATAAAGGAGTTAGAGATATAATTAAGATAAATATATTAAGACTACTAAGGACAATTATAAGGACAATTGGGAGAAGTATAGACACCCTAAATATAAAGCGGACTTAAAGGGGTAATACCACACTACGCTATAATGTTAGAAAAACCTAAATTCCATATAAAGGAACCTAATAAGTATAATAGTAATAGTCTCTGGAACTGTAATCATTTTATCTGTTAATGCGAAACCAAGTTTTAGCTAGACCCGAAATATTACTTTAATAAGTATAATTAGACACTAATTGCTTCTACCTTCCTACGTGGTACCGTTAAGAGTTTATAGACACGCTATAAGAAGAAACTTATTATACCCCTTAAATTTAGCAAACTTAAGTCCTAGTTAGTTAATTAGATTTAAGACCCTACTAATTAAGGGATAGATTATAACTAGCGATAATATAACACTAAACAGCGAGAAGGCTAGAGTGTAGTCCAGTTTATAAACTACTTAGAAGAACTAGAAGATAATATACCCTACTTAAACCTATAGGATAACGCTATATAACTTTACTAGCTACTTGCTAAGTTATAACCTAAGATTTAACAGGCCATATAGGAGAAGGGCGAAATTCCTACCTCCTAAGAAAAGCTTATCTCTAAAGCTACTTAGATTAAGAACGCTAAAAGAGACTATTTAGGGAAGTGAAAGGAACGAGACGCTAATGATAAAGAGCGTAGAACTAGACCTAACTTTAATAAAAGGGGCAGGTTTCGATGTAATGGAGCCTTATAGTAGGTACTACGGTGGACTCGTTAATAGGCTAGGTGTGTAGGTAAACAAGAAGTTAATAATATAATAATAACTGGTAGAGTGGTTGCCCAACAGATTAACTCTAATTATATTTTAAGATTTACTATAAAGAGAGAACTATCTGGGTAGGGACTGTGGTTCTTTAAATACACAACCGTACGCCTAAGAAATCCCTTCGCTATATGAGGTATATAATTGTCTGAACGAGGTTGTCTGTAACTAATTGGGTTAGTTACGTGAGCTAAGCGAGCTTAGGAAATCCACCAAATTCTACCTGTAGAATAGGAGAATCAATAAGCATTAATCAATTAACCAGTTACCCCAATACTATTACAATAGCGATACGTATCACCGGAAGTGATACGGACAATAATAGACCTTATAGAGCTTATAGAGCTCTCTATGTAACTTAGTTACTACTTCTTGTTATATGGTTCTACGGGTTCCATCCTAAACTATACTTCCATTAACTAACTAGCCTATTCCAACTCTTCTCCTAGTAGTTATAATATTATACTTAAAGCGTCCGTAATACTATCTCCCTCCTTTTTATCTTTGTTTTTAAAGATTCCTAATATTTTTAAGTTATCTACTAGAGGTATAATATCTGTCTAATTAACTTAGTTAATATCCTTACTTATTATACCTAAAGCTTCTTCTTCTTCTTTATTCCAATAATATACTCGCACTATAGCTGCCATACTATCGCTTAGTAAAGTTATATTCCCTTTATATTTTCGCTGTGCAAAAGAGGGGTTACTTTATATTGCGATCGCGGCTCCTTTTAGTTACCAACCTTCCTCCTATTCTAAGTGTATAAAGTTAAATATGTGGTTATCCTATAATGTATGTGTTATTTCTAATGCTAAATATGCGCGTCCTATTACTTATAGTAATCTTCTAGTTCCCTTATTAATCTCCCTTAGGGTCTTATATTTAATCCGCTACTATAAAGCTTAATAGTAAACTTGTAAGTGCCCTTAATAAGGTGCGCCGGTCTTAGGAGGCGGAGCTAGAGGCCTCCGCTACTTAATAGCATGCTCTTAATACTTATCTTTCCGCTTCCGCTTGGTTATTATATCTTAAGAAAGTTTATAAAAAGGTTCATTCTAAAAAGTGGAAACTTATTTAATAAGGGTTGTCTAAGCTAGGTAATAAGAGAGTAGCGTCTCTAGAGAAGGAAATAACTTTAAGTAATATAGTAGTTACTCTTTCTAGGTCCCCCTTAGGTATCTTGTCCTTTAGTAATCCTTTTTTAATGCTTCCTAACCTACTTTCTTCTAATACTCCTATACCTTTCCTATAGCGTTCTTTAGGTTACTTAGTGGCTCCTAGGTAGTCTTAGTATAGCCTATCTATTTTACTTTATACTATGTTTTATTATCTACATCCTTATAACCAATAATTTTTAAAACTTACTATTTATTTTCTTCCTATCCTCTATATATATCTGCTTTATAGACTGGTGGCTTAATATTCCCATATACTAGCTCTAATATTGTAATGTGCTATATAGGGTAGATTCTTATTTTGGCTAGTAAGTCTAACTTAAATATAACCAATAAAATTCTCTACTTAATTATAAAAGGTCCTAGTCTGATATAGTCTAACTTCTTACTTAGTTATTAACTCTTAAAATTTTTGTATAGTAGCTACACTTTATTTCCCTCCTTAAGATCTGGTCCCTTAGATCTCTTAGTATTATAGTACTTTTTTATTCTTTCTTATACTAGTTTAGCTATTTCTTTAAGGTGGTTATAAAGACTTATTAACGTCTCTATTCTTTCTTTAGCTATACTGCTTATTTTCTTTACCTATTATGGTGTTAACAACATTCTTAGCTTATATCTGTAATTTGCCTTAAAAGGTAATATGCCTATCCCTTCCTATGGTGTTATATTATATGCGAACTATATAACTGGTAATAATAATACCTAATTGTTTTATGCATAATTAATATAATGCCTTAGATACTGTTTTAGTGTCTAGTTTAGTCTTTCTGTTTAACCATCTATTTATAGGTAATATGTAGTTAATGTTACTGCCCAAACCCCTTATTCTGCTAAGAATACTTTCTAAAATGCTGCTACAAATCTTAGATCTCTATTTAATATAATTTTACTTAGTGCTCTATGTCTTGCGAATACTTCCTTTATATAGATTCTAGCTATATCTTCTGCGGATATTTCTTCTATGCATACTATAAAGTAACCCTACTTAGTTAACTTATCTACTATTACTAATATCGCGTTATAATCTCATCCAGTAATAGGATCTTTTAACTTTGGTAACTTTATAATAAAGTCCTATAATATAACCTCCCATAGTCTTTCTGGTGTTTTAATAGGTTATAGCTCTCCGTATGGCCTATATCTTATTAGTTTGTTTCTTTAGCAATCTAGACATTTCCTTATAACTTATCTTGCTAGTCCCCAGATTCCTTAAATAATGTACTCCCTTTAAAGTCTTAATACTAAGCCTATAGCTCTATTATGTCCTTATGTTATTCCCTTATAGAATTCTTTAATAAACTCCTTTGCTACTGCCTTTAAAATATAGGTTGCTTCCCTGTTCTTATACTATTCTAATTCTAGATCCTCCTCCTGTGCTTCTAGAATCCTTTATATCCAACTACTCTCTAGTAATTTGTGAACTTGACTCTCTTTAGTTGCTATAATTCTTAGATAGTTATACCTAATTGCTCTATTTAGATCTTTTTGTAGTAAAGCCCCTAATAGCTTCTTATTGTTTTATAGTTTAGCTTTTCTACTTAAAGCGTCTACTTGTGCATTATCTATACCCTTAGTATACTAAATCTTAAAATAGTATTTTGTAAGTATTTCCACCTATTTAACCTATCTTTAGTTTAGTTCTTTTATTATTAGGAACCCTATTAGGTTTTTATAATCTATTTTAACTATAAATAGTTTTTCTATGCCTTATAAGAATGCTCTCTATTCCTTAAGTACTATAATTATACCTAACAATTCCTTATTATAAATGTTGTAGTTTAGCTCTAGTAGTGTTATCTTTTGGCTATAATATGCTACTAGATGCCATGCGTCCTAATATTTCTATAACCATTTTTAGCTTTAGTTAGTAGATCTTAAGGATTTGTTCCTAGGTAAACAACTCCTTAAGTTCCTTAAACAGCCTCCTTTATTTGTTTCCCTATATCTATAGTTCCTTTTTCTTTATTAGTTTTATAAACGGCTTTATATTTTTTAACTATTATATAATAAACCTCCTATAGTAATTATAAAACCCTAGGAATAATCTTAACTATATAACATTCTCTAGTTCTTACTAACTTACTATAGCTTTGACTTTCTTTAGGTCCATACTAATTTTTCCTAGTTTAATAATAAATCTAATAAAATTAGTCTTCCTAGTGAAGAACTCGCATTTCTTAATTACTACTAGCATTTTTTCTTCTTGTAGTCTCTTTAATACCCACTTAACATATTCCCCGTGTTCTTCCTTAGTTATTAAGTAGATAATATTATTATTAAGGTATACTATAATAAACTCATTAAGGTGTTCTCCTAATACGCTATTAATTTACTTTTAAAACGTTACTAGTGCGTTTATAAGCCTAAACTGTATAACTAACGGTTTATATAGTCCTTTCTTTAACCTAAAGGCTGCCTTCTATTTGTTGCCTTCCTTAATCCTAATCTAATAGTACGCCTACCTTAGATCTATCTTTATAAAGATTTTTACGTTGCCTATTCTGTCCTAAATCTCGCTAATTAAGGGTAAAGGATACCTATCCTTCCTAGTAATACTGTTTAACTATTTATAATTAATGCATATCCTAAATTTTCTATTTTTCTTTGGGATGAATAGTACTAGATATCCTGCTAATAACTGTAATAGTCTAATATATCCCTTTTATAAGTTCTCCTAAATAAACTCCTTAAGTACCACTAACTTAGTTTTAGTAAGCTTATAGGTTAGAAAGAACCTTAGATTAGTTCCTAGTTCTAACTCTATTTTATAGTCCCATACTATATACTCTAATAGCTTTTTACTTTCTAGTAACTATAACTTTTTGCTATACTTATGGTATCTCTTTGGTATATAACTTAAGCCTTACTTAGTCTCTTTATACATTACTCTGACTTAGTACTATACTAACTTAGTTTGCTGTTATATTTTGCGTTATTAAGTATTCCTAATATTAACTTAACCTATAACCTAATTAATCCTTAGATTGTATTTCTATAACTAAGGCATTCCTAGTATCGCCTTATCCCGTCCTAATAGTAGGATATTAAAAGACATCTTAACTTGTCTTCCTTTAATAGTTAACTAAATAGGTCTCGTTTTAAGATTAATAATGCCTCCTCTATAGGCTATTTAATTCCCTAAAATTATTATTAGTAGATATAGGTGTTTCTTTTATCTATATAGTAACCCTATCCTTTCTACTACTACTAGTAATATATAGTTTCTTATTACTCCACTATCTATTAATGCTTTAAACTATTAATCTTACCACTTAATTCTTAAATTTAGGTGTTATCCCTAAATTCCCTTAAGGGTTTAAGGCTTTACTACTGGTTCCCTCTAGTCCTATAGGCCTTTCCTTTTCCTAACTATTAGCTACTAGATCCTATTTATACTTAGTCTAACTTAGGCTAATACTTAGTTTATTTTTTTCCCTCTATATACTATAGATAAGTATTCTCTAGACAATTCTACCACTATCGTCCATTTAGGTATTCTTCCGTAAGGAATCTTTCTGGTTAAAGTATTAGGTCCCCCTAACTCTATACTTCTATTAGGTGCCATTTATATATATACTTAGCGTCTCTATATTTCTTTTTATCTAGTGCCCAATATATCCTTATTAGGTACTTTTAAGCTTTATCCTTTGGTACTCTATATATGTTATATATATTATCCATATAAGCTATTTATAATAGTATATAATGCGCTAAGTGACTTAGGTTAACTCTTAGTTTATTTTTATCCTTAAGTTTAAACCTGTCTAGCTAATCTAACTATTAGTCTTTCTTCTGTGGGTACTAAAACTTATTATTTACTTCTTTAGTCCCTAGATCCCTCTTCTAGGTTCCTTAATATTATAATTAATGCTCCTTTAATATAACTTATGCGTTTCTCTATAATAGGTTGGTCTTAGACCACTTTTTTATTTAGCTATATATAGAAATCTTCCTATTTATTATTACTGCGTCATAATATTCTTTAATATGTCTTTCTTTAAATCTGGTTAGAATCCCTAAATCCTCTTCTTATTCTAGTTTATTTAACTATTTCGCCCTTAGCGTGCCTATTTTAGGCCTATTAGTAATTCTTTATATAGGTGCTCTGTCCCTTATATGTCCTAGCATAGCTAATCTCTTATCTAGCTTTTGCTCTTACTATATAATAATTCTTTATTTAAACTTATTTATAGTTTCTTATTTTCTGTCTTGCAGCTAGATCCTTAAAGTTATCTTACTTCTTAATCTTAGTATTAACTTTTTAATCTTTAGGCCGAATACTACGTTTACCTAGAATTAATATTCTTACTTATTCTCTAAACTTATAGTTCTTAAACTTACGTCCTATACCTATTTATTTGTCTTTAAACTAAGTTACTGCCCTTTTCTATCAGTTTTCTTCCATAGTAGGTTCTTGGGTATGTCTTATCTTATCTTAAGAATCTTAAGCCTATGGCCTTTTGCCTTTACTAAGTAGTAAGCTAGCACTAGCAGTTATCTGCTTACTTAATTATTTTTAGATATTTCTCCTACTATTTTATAAAGCAATGGATTCTATATTTAATAGTGTTATAATACCTGTTACTAAACCACGTTCTATAGTGGTCTTAGTCTCTACTTCTATTATATTATTAAGGTTTAAGTGCCCCTAGTTAACCTCCTTTTCTTTCTTGTTACTAATAATTAATAAGTACTCTAACTTTATTGTTATTATTGCTGATCTTTGTTTATATATTACTGTGACATCTTAATCTAGCTTATAGAGTTAATTATATTCTTTATCTAACTCTCTAGTTCCTTTAAGCCCTTTTAACTCTAGCTCTTGTGGCCAATAGCTTACGCCATACTTAGCATCCTTATAAATTTGGTATGCGTTATTATAGCAAAACGCGAAATTGTTAATTAAACATTCCTTTGTCCCTTATAGCGCACTATTATCCCTCTATATATATATATTGTCTGCCAGTCTGGTTCCCTTTACTATATAGTTACTCTAACTACCTCTATAGTCTCTGGCGAAATAACCTTATTTCCTGCAATTTATATAAGCTCCTTCTTTAAACCACTAACTTTATTATAGAGTCCGCCTAAACGTCTTCTACTGCTAAGATCTCTGGTTTAGCCTTTGCTTCTTAGTCCTATAATTACTAGATCCTTAACCTCTAGGTTTCTATAGTTTCTTACTCCATCTTTTAGATTTTCTAGTGCTGCTTAAGTCCATTGGCTCTAGCCTACCATTCTATAGTTTCTAATTTTGGCTTTATTAATGCGTGCTCTACGCCTTATATAACTATGGAACTCTATCTTACCCTTTCTTGGCTTATTCCCTTTAATAGATCCTATTATTAATCTTTACTAACTAATCTATTAACTCTCTTAGCGTGTCCGCATCTTCTATCAGAATAATTGCGTCCTGGACTTTAGCCTTAAGTCCTTACTTATACTGTGCCATAAGCGCCCTATTATTCCACTTAACCTATATTGCAAGTGTCTAAAACTATGTTATATATTTAATTGCTAAAGTACGTTATACTAAGTTCTAAAGCTTTTGTTCTACTATAGTTATTACTTTCAGGTCTCTAAATATCTGTGTTAGTCTCTCTAAGAACCTATTCTAGCTGGTAAATATATACCGTACTTCCTGATTAGTAGTCATTATTCCGTTAACTTAGATCTTGGTAAGGTAAAGTTTAAACCATTTAAGTACCCTTTCTATTAAGAACAACCCTATATATACTACTTGGTCTATAGGTGTTACTAACTTTACTCCCTCTTATATAACCTTAAAGTGCATTTATATAAGAAACCCTTTAAGTTTTAACTTCTCCCCTAAGAATTGTTTAATAGATAGTAACTTAACCTTAGCTACTCCAATTCCATTAATACGTTCCTTAAATATCCTATTATTGTCTATTAATTGATTAACCATTTCTTATAACTAACCTATTGTGACTAGCTGCAAATCTGTGTCCCTTATACTGGTGTCTCCTCCTAACCCTAAGGTCGTAGCTACTATAGACGGCGTTATAACTGGTGCTTTAGGTAGCATGTTATTTAACTTTATTAATACCGTAACTAGGTAGTGAATGTGTAATAGAGCCTTGTAGTAGGTACTACAGTGGACTTATTAATGGGCTAGATATGTAGGTAAATAAGAAGTTAATAACGTAATAATAACTAGTGGAGTGGTTGCCCAATAGATTAACTCTAATTGTATTTTAAGATTTACTACAAAGAGAGAACTATCTAGATAGGGACTGTGGTCCTTTAAATACACAACCATATGCCTAAGAAATCCTTTCGCTACGTAAGGTACGTAAAGTACGTAAAGTATGTAATAGACCTTATAGAGCTCACAGAGCTTACAGAGCTCTCCATGTGACTCGGTTACCACTCCTTGTCATATGGTTCCACGGGTTCCATCCTGGACCGTGCTTCCATTAGCCAACTAGCCTGTTCCGACTCTTCTCCCAGTAGTCGTAACATCGTACTTAAAGCGTCCGTAACATCCGACCTAACCACTCTATAAAAGGATAACGCGAGCAGGCTTCGCAACCCTAGAGTAACGCTAGTTAACTCTAGAATAATAATAGGCAGAAACTATAGAACTAAGAGTTATACAGCTGTTATTACTGCGGCAAGAAAGGCTATATACAGCGCTTCTGCCGGCAGAAGAAGTAAGAGAATGCTGAATTAGGAAAAGAGAGAGCCTAGTAGATCTTTACTCCCTTATACTAGGCTAGTAAAAGAAGGAGGGAGTAAGCTGCTGTATAGTTATTCCCGTCTCCATTTAAGTTAATAATAAATAGGTAATATAAGACTGCCTTATGGACAGCGGCGTGACTATAGGGTTTATTTCTTAATTACTAGTAAAAGAATTGGATTTGGACCTTAGTAGCTTATAGATGCGCACCATTTAAAGCATTAGAGGTTACTAGATTCCGTACTATAGGGAATAAACTTTTTCTATAGCCAGCTAGGACCGTAATAGTCTATAGGATACGCAGAAGATGCGTTTTTGCGCCATAGAAATTAAGGGGTATGACCTTGTTTTAGGATACCTATAGCTTCGCCAAGTTAATCTAAATATTAATTGGCCTTCCGCCTTATATTAACACCAGAAGTCTTAACCGCGCATTATAGTTAAAGATTAAGAGACTTTCTTAAGCTATATGCAAGAAGAAGGGTGGGTATATACCATATATACTACTCTTAACCCCAAGAGTAGGGACGCGGAATATTTATTTTTTAAACATCCGGCTATGCGCAGTTAAGAAACTAGAGATTCTATAGGAATATATAGACCTAAAGGATGTTGCTAATAAGGAAGCTGCGTATACCTTGCCTGACCCTATATTAGTGGAGCATAAAATAGATATAGGAGACAAAGAACCTCCTTTTAGACTACTATATAACCTATTAGAAAACGAGCTGGTAGTATTGCGTTAGTATATAGTAGACAACCTTTAGAGAGGATGGATTTGGCCTTCTATAAGCTGGGAAGGGGTACTAATTATATTTATACCTAAGAAGGACAAGACCCTTTGCCTCTGTGTTGACTATTAGGCGCTAAATAAGATTACTATAAAGAATTGCTACCTACTACCCTTAATAGGGGAGCTTATTAATAGGCTATTAGGTGTAAAGATATTTATGAAATTAGATTTAAAAGATATATACTATTGAATCCGGATTAAAGCCGGCGATAAATGGAAAACAGCGTTCCGAATATAGTACGGCCACTTTAAGTACCTAGTAATACTATTTAGGCTTACTAACGCACCGGCGATATTTTAGGCCTATATTAATAAGGCATTATTGGGCCTGTTAGATATAATATATATAGTCTACCTTAATAACATTATAGTCTACTCTAATAACTATAAAGTATATACGCACCATATACAAATAGTACTAGAAAGACTATAGGAATATAAGCTCTATATAAACCTAAAAAAATGCTTATTCTATATTACTAGCATTAATTTTTTAGGCTTTATTATTAGTGTTAACGGAGTATTAATGGAGAAAAGCTAGGTAGACGCTATTAGGGAATAGCCATACCCTATAACGTTTAGGGAAGTATAGGTTTTTATAGGCACGGTAAACTTCTACTAAAGGTTTTGTTGGTCACACAGGGTGACTCACCAATAACGACTACTCGAGTAGGTTACAGTGATGTTGGTTAAAAGCTTATAATCATTGGAATAAGGGAGGGCGAGGAGCTTAAGACTCCTCGCCACGCTAGTGCCGCGGCGACACGTGACGACCGCTTGCCTCATTCCCGACACTAGCAACTCTTCTTTTATGGTTGCCATCTATATACAAATACTGCTTAACTAGCGTACCAAATATCAATCCTCCTTACTTACTATTGCTATTATAATATAAGTCTCGCAGTCCCAAAATTTACCTCTTAATATATAGTGCTTTCTTACTTAGGAGTCGTAATTAGACATTATATTAGGGCCGCTAAGGCGCTAGTTATAAGCGAGCCAATAGCAATTTTCTATCCTGGGGATGGAAAATCCTAATTAGCTGGTTAGAGTTAGGGTCTATAGAATATTATACTCCTACTCCCTCTTAACCTAACCTTTAACTCGCACATATAGAGTGTTTATATTAATAAATATTTCTAGAGCCTTGTTTAGGTTTGCCTTTATTATTATATCTACTAGGTTATCTTGGCCGTTAATCTATTAAATCTTAAAGAGTTTTTGCCGTTTATAGGATTACTAAAGTGCTATAATATTAATTATAAGGCGCTTCTCCTTTGTGGTATTAAGCTTAACTAGACACTTATAGAGGGAATATAAGTTGGTATACACGATTATAGAAATAATAGGAAGTTCGAGTCAATCTATAATTATCTTTAGGGTAGTTCCAATTGCAATTACTATATTAACTCCGCTAACTATTCTATATATCTCTAATACTAGAACACTTTAAGTAACGCGCTTGCTCTTAGTTAAGCTCTAATAAATAAGATTACCGTAGATTGTAAAGTCATTCTCTCTAGTAGATTTGTTTATAATAATAATCTTATATCCTAGCTAGGAGCTAAAATCTTTATTATTTATAAACAATCTATTAATAAATACAAAAAGCTTAGCGGTGGGAAGATTAATAGGCATATAGAGTAGTCCCCGATTAAGATAGTTTGTTTACTAGAAAAGACGCTTATTTAGGGCAAGAATGTTATCCTTAGTTGGTTCCTAGTATTAGGCGGCAATAAAGAGATTAAAGAAAGCCTAGGTTAATAGATAGAAGCAATATACACTCCGCGAGCGCGTTACTCTATATATCCTTACTTTAGAGAATTAATGTTAATAATGTTAATCTTCTTACCTTAACCCTTTTAGCGTAAAGCAATAGAATCCTCGTTTAGGGAGAGGATGCATCTATTAAATAGTAATAGTATTATTAAATTAAGCTTTTCCTTTAGCTTTACTATAAGATTTGCCTTTATTAGCTTATCTTCTTTAAGGGCTAAGAATTGGTCGTCTCCTAAGATAATTGTATTATTAGTTTATATATCGATAATTCCAAATAGGGTTCCTATAGTTATAATAAGGAAGTAGGGATTAAATATAGAAGTAGTTATTAGAAGCTTCTCTTTATAGTACTTATTATAGGTAGCCTATCAATAAGTTCCTGCCTCTATAATTCCATATAATGGCTTAAGCATAACTATAATTGTATCTTTGGGATATTAGTAGCGAATTTACTCTAGAAGGTATGCTAATATTAAGCGCTAAAGGTGTGTCTCTAATTGGGTGTAGGCCTAAGTAATATCTCGCAAATAAACCGCTATTCTATTCTTTATTAAGGAGGGAGCTAGTGCAATAATAACCCACTAACTAGCTTATTAAATTGTAGGAGATTACGTAAGGATTACCTCCTTACTATTATTATTATAACCTTAGATAATAAGCCTTAATTTCTTAAATAGGGTATTAGTAGCTTTGCCCTTAATCTTATTAACCATTCTTAACTTAAAGATGCGGACTTTATTAAACTTAGTAGGGTTATACTTCTTAAATTTAAAGACTTCTCTTGTAATAAGACTATTAATCTCTTACTTATTAGATGCTTAGAAAGGAGCTCCTGGAGTTATAATATAACCTTCCTTTTAAAGCTATTTTATGAGCTCAAAGTCAGCCTTCTCCTTAGCTATTATAAAGGCTATTAATAACTTAACTCTATTCTTAATAGCGGTAATAAATTACTCTTTAAAATTAATAAGGTGTTAGCAATTTCGTAATCCCTTCAGGCAACCTCTACCGCGTTATAGTTGCGGTATATCTACTACAATTATATTAGGATTGTAGTCGCCTTCTAAAGCACGTTGATTATAGTTCTCCTTTAGGGCATATTTTAGGGCATCCTGCAAAGGCTTAAAACTGTTATCTTTATAGTAAGGCTTAATAACAGTTAAACGGAATTAAGTAGGTCTATAAGGCATCTAAATAGTACAAGTTTAACTATTAATTGCAATAAGTTAATGTGGGCCTAACTATCCTCCCTTTTTACGCCATACGCGTACCTTAAACTGGAGTGGCAGATTAAGTATAGTTAAGGTGTTTAGGCCATTTCTTATTCCTAGTGCGTCGTTGACCTGGCGTATAGCGTAGAGACGTCGGACCTCCTTCGTTGCCTTGCAAATAGCCTTAGCTCATTATACAACGGAGGGAGATAGTAGAGAATTGTTAGTTATTTAAGGGTAGGCGCCAAAGACTAGTAATGTAGGTACAAGTCTATCTAGGCTAGCGGAATCGTTAATAGCTTTAATAACTATTTACAAGGTAAGTTCTTTACTAGCGTCTTTTAGTTCTAAAGAGATAATCTTATATACGTGGCGTAATAGCGTGTAATATCACTTTACTTTTCTAATACTATTATGTGCCTTAATAGGGACTTCCTTAACCTTAATTACTATTGCCTTTATCTATTATTAAAACTCTATAGATAAGAAGTTCTTTTCTATATTATAGACAATTTAATTAGGGGGTCTTAGGTAAACATTAATCTAGTATAATTAAAGGGTATCCTATACGTTCCTAGCTGATATATCCTTTAAGAAACATGCGGCTTAGAAGGAGGTTAAGAAGTTAATAACTTAGAGTACTAGCTTGCCGCTAAGATATATAACATTAACAATAATATAGAAGTTAAAGTTATAGTTATTTTTAAGGGTGAACTTAAATCGGCTAGGGGACTTCTAGTTTATTTGGTAGTAATAGCAGTAATTTATAAGATGCTTAATTGCCTTAACCTTAACTTTATAGCCTACTCGCTAAAGAACCCTAAGCAATTAATAAACAGATAGGTGGCTAAATTAATAGTGTAGTTAACGTAACTCTAACTTAGTTAGGTAGCTCTAAGTAACACTCTTTTCTAGTTAATAAAGGAGCAACTAAGGGTAACTCTACTTACGCACAACAGGCACCCAATTATCTCCCTAAATAAGTACATTTTTAAGGTTATTAAGCTTAACGCCTAATTTATCTATATCTTTAATGCAAAATAGAAATGGGGTGTTTATAGAAATAATATAAAAAGTAATATACCCTAATAGGGTTTGGACTCTAATTATGCTAAGAAAGATTATAGTACCCTTACTAAAACGAATTGTATGCTAACCTGCCGTTAATTAGTTAATCTGAACAGAGGTATTAAGTTATTAAAGGGCTTAAACTTAAGGTTCTCCTACTATAGATACTTCTGCGGCTCTAGTATCTAGTATAATACCATAGAAGACATTCGCTGAGTATCTATCGTTAAAGGAGAACGCGGGGCTCTCCTTTGGCTTATTAAAGATATCTAACTTCGTAATAGAATGGAGCGTAGATTAGTTATTAAGAACAGCGATGGTTTATATGCCATCTACCTCACCATACTTAGTGAAGTATTGGTTGGGTAAGTAGTTCTTAATTTCTATATCTATAAGGAGCTGTTTAGCCTTATTAACCTTACCCTTAAGATCTTCTACTCCTTTATATTAAACTAGGAAGCTTTAGAAGTAGGCCATAGTAACCTTATAATTTCCAACATTTCTTATACTCTGGCGAAACTTATTATATACCTCCTTTCGCTTATTAAGAAAATGCCTAGTTAACTAGTAATTTGGTTTCTTATAAATATAGTATTTCTTCTAGCAATTACCTTGAAATAAACCTCTATAAGGACCTCCACCTTTGCCTTATAGTTGTTAATTATACCCTCTACTATATTACCTACTATAGCCACTATATATTTAATCAGTCCAGTTGTAATTATATTGGTTAGGCGGGTTGATTAAAGTAGGTTAGAGTTAGGCGTTAAATTACTATACTTTTTAAGATTGCAGAGTAGTGCTAACGGAAGATCTTAATTGGGTATATACCCCTTTATAAGTACTTACAGGATTAAAGAGGATAAGGTTGCATTCTTTAACACCTCGGTATACGCTAATAACTTAATTATATAGGCTAAAATCCTCTTAATATAACTCGGATAGACCACGCTAGATTATCTAAAGTTAATTAAAGAGCTTTTAAAGATAATCGAGCCGAGGAACACCTAGGTTTATAGCAATAATCCTTAAGAAGGTAGTCTCTCTCCATTCTAATATATACTGCTACTTATTCTCTTTTATTTTAAAGTGGCATCTTAACTTATATATTATGCGGTTAAAGTCATATCCTTTTCCTACTAAACGATTATAATAGAAGGTACTAGCTCGGCCCCTAAGCATAACAAAATAGGCGTTGTGGTATTAATTAGACTCTATTCCCACCTTCTAGTAATAGTTATAAAAGATACGCAATTTTAAATTAAGAATATTATATAATTCCCCGCTAAACTTCTTCTCTTAATCTAAATAGAGCTTCGTAAGCTCTATAAGCAATTTTAAAATACCTCCAATTTAAGATTAAGATAGAGGAGGTGGGAGTTGCATTGCAGGCTGCAGTGGGGACGTAGGTCTGGTTAGTAGAGTCTAAAGGTTATTAAATCGTGAAGTAATAGGATTCTGTGCCTGCTCTTATTGGGGTATAGTATCCGACATTAAAGTTGCGGGTTGAATTAGAGACAGAGAAGTTGGAGGCGGAGGTAGATTCGTCTCTAAAGGTGCATTGCTTAGATTCCATCATAAGTTGAGCTTCCTTATAATGCGTAGTTAATGCTCAATCTCCTATAGAGTCCATTCGTGCTCTTCTTTTGCGTTAATAATATACTCCTAAATATTATCTCTAATAACTCCCCCATCTATAGAGACAAATACTCTATACTCCCAAAGGAAGTTATGGAAGTCCTATACAATATCCTTATTTACAGGAACCTATGTTTTCTTTATCCATCTAATAAAGTCCTCCTTTATATAATACTATAGCATAGTATTATCGTATTCGCTGTCTTTATAGTGTGCTATACGGTATAATAGGAATCCGTTTACGTCCTATTGCTCGGCGTTTATAGGGTTAATTATAGCATTATTCTATATCTTTGGGTTAATATCTTTCTCGTACTTCTTTAGGTAGGTTAACGCTATAATAGGTATAGTTAGGTAGTAATCGTAATCTTATGGTCTACGAAGGTACACTAAAGGGATTAAGGTAGTTATTTAACGCGTTTTAGATATTAACTTAGGACCTTAGGTTCAGTAATACTTCTAACCTAAAGTACTTAACTAAATCTTCGTAAACGCGGTTGTTCTGCGTAATAGATGTAACTTAATATCTCCTAGTACTTAGTAACACTTCTATTACTAGTTTTCCGCAAGTTTAAGGTAGCACAGTATCGCCGGGATCCATTCCATATAAGCGCATATGGCACCCCTGCACAAGACTATCTCTTCTGTTCGAAAACCTAGCTACTCTGTGGTTGACTGTATATTTAACCACTAATCAGTGTTAGTCACACAGGGTAACTCACCAATAACGACTATTCGAGTAGGTTATAGTGATGTTGGTTAAAAGCTTATAATCATTAGAATGAGGGAGGGCGAGGAGCTTAAGACTCCTCGCCACGCTAGTGCCGCGGCGACACGTGACGACCGCTTGCCTCATTCCCGACAGGTTTATTATTTATTACTTGTAAGTAATGCTTCTAATTACCAATCTGCTAAAGGGATTTAAGGATAGCAAGAAGTTAGGACGCTTTATATTTAGGGAAGCTGCTAAGCAGGCTATAGACCAGTTAAAGGATTTATTTACGTTAGCGCCTATCCTAATATACTTCTGCTAGAAGCTATATATATACCTTAAAACAGATATATCCGGCTTCGCCCTAAGGGCAATTATATCTTAATTAAAAGATGGAAAATGGCATCCTATGGCGTTTTAGTTAAGGAAAATAACCCCTATAGAGCAGCGTTATATAACGTATAACTAGGAGCTACTTGTAATAGTTGCAGTAATAAAGTACTAGCGATATTATTGTATAGAAAGCAATTATCCTATTAAAGTCCTTATAGACTATAATAACCTAGAATACTTTATAACTATAAAGGTATTAAGTAGTTAATAAGCCAGATAGGCGGAGGCACTATTATAGTACAACTTTAAAATTACGTACCGCCTAGGAAAGACAAATCCCGCTAATAGGTTATTAAAACGTCTAGATTATAAGACAGGGAGGATCTAGGACAGTATAGGGGAAATAATCCCTATATTGCAAAATTTGCTTAGGAAGAAAGAAGAATCCTTCCCTAGAACTATAGAATTCTGTGGTAGGATAGAGGTCCCAGCAATACAGCTGCGAAGCACTATAATAATAGAGCCGTAGGATATAGTTACGGACTAGGTTATAGACTAAGCAAATATTATAAAGTTAGCGTACCCTAGAATTAGCGAGAATTCTATAGGATGTGCTAGAGGTATTATGGCACCTTTAACTTAATGGCGTATTAGCTGCGAGTTTCCGGATCTAGAGGGGATAGGTAAGATACCTATCTATAGCGTGGTACACTGCATAATAGTAGGAGAATTTGCTGGCACTAATGGTTTAAAACGGTTTGTACTATACCTAGGGTCTATAATAGCGGCGGGTAAAATAGAAGTAATTTATATAAAACCTTTCCGGATCTTCTTCTTTAAGTATAATAAAGGGACGCCTTTGTTGCTGGAGAGAGGTGGAAAGATATAGTGGAGACTGACTTGGCCGGAGTTACTAAGAAGCTATAGCAGTAAGACTAAAAGGGTCTGTTGTGCTTTAAGGGTTATATATATATCTTAAAGAACTAAATGGTTTAAGATAAAATTTTAAAGGTCTTCTATGACGACCCTTTTAGGGGTTACTATAGTGCTAATAGGACCCTTAAGGCCGTTTAAAGGAAATATTTTTGGGATGGAATATCTAAAGAAGTTAAGGACTATGTATTAAGATGTGATATATGCTAAAGGATATAGATATCTAGGCATTACCTATATAGCGAGTTATTAGTGCTTCCTATTCCATAGGGACCCATATTAGAATTAATAATGGATTTTATAATAGGCTTACCCCCTACTAAAATAAGAACTGGAGAGGTTACTAACGCTATCCTAGTAATCATTAATAGGTATATAAAGTTTTTAGGATACTTTGCTATTATAATAATAATTACAGCAGTAGAACTGGTAGACCTGTTTTTAAAACGGTAGCTCTTATTTAGCACGCCAAAGGGAATTATGTCTAATAGAGGTACCGTATTTAACAGCGCATTTTAGTCTTTATTCTATCTTTTATTAAAAATATGGCAAAAGATAAGCACTGCCTTTTACCCGTAAATAGATAGGCTAATAGAGCGTCTAAACGCGTTATTAGAATACTACCTCCGCTACTATATTAATTATTAACAGGATAATTAGCTATTATGGTTAGCTCTAGCGTAATATATATATAATATAAGCGTCTATAGTAGTATAAAAATAACCCCTTATAAAGCACTGTTTGGGGTAAAAGTAAATAACCCCTAGAACGTTAAGGATATTGTTCCTAAAAGAGAGGCACTAGTAGCATTTAAAAGAATTAAGTAAATAAGAATTTGCAGAGAAGAACTTAAAAAGTACTTGCTAGACGCCTAAGCTATATAAAAAAGGTACTATAACGAAAAATATACGCCTAAAGAATTTAAAGTAGGAGACGAAGTCTTGCTATCCATAAAAAAATATCTAGATAAAACGCATTAAAAAGAAGCTGGACTACTAGTAGCTTAGACCCTTTAAGATAATCAGGAAAACTAAAGGAAATTAAGCCTATAAATTAGAATTGCCGAAATTATATCTAATATATTACACATTTTATATTTCCTTATTAGAGTTATACTAAAGAAGAGATAGTGTGGAGCCGCCCCTACCTAGCGAAATTAATAGGGAACTAGAATAGAATGTAGAAGATATTCTAGACTAAAGATGGCGTTAGAGGAAACGCAAATTTTTGGTTTATTGGGAAGGATACTTCTAGGTGTATAACAGTTAGGAACCTAAGGAGTACCTTCAGCTAGGATATAATACGGCAATTGAAACTTTCCTAAAGACCATAAATTAGGATTTAGTAACGGTTTTAGATATGCTATAGGCGAGATAATAGGGAAGATCCCGTAAATTGAAACTATAAGGTTAAGCATAGGTATTAGAAACGGGAACGTTTCGCTATTATAATAGGGATCCTAAAATCCTATAAGAGAAAGCTATAGGGATCCATATAAGAACTACTAGGGATGCTGTCTAAAGAAGACGCTGTTTAAGAATAAGTAGTAGCACTAGGAAAAGGGGCCCTAGGGATTTAGAAGGGTTCCCTAGGGATAAAAGGAGAGTATCTAGTCTGGTACTAGAGATACGCAGTAGAGTTAATAATATAAAGAGGACCAAAAAGATATAGAGCGAAGATTTAGAAATTTTAAGAAATTATAAAGCACCTATAAAAACACTACCCGTTTATTATATACGGAGATTATAGCGGTATGCTGCTTTTATACAGACTGTCACTAAAAATAAGAATAGAGGCATCCCTAAAGTATAAAGTTAATTTCTAGTACTAGGGCATTCTAGAGGCACTAAAAAGGCACTATATAAAGCTATCTTATAAGAAGAAAGAAAGAATAAGATAATAACTTAAATACTAGAAGTAGTAACGGAAGCCTCCTCCTCTATCTTAACGTTATTGTTGGCAATATTATTAGCACTCCCATGCCCGGAAGTATTAGCATTCTTACTAATATTCTTCTTGGAGCGGCGGGAACTAAATAGACTATTACGGCCGGGGGACTAGTAGGGAGAATATTTATCTTTATTACTATCCTTAGTGTTATCCCTAGGTTCTAAATTGGCATCCAAGCTAGGATTAGAAAGTTAACAACTAAAGAGTTAGTATAGTTCCTAAATGTGTTACTAAAGAGACTTACCTGGCCAGAAAGGCCCGCGTAAGAGTGCGAATGTTATTATTTATGAGAACAAGCTGCTTATATATGCGCTCCTGGACACTATATATCTGAGATTGCTGCGTCTCCACAGCAGTAGAAACCCTTATTAAATTAAAAAGGCTGTAAGTAATAGAAGATACTTTCTGTTTCTATCTTTTACTATTTTAATATAAACGGAAATCCCTAATAGCGCGTTAAAGCCAGCGAGCCTTACGCGTATAAACAGCGGGGATTTAATATAGTTAGTAAAATCTAGAATAGGATGGAATAAGAAATACTGGAATACAGGTCTTCCTCTGGCTGTAATAGTAGGAACACTTAGATCTGTTTTCGCTAGAGCGCGGCATCTTATAGGCGTAGGATAGGTCTAATGTAAGCGTATAAACGTAATAATGGCAGCACTTTAGAGAAACCATTATAGGAGTAATAGAAGTGGTCTATGGTGCCAATAGAGTAGGGACAATGCTGCCGCTAGTCTGGGGACGCGCAGCATGATTACAAGCTATTGCGAGAAAATACTATAGGAAGTTAGTATTATTAAAGAGATAAAATAGGGATCCTATTACCTATAAACGCGTTATAAGAAGAGAACAGAGTAGTAGTGGAAAGAATAGCTAGAGATATAGAAGCTAAAAGCTAAGATATAATGAAAAATAGTCTGCTGAAAGGCGAGACGAATGGTATTGTTAATGGAAAGACGTATAAGAGACGATAGCTTATAAACTGGAAGAAATTAATATTAAGATGTTATTATTAGGACCTATTTTAGGTAAATGGGGATAGTGGCTAGTTAATGTATTGCACGGGATAACTTCCGGATTAGCTTATAATAAATTCTTATAATAAGGAAGGTAAATCCCATCTAATTTTTATTATTATTATTAAAGTTCCATTATAAAGGCACTGTAAAGAGCTATAGTGGAAGAAGAGCGGAGGAATAGAAGATAAAGTAAGGTTCTACGCTAGTAAAGAACTGGCGATAAGCTATATTATGGAGTACCTTTCTACTGAAGAACTTCCCTAGTGGTTTTAGTTAGAACTCTATAAGAGTTTATTAAGAGGTAAAGTCTTAAAGGACTAAAACCCTTAAAGGGGAGGTAATTATAACGGGCGTTCCTAAAAGGTATATATTAGATAAGATAGATAAAGGTTTTACTAATGTCCCACTAATGTCCTAGAGAAGATATAGTTAGACAGATAAGGGGTAAGGGGTTTCACTAGTGTCTTAAAAGGATTATATAGGGAGCTGGTTCTCCTCTAGAGAAGAACTAGTAATTAGTCTCTAAATAGAAGAAGTTAGAAAGCATTTGTCCTTTAATATATAAAGCTTGTTTTACCTTTAACTTACCTTCTATTTACCTATAACTCTTATTCTACACTGTTGATTAGATAACTATACGTTCCAGTTAGACTAGCCTCTTACACGCTCCTAAGTTAATCATCTCTAACTATAGACCCTAATTTATATTGGACTTCTAGGACAAATTCTACCATATCCTTAGAATCTAAATTAAGCTCTTTACTATATTCTACTCTTGGACTAACGGCCAAACTAAGATTATAAACTAATACCTTAACCAGCAACTCCGCCCCTTTATTAGCTACTACTAGGATAACTAGTTAGAACTACTGCCTATAATAGACTACGTATAGCTTATACTCCCTTATAATAGTATAGGAATATTACTATTTAAGTTACTTTATAGATATAAACTATAAACATCCTTTAATTGGGATAGACCTATAGAACCTATAACAGCCCGTAAACTCCTTAGCTATAAAAAGGTCTAAGTATTTACTAAGAGAATATATAGAGCCTAGGAGACCGCCTAAGCAATTATAAAAAAGGCATAAGAGAAAAAAGAGGCCAACGTAAACCAATATTGTTGCGAGGTAGACTTTTACGTAAGAGATAAGGTATAGGTGTTAATAAAAAACTAAAAGACCTAGAGGCTAAGCCGCAAGCTAGACTACTAAATGGCTGGCCCTTATAAGATCCCTAAGAAGGTAGGGCACTCTTTTAAGGTTAAGCTACTAGAGTTAATAAAAATCCACCCTATCTTCTCTTTAGACTAACTATAGAAGGTAGCAGACAACCTATTACCTAGATAGTATAATAACCCCCTACCACCAATTTAGATTACAGAGGACGAAGAATAGAAAGTTAAAGAGATCTTAGCAGTTAAGAAGGACTATAGTACCTTAAAATACTATATAAGCTAGGTAGGTTATAATAAAGATCTAAAATAGTACCCTATATCCAATTTTAAGTACTCTCCCTATAAGCTATAAGATTTCTACCTAGCTTACCTAGACCTCCCTAGACTACTACGTAAGTTAAATAGCTGGATTAAGTACTAGGAAGAGGGGTTAGATAACTATAATAATTTAGACAATAATAAAGAACTTGGATAAAGCCTAAGGGCAGGCTTTTTTAGGAGGGGGGGGTGATATAATAGTGCTAGGGCGTATTACCTGCCAAATTCTGCTAAGTTCTGCTATATTCTGCCACCTATTATATTATTGTATACTATCTAGTACTGTTTCTTACTGTTTCTTACTATTAGCTCGCCTACTATTGGCTTGTCTACTACTAGCGCCTTGACAACCCCTTGCATCTTATTAGCCTTCAATAGTCTTCTTCTCCTTCTTCTCCTTAGCTTAGTATTCTTGTATAGTAGCAATCTATAAGCTTTAGTTTAGAAGCATTTATATAAGCCTATTATACTAGGCATTAGGCTAAAGCTTTCTATAGTATACTACCTCTAGATAGATAGCTAGACAGAGATTATAAACTAGTATTTAGACTAGAGACTCCAACCCTTTATTAACTACTTTTAAGATAATTAGGCTAAACTGCTACCTCTAATAGACTACGCCTAGGCTACCCTACCCTATAACTCTATAGGATTTGCACCTATCTAGCTAAAAATAGGATATTTACCCTATATAAGCTTTAACTAGGAAAGAACGGAAGGGCTACGGACTGTATATAAAAAACTATCTTATAAGGAAGCCTAGCATTACACTAAACGCTAAGAAGAAGCCTAGAAAGTAGCCTACATAAACCTAAAAAAGGCCTAAAAATTAATAAAATAGCAAGTAAATAAGTATAGGTATAAGCCCGACTTTACCGTAGGCAATATAATTTAGGTTATAATAAAGAACTAGAAGATAAAACGTCCTAGCTATAAGCTAGACTATTAGATAGTAAGACTGTATAAGGTCTTTAAGAAAATAGGCAACTTATATAAAGTAAAGCTCCCAGATTTAATTAAGGTCCACCTTAAATTTTTACTAGATAAGCTACGGAAAGCTATAAATAACCTATTACCTAGATAAAAGAATAAACCTCCTCTGCTAATTTAAGTTAATAGTAACAATAAATAGGAAATTAAAGAAATACTAGCCTATAAGCTAGTAAGGAGAACGCTAAAGTACTATATTAGTTAGAAAGGCTATAACCTAGATCCTACCTAGTACCCTATATAGAACTTTATTAGCAGTCCCTATAAGCTTTAAGAATTCTATAGCTATTACCCTAATAAACTAGGACCCCTAAAGTACCTAGACAAGTAAATAGAGTACTAGTATAGCAAAGATAATAAGCTACTAGAAGAACATAAAGATAAGAGCATCCTATAGGTATAATACGGACACATAAAGCCTAAGGGCAGGCTTTACTAAGGAGGGGGTAATGTTACAGCTTTGGTAGAAAACGGTAGAACTTGGCTGGCAGAACTTGGCAGAATATGCGGTTATGTAACTAGAGGACCGCATAAAAGAACCCTACTTCGACCGGCGCTGCTCTTCTTCTCCTTTCCTTTCTCTAGCTTTAGATCCTCGTTTATAGACAATCTAATTATACAGGCTTGCATGCGTCCTTTATGACGGTTCGGCTGACTGCATAACGTCGTCACACTAAAATATAAGCAAGACGGATTAAGGTTGTTCTAACGCCGACGACGTACGTGGTCGCCTGCTGTACCCTTTGCTAGCTCCTTATCTTAGTTTATTCATAATATAGCCCCTTATTGCTGCTTGATCTATTGGATCGCTTCTATGGGATTACTAGCCGTAATATTAAACTAAGATCAACCTCATCTGACCTATAGAGGCGACATAATACTAGGTTCAACGGTTAAACGCGTAGCCGGATAGAGAGCTGGTCTACCACTATAACTACCAACCAACCCACCTTCTAAAAGCCCTGTAACGGTGCAGGCAACTACGACAGCGATTAAGCAGCTAAAAGAAGAGACTGCGGTAATTAGATTAGAAGGATTATCCTAATTATAAATTTAGATAAAAGGAGACACTATGGCGAAAAAGAGCGCATCAAGACCGAGCGCGCTGGAGATAGCCACTGACTTAACCTTAGCAGACCGCGAGGAACCCGTAGATTCGACACTTAAGCCACTAGAGCTCCAACCGTACTATGGCGAGACAGAGCTTTTGGACGATATAAAGAGCAAATAGGACCGTTTTATAACATAATTGTTGGACACTGAAGACCCTATATACTTTGAGATGGAGACTAAGAGAGAGTACACGGCCGCAACTACCTAAAGTCTATCCAAGATACCTGTAACCGAACTCGTAGAGAAGCTGAGACTCTAGGGAATACGAAGGAAGGCGATGGAACAGCAGATTGCTATGCTATGGCGTCTTACTAATAACCACGCGTATAAAGCTCTTGATGCGAAAGAGGAGGCCTAGGCGAAGATAGCGGAGCTTAAGAAGCACCTAGATAATAGGACAGACGAGCTCCGTGAGGCCAATTAGAAGATATTAAGGATGGGCCGCAAGGTTACTATATAAGCCCCAGATTAGGAAGATAGTAAGCGAGAAAGCATACCGTTATGGACGATATAAGAAGGGACACCACTCTCTCAGACGAGCAGTAGTATGGGCTTAGGACGTATAGCAAAGTTTCTAGACCTACCTACGCTTATAGATGGGAAAGAACCTACCTATCGGGCCTGGAGTGGCTATGTATAAAATAAGCTTTAATCTAATGCAGACTGGTTCTACTAAGACGACCCAGATTAGGAAGAAGATGCAAAGGTGGCATATATTAAGATACGCGTAGGTAGCAAAGCTTATAACCACCTCTCACCCTACTTAGAGGCAGAGCGCGATATGGAACACAACCCTACTAATAAGGAGGTATTCGAGTTCTTGGAGAATGTCTTTAAGGACCTAGATCGTCGGATTAAAGCTTGGCAGGAACTTAAGAGCCTAAAGATGCTATACCTAGGTGACTTTAACAATTTCTAATTTAACTTTATACAACTGGCAAATGTCTCTAGGATGCCATAAAATTAGTAGAAAGAGGAGCTTTATAATAAGCTTTATAACAGCCTACGCGTCTAAATGGAAGTTAAGGTAGCTAATAAAGGCTGCAGCTTTAACGCCTATTGTAAGACTGCTTAACAGTATGCCTAAGGGCTAAAGTAGTTAGGCAAGGAATGGAATGACTGTTAAGTAGTCTAAGCTAAGAGAGCTTCTAGTAAGGACGCCGAAGAAACCAAGAGTCTCCTACCTAGACGGTTCTTAACCCTAGCACTAGCTGTAAAGATAACAGCTACCTGCTTTAACTGTAGTAAGCAAGGACACTATTCCGGGGACTGCCCTACGCTAAAGAAGATAGAAGCCAAGGCAATTAATTAAAGTAAGGAGTACGAGATAGCTACTAACTTAGCAAAGTTAGAAAACGAATAGCTTTAGGCAAAGTCTCTTGCCTAGAGCAAATTAGAGCAATCCATACAGCCCCTATGCGGCTTAAGGAGATCCTAGGAGGCACGGCCCTTATAATACAATGTAGAATCGCGTTAGGAGGTGTAGCTCTTAATATAATAAGCCTACTTAATTTGGGTGTAGGTGGCGAGGCCTTTATACACTATAAGCTGCGGCTAATTATTAAGTAACAACTATAACCAAAGTTCTATAAGATTAAGGGACGAGGAGTTGTTGTATCTAGGCATAATAACTAGCAGACAGATATAATTAGATAGCTCTTTAGGGCTAACCTAGTTATAGACAGCCGGCAAGTCCCTACATGGTTTCTATTCTGTAATACCAGACGCCACGACCTTCTTGTTGGCCGTAAGTGGCTTGAGAAGACTGGGGCCCTAATTAACTGCAAGCACCGCACCTTAGTATGGCCAACTGAGAGAAACTACTACAGTAGGCAGGACGTGATTGTACTAAGAAAAGAGCTCTTACCCCCGCTGATTAACAAGGATTACCAAAAGGATGCAGATTAAAGAGATATACTACTAGATTAAGAGCCTATGCCTACCCCTTAACGCATTCTTAAGTGTATGGCTATAACTAGAGAACCTTAAGGAGAGAGGCGCCCTACTAAAAGCAAATTGGAGCGAACTAAACGGGCCCTATATAACTATAAGTATACCTAGAAGATTGATACCTAAGATGCAATTAGGAAGATAAAGGATTAGCTTTACCTAAGACTAGCTTTACTATTAAAGCTAAGAGTAAAGCAGCCTTCGCCTATTACGGATATTGGAGCAGCGGATATTACAGCAGCGGATATCGCGCTACTTAAGGCTAGGAGCTTCTTATGCGGAACGAAGCGTAAGGGCGTAGTAATTGGATCTACTAGCCTCTACAAGATAGAACGGCTAATAGAGGATAGAAAGGGGCAGGACGCCCTACCTAATAATAAGGAAGAACTTTGTTGGCTTGTCTATAAGAAGCTACCATAGCCCTATTAAGGATACGCTGATAGTTTCTTAAAAGCTACCTCTAATACGCTACTACCGCATCGCGAAGGGGTGGACCACGATATTGTTCTTGAAGGTAGTAGCAGCAATCTAGCCCCTAGCCCACTATATAATATATTATTAGAATAGCTGGAGCTAGTTAAGGTCTACCTACAGGAACACCTATATAAGGGATTTATAGTGCTAAGTGATGTACCCTTTGCAGCCCTAGTTCTATTTGCCAAGAAGCCTAAAGGGGGGTAGCGATTCTGCGTTAACTTTTAAAAACTCAATGTAATTACCAAGAAGGACCATTACCTGCTACTACTAATTAAGGAGACATTAACAAGGCTGTTAAGGGCTAAAATCTTTACTAAGCTAGATGTTTGATAGGCTTTCTACCGTATATAGCTAAAGGAAGAGGTAGAGGACCTAACTACCTTCTGTATAAGGTATGGATTATATAAGTACCGCGTCCTACCCTTTGGACTATATAACGGCCCCATATCCTTCCAGAGATTCATTAACGGCATTCTCTTTAACTACTTAGATGACTTCTGTATAGCCTATATAAACGACATCCTAATCTACTTAAATAACCTATTAGAGCACGAGATCCATGTTAAAAAGGTCCTATAAAGGCTTTAAGAGGCAGGCCTATAAGCGGATATTAGAAAGAGCGAGTTTAATATTATTAGGACAAAGTTCCTAGGCTTTATTATTGGGACTAATAGAATCTCTATAGATCCTAACAAGCTATCTATAGTAAGGGATTAGTAGCCCCCTACTTCTATTAAAGGGGTGCGGTCCTTTTTAGGGTTTTATAACTTCTACTAAGCCCTCTTAAAAAACTATGGCCGTATTGTATAACCGCTTACCAAGCTTATATAGAAGGAAGCATGGCACCCGCTAGGGGAAGAAAAGCTTAAGGCCTTTAAGCAAGCTAAGGCCCTTATGCTATTAGGCAGCGTAGTAAAGCACTACTCGCCGTTTTAAGACACCCGTATGGAAACTGATGTAAGTGATGGAGTAGTAGCTAGGGTGCTTAACTAGCTCTAAAATAATGGGACTTGGAAGCCAGTGGCCTTCTTCTTAAAGATAATAAGCCCTAAGGAGATACAATACGAGATCTATAATAAAGAGATACTGGCGGTGATAAAAGGTTTATAAGAATAGCAAGGTTACCTTATTGGCCTTTAGCGTACCCCCTTTACGGCAGTTATAGACTATTAAGCCCTTAAGTACTTTATAACTAAGAGACTACTAAATCCATAATAAGCCCGCTAGGTAGACCTACTTGCTGATTTCCATATGTGGATTACGTATAGGCCAGGCATAGTAAATATAGTGGCCGATACCCTATTATATAAATAGGAGGACCTAAAGACGTAAAAGGAGAAGGACGTAGCTATATATACTATATGCTTAGTTAACCCCGCCCTTATAATTGCTATATTAGATGTAACCTTAAAGGACCTCTCAGCTGCAGCAAATTATGAACGGGAATTGTATAAGCTGATTGATTAGATTCTCTAGGCTAACCGAACTAGTGAATTGCTAGTAGGACTATATTAGCTGGCTAGGCAAGAACGGAAGGGTTAAAAGCTTTAAAATAGATTGCTTACCTACTTTAGCAAGCTAATAGTCCCTAATATTAACTGCCTCCGTACCTACCTTATTATAGAGGTATACTCCCGTTAAGTAACTGCTTACCTAGGCAAGAGTAAGACAAGGAAATTGGTAGCAGACTAATACTATTAGCCAGGATTACCCTTAGACTGCAATACCTACGTAAGTAACTATAGGACGTATAGGAGGACCTATATACCTTATAATAAGACTCCTGGCTTACTGCATCCCTTACCAATTAGTAAACGCTGCTGGTAGCACATCTCCTTTGATTTTAAGTCCTTCCCAACAGATAGGAAGGGCTTTAACAACGTCTTTATAGTTGTTAATTAGCTAGGTAAAAGAGCCTTCTCACTACCCTGCTATAAGATAGCTACTGCGGCTAATATAGTAAACTTATACTACCAATATATCTGGCGTATATACGGCCTTCTAAAGACAGCGATATTAGACTAAGGACCCTAATTCATTTTAGCCTTTATAGACGAGCTATATAAGCTAACTAGTATTAGGTAAAAGCTCTCTATAGCTAGTTACCCACAAACTAATAGTAATATAGAGGTGCTAAACCAGTATATAGACCAACGCTTAAGGCCCTTTATTAACCATTACTAGGACAATTGGTCAGAGCTCCTTCCCTATATAGACTTTATATAGGCAATCTTACCGCACGAATCTATAGGCTTTGTACCGTATAAATTAGAACTAGGATTTAAGCTAAGGCTCTACTTTAACTGGGAGGAATGTATATGAGCAACCCTAATACCCCGTAAGAGACTAACATGATAGAAAGCTTAAGCTTTTGCATATAGGAACTGGGAAGTAGTTAAATAGGTAAGGGCTAATCTGGCTAGGACCTAAGAGTAATAGGTAAAATAAGCTAATAAGCATTGTCGCGAACCAGATTTTATGGTAGGCGATTAGGTGTACGTTACTAGGAAGGAATAGGCTACCAACCAACTAAGCGTTAAATTGGATAGGCAACTTGCAGGGCCCTATAGGATTTTAGGTATAGAAGGATACTTATACGTCGTTGACCTACCTCCGTATATAAAGATGTTAAACGTCTTCCACGTTAACCAACTACGGAAGGATCCAGATAACCCCCTACTAGGCCAGAATAGAGAGCTAGAGGAGCCAGTCCTAATTAACGGCAAGCCGGAGTACAAAGTTAATAAGGTTCTTACTAGTAGGGTTTACCGCGAAAGGTTACAATATAAGGTTAGCTGGGTAGGCTATAACCTAGACAACACCTGGTATAACGCAGACGGCTTTATCGGCGCTCCCTATAAGCTTAAGGCGTTCCACGACAAGAGACCCCATAACGCTGGCCCACCCGTACGGCTGCCACAATGGCTAGAGGCGTATATTAGGGGTAAAGATTTAGAGCCCTTGGAGGAGGATAATAAGGCGGAAAAGGACGGAAAGAAGAGAAGGATAAGGAGGGCCTAATTATAAAGATTAAGGACGATCTTCCTGACTTGGAGGGGGGTAATGTGACGGTTCGGCTGACTGCACGACGTCATTACACTAAAATATAAGCAAGACGGATTAAGGTTGTTCCAACGCCAACGACGTACGTGGTCGCCTGCTGTACCCTTTGCTAGCTCCTTATCTTAGTTTATTCATAATATAGCCCCTTATTACTGCTTGATCTATCGGATCGCTTCCACGGGATCGCTAGCCGTGATATCCTTCTTGCTATGCTCATGCCTCGATTGACTGAGTCGCTAACACTTACTATAATTACGGTGGAGTTTTTAAGTATATAGGTGCCAGCGACGGATCTATGCCTTTAAGACGGCCTATATAAGCTTAATTGGATTAAAATCTGTTAAGTACGGCGGTAAATAGCGAAGGATACAGCCCTCCTCTTTAATAGCAGCCGGAATTCGCGCGTTAACGTAAACTGGAAGGTTATCCATTACGATTACCATAGTCTGATTTAGATATCGCTCACGAAGTGCAGGAAACAGGCAGCCGTATAGCCACTTAATAAAGTCGTTAATGTTAAAGTAGCCCTTACGGGCTTAATGGCAAACCAGTGAAATGATTGGATTGGAGTGGAGTGGATTTCACCCAAATCCACTCCATACGTCAAAAAGGCCGTAGAGCTCCAGGGCTCCAATGCAGCTCCAGTTTAAATATATACTATAAATAGTAAGTCTTGGCGACAGGTTAGTATTAAGGCAACAAAGTAGGACTTAGTTAAACTTACTAAATGAACTCCAAATCGCTCAGCTTCCTTAATAACCTTATCTTCTACCTTAACCACCTTGAAGGTGGCGTATGCGTCCTTATCATTACCCTCACCGTCGCCATTATCCGACTCTATAACTACCGACTTAGCCGCAGCTCCCTCCGCCGGAGCTGCCTCCGCTGCTATTACCTGCCGTCGGCTTTAGGATTAATTGATTTGGGAGCAAGGATAACTTTATTAGATAGTGGAGGTAGGCAAACTAATAGATATTGGTCTATCGCGGTGGTAGGAAAGGAAGTCACTATAATACTAAGTCAGTAAGTGTAGATGCAAAGTAGCAACGGCAGGAGCAGTGATAACGGCAGCAGGATGAGCGGGTGTCCTAGATTCAATAGCTAATACACGAGTCAGCGGTAGAGCCATCAGAGTCGCCGATTGGCCTCGCATCGCGCACTGATCCCTCAGCGCTCTCTTCCTCCTCAGCCGCAGTCCGAATTGGGTATAGATCTGGAGCTCCAGGAGTCAAATCAGCCTCAAATCCACTCCAATCCACCAATTAGAAGGCCCAATCCAGATCCAGATCGAACCTGAATCCAGCTAGGAGCTCCAAATAAACCCCGCTCCAATCCCTTCACTGTGGCAAACCCAGCCGTTAATTGTTGTAGCCGCGCAGATACTCTAAGTATCACCTCTTCGAATATCGCCCTAATAGCACGCCTCCTCACCAACTGGAGCTCGCCCTCTCGTCCGCCAGCCAGTCTTTTTGTTAAAAATAGCCTTATCAAGGAATACCACAATATCTGCCGGAAAGCGCCTTATATTATTACGATAGAGCTCCCTCAGCTGTGAGTTATGGCCCTGCGCTATACGCCTAATTGCCTTCCTTAACTACCCTTCCTTTTTTAAGACGCGGTGGATTATAGAACAAGTAACGTTAAGATTACGTTCGTGATAGAGCCAGTACTAAATTTTGTCTAGATATTTCCAACCGTTGTGGAGTAGGAGTTTAAGAAGAGCAGGATTCTAATTCGTTTTGCAAACGACAAATTTGATCGTCTTTTTCCGAAGCGACTGTACTGTACATAGACCCCAGAAGCCTATCGTCAGCTCAAAATCACTAGGCGTGCATTCTCCACCTTTTTAGCTCTATTAAATTCATTCAACTTCTTAACAAAAAAAGTTGACCTTTCGACCCCCAAATCGTCATGCCCGTCGATCGAGAATTCGATCCAATGCTGGCCCCAGAACGCAGTCTTGCTGCACTGCTGCGAGGCTGTGACAATGCAGAGTGACAAGGCTGTCACAATGCAGAGCGACAAGGCTGTCACAATGCAGAGCGACAAGGCTGTGCTCCGAGCTGAAACAGCGGGAGTGTGAAATATTCCAGAGAATTTCAGTTCTTCGATCTCTTCTCTACTGAACACAGGTGGATACCGCTCTTAAGATGCCCATCGAAGCGCTCGCTGCTATAAGTCTGGCAGGAAACATCCTTCAGTTCGTTGAGTTCAGCGCAAAAATTCTCGCGACATCAAAGAAGATCTATGCGTCTGCGGATGGAATGAGCGAGGACACTTTCAATATGTCTACAGTCTTAAACCAACTCCAGGCCTCCACAGAGCGGTTGAAAGACACAATATGCCCCCCAGAGACCACAACCGTTTGGACCGCTGCGGATGCTTCATTAGAGAAACTGAGGATACAATGTTGCAATGTTAATCATGAGCTGCAAGATGTTCTTAAGAGCCTCGCTGTGGATGGCAAGGCTACCAAGTGGAAGAGCTTCAAGAAAGCTTTAGCAAGCGAGTGGAAAAATGGCAGACTCCAGGACATACAGAGCTCGCTATTCGTCCTGAGAGACGAGATGCATTTCCAAATCACCGTGTCGCTCAGGTCAGCTCACAAGCTCCAATTTTCAGGTTATGATAAAATGCTGAAGTTATTGCGCGTACAGAGAAAATATTGACCTTCTTGCCTTCCAACAGACGGAAGCCTTCCGACAACTCGATGCAACTGGCCAGACTATCGTCAATGCTACCCTCAATAATCGCAATGATATGCTCGATGCTTTATACATACATACACGCGAGCTACAATCCATACAGCAGCAAGCTCTTGATGAAGCCGTCAATGCGGTTCGCGAAGACTTAGTAGATATGGCCGCATACATTGGTGATCGTGTAGATGCATATCAAGGGCACGTGCAATATCAGGTGGATGCGGTTACCGGGGCCATCCAGGAGCTCGAATCCAATGAGAATCATGAGATGCGCTGCGCAGTAGAAACGCAGGCCGCTGCGATAGGACATCAAATTGAAGCCGAGCACAATGAGACGAGAGCTGTCATTTTAGATGCGAGCAATGACATGAGATCAATGATAGAACAGGTCATCGATCAGATTCATACAGTTCACGAAAGATTAGCTCAAACTCATCTGGTTCAACACGAAAGAAGTCGAGAGGAATTCCGCTCCTGGGTAGTTGCTTTGATGGCCCAGCAGGCTAGAGTGATTGAGGCTCAGGCTATAGCGATCAGAGCTGCACACAAATCTTCCGCAGGCTCCTCAAGCAAGAAAGTCCGCAAGGCGTTAAAGAAAGCGCAAGAAGCTCTGAGACGTGCATTAGAGGTGTTAATCCAACTCGCTGAAATGTTCGAAAAGGTGCGTATTGCCTGCACTATTTCCTTTCTTAGCTTTGTGCTCACACTCAATAGGAAATCGGACTTCGATACAGAATGCTACAAGACTTAATTTTCCACTGTGCCGGCTCGATTGATCCCGCGTCGTTCGTCAAGCAGCTACTTAGTCCATCGCAACAAGAAGGCACTACTGAGCTTGCTCCACCTCGTAGCCCCAAACAAGGTTTTATCGAATGTTCAGCTGCACCCCCAAGGCCTTCAATTGTCCTGACCGATGCGGCTGACCCTGAAATTGAAGCTGCTTTCTTGAACTTCTTCGATTGCCAACTAGGCCGCTCCTCTCGGTGCCACAGCGAAAGAATAGAGTTGGCCATTACATCTGGCTCATGGGATATGGCTTTCATGTCCATATCGTGGTCGGTTGCCAGCACCGGACCCTTTTGGGGACTCAAGCGTGGCTATTTGCAGGGATTGTCTCTTCAAGAATGGAATAAGTTCAAAAACCAAAAATGGATATTCATTCACCACGACAGGCAGCTTCACATTTTAGAGGTTACCAACGCAAGTACGGATTCATTCTTAGGGCAAATACCACTTCGTCCGGAAGACTTCCTCAAATTAGTACAGGTATGTGGGAAATGATATAACTTGTTAATACTACTCTAACCTCAGCCCAAGTTCCGGTGGGAGCTAATAGCAGGAGAGGATCGACTTGTCGCGTTTAACACCTGGGAGTCTCCACTAACCTCTCGTCCCCCAAAAGAAGAGTACATAAAGTCTCTACAGCCACCATACTCTGTCCACAACAAGGATTACGTGTCATCCGTGATACGAACTGGTATATGTGCAGGACATCTTCGTGCGCACGAATCGAGGATTATCGAAAATACCCCGGTGTTCACAACTGAATATGGACAACCCATACGTCACGCTCTCCCACAGGTTGTGTGGGGTCTCATCGCTTCTTACTGGGTCGATCGCAACGCCAACCATGAAGATCAATTCGGTGGCACAAAAGTACGCTTTCATTGGGAAGCCGGGAGTAGACGAAACTATGCTTTGATGGAACCTGAAGTGACTTAACACACAGTCAGCGCTCTAGAGCCTTTCCTGGGTTGAACATCACATGTGAAGAAGATCGACTCTCTCGACTACATGATTGACCTTCCACTAATTGATAAGTGCCACCGATCGTGCCATAACCACGGACAACTGCCTCGGTGGGGTCCCGACACTTGAGTAAAGCCTTGCATACGACAGCATGATTGCCATTTGGCAACCTGGACCCAATTTAAGCGGTATTAGATGACACGTTAGTCAGAATTGTTACTGCTACCATGAACGACTATGAGTTACACATTACACGATCTCAATATTCTGTGTTGTTACTCCCATCTTACGTCGTGGTTCGTCGACGTCAATCACGAGATGCCATCAACACATCGAATTGCTGTACCGACGGACCTGGGAAATATATAACGCATGCCAACCACTCAACCTAAAACAAACCCTCAAACTTTGTACATACCCTATACCTTTCTCACAAATCTGACAACATCTCTTCTCACTGTGAGTGATCTTTTACATCATGCAATTCCATTTAATGTTCTCCATCTTACTTTCCATCTCGACCTTGTGGCCTTAAGAAAGGGGAGAGACTAAAGCAGGTAAGGAGCGGATAAGAAATGGGAGTAGGACGTAATTAGTGCGCGCCTTGGTTGAGCGTACTGTTGGCCGATTTTCGCGTCCCGAAGGGCATGTTGGGATAGTCATGCCTTAGGGATGATGAGGTGGGGGAATTCGCGGTCGACGAAGCCAACGAACACTAACTTTACTTCCGCCAGATCTGCACTAAAATTTCCTTTGATATCTACTCTAGCACCAACCACTGCAATCTCGCCTTCATCATCGCAATCGGCCCCTGGGGGGTCCCTGGTACCTCTCCGGCAACGACTCCGGGCCCAAGCCCCTTAATATCTCGTACTTGAGCCCGGCAACGAACCAATACCGCGACGCGTGGAACCAGAGCACTAGACCCGCTGTGCAAGACTGGGTCACTAATGTGCAGGTGGATTATGATAGGAGTGTCAAGATAACGGGCGGGGAGTTTACATAATTAAAATGGCAGGCGGCGCAGGTTTTGCTATATCCGGGGAGTTGGAGGGGTTTCACGTTGACTTGGTTTGAGCACGCGAGTCTCTCCGGGAAACCAATCCCGTCGTATTTCTTTTCCTCCCATTAGCCTCTCTTTGAACCCATCTAGCCTTTCCGAAACCTATTTCAGAATAACTGGACTAGCTCACATATGCAACTAGAAAACCAAGAAGCATACGTTTGCAAGCCAGATACCCCTACCTCCTTCGGCCTACTCCAGAAGACCCCACGAATTTGTGTGAAATTTCGCAGTGCCTTGTTACTCTTCAAATTCCCTTGTGTTGGCCCCACAACTACTGCGAATTGAATGTGTGTAGGTTGATATTCCCTGGGTACAACCCAACCTCGATTCGACGTTTCTAATCTCCTAAACCACCCACACCCCAAAAACCCCATCCCATCTCTTCAGAAGTCCAACTCCAACATCCCACTAGCTGGCACAGCCGAACAAACCCTTACCAGATCCCCACAACTAGCCGCCTCCCTGCCTCCCCCCCTCGCAGCAACACTACCCCCCAAACCTTCATCTCGCAGCTCCCACACGTGCCAAACCGACATCCGAATTCTGGACTCAACCCCACGCTCTCCGCCAGTTGCAAGATCGACAGGCCGCTCTCCCGCTCCCACCGCACCTGCTTCCTCGAGCCCCGAAACCGCACCACAGCTTCCCGCGGCGCGGTGTCAGACCCCCAAGCGACGTCTGGCGGCTCGATGGCGAAGGACTCGCTGCGGATGGACGGAGCGGGCACCTTCGCCGCGAGCGGGAACGCGCGCATGGAGTCCGTGAAGGCTGCCGGGCCGCAGATGTACGCCGTGCAGACGTGGGCGGGCAGCTCGATGGGCGTGATGCGCATCGGGTTCACGAAGTAGGGGTCGCGCAACAGGTTGCGGATGAAAGGCTCGGTTGGCTTGCCGGCGAAGTCGTAGTCGTGGCCTTGGATGTCGATGCCGGGTCGCGGTTGCGTGAAGAAGGTTATGCGTTGCAGATACTCTCCCGTGTTTGGGATTTCGTGGGCGAAGAGGCTGCCGGATAGCCCGTTGCGCGCGATACGGATCCAGATGGCGGGCGTGCGGCGGAAGGTTGGGTGGGTGAAATGCGCCTGGAGCATTGGGAGTAGAGGGGTGATGCCGATGCCCGCCGAGATGTAGATCTGGCGGGGTGGGTTTTGCGGTTTCCAGTCGAGGTGGAAGCGGCCGGTTGGACAACGGGCATTAAGGATGCTGCCTTCACGGCAGGATTCGTGCAGCCATTGGGAGGCGGTTAGGCCCTTTTTGACGCTGATGCGGTAGGTCGAGGGTAGGGATGCGGGATCGCTCCAGGAGGAAATTGACCAGCAGCGGACGATGCCTGAGGGGATGCGGATAGGGAGGAATTGACTGGGGAGATAGCTCGCCAGAGGGGGTTCGTTTTTAGGTACGAGATAAAATGATTTCACGTCCGCGGACTCGGCCACTATTTTTGATACTCGCATTTCTCGCCACCCTTTCCATGCGTTCTTTCCTGCAAGAGCCTCATCGTGTCACGAAGTTCGCGTAGAGCAGTTCATTGATGAAATGGGTTGATTGATTGATGATCTTGACTCGATCGTTGATTGATGTCTTGTCTTGATTGACCTTGACCTGGGGCCCCTGGGGCTCAATGAAGAGATTTACAATGCACGTGCCCCGTACACGTGACTCGTGCACGTGACATCAGTGCTGGCACCAATAAAATCTTATCCAATACGAACCAATAAAATATCGGTATTGCCAATATTGGCAATATTCGGATAATATTGCAATATTGCTTAGCATACTAAAATTTTATATTACACCTAAA
>Ga0307507_10001499_pt1 | contig 52128 bp, 10 predicted proteins | sample 7_EM_MG_FD_207223 | JGI IMG/M metagenome (GOLD analysis project Ga0307507, IMG submission 207223) | Populus trichocarpa ectomycorrhiza microbial communities from riparian zone in the Pacific Northwest, United States - 7_EM | ecosystem: Host-associated > Plants > Roots > Unclassified | place... | reverse complement strand
TAGAAGGCAAAGGGGCAAGTAATAGGCGCCCCCTAATAACTCTACAGGAGTAGAGTACAGTGTGTAATACTAGCGCGTCCGTAGGTTTGTTACGGCAGCAGTGGTTCCTAAGGAGGTTAAAAAGTAAGGTAGTAGAGCACTACTGGTGACTTATAGGCAACTTATAAGCGAGCCCCAAAAGGCGGGGAGACGGATTATAGGGTTTTCTCAAATAGAGTTTTCTCCCCATATATATATAAGGAGTAGTCCGCGTGGGCCCAACAGGGATCCAAATTGGACATTAAGTAATGAATAATAATAAATAAAGCGCTATACCTAATCTATATATAGTATAGAGTTAAATATAATACAGTATGCTAAGGTTATAATATACCTTCACGTAAGCATAATAAGGTTCCTTTTATTAAAGCCCAAACCATATATCTAGGCGGAAAAATCCGGCCAATATACAACTAATAGCTGACTAACTTAAAGACTTGGAGATATTACAATCTGTGCTAGATGTATAACTCTAATATACCAAAGCTGGGAAATTCTTTTAATTTAATGAAAATGTAGGGGGTGTAAACCTAATATAGTGCCTTGTGCTATTAACGAAACGATAAGTAGCAATACTAAAATTGTTAAAACTGTCTTACGACAAGCTTAGCCATAAGGGCAAGATATTAAAGAGTATTAAAAACTTTACTATAGCCGCATATAGGTATATAAGAACTATTTATATATTTTTATAATAATTTTTTTCAATATTAGGGGGTTTTCAACCTATAGAGAGGGACGTTAAGTCTTAACTTTATAGCATACGTACTTTCTATTAAAATGTCTGGTGTGGCTTTATTAATATTTGCAATCACAATTAAAAGGGCGTTAGTTAGCTACTATTGCATCCTAAATATCTTCCTCCTTAAGAATATATAAGTTATATAAAATATGGTGATTAGGATCTAACTAACTTTGTAAGAGTTTCAATTCTATTCTTTTATTATATCTAAGAACAAGACTCCTATTATAAAATAAAAAAACGTATAATATATAACCAGATAACCAGCCTACCTAAATAAGTAATTAATAAAAACAACGAACTAAATATAAGGTTTTTTCATCGCTCGGATAATAGAAAAGCCCTTAAGTTAAATTTATACCATACCTCCATACTTATAATACTGTAATTTTAGTAGATTTATAGTGCCACCACTTATTAAAAAAGTCTGCCTTCTTATTAGTATTAAGTTTGTTATAAAATTTAGCTCCTTTTTTAAGGAGATATATTTCTTTAAATTCTTCCAGGAGCTGTTTAACGTAATTGCTGGCCTTATTAGCTATTTGGGGTATTATTTTCTAAGTATTATATTTCTACTCTGCCTCTAATAATTTTTAACATTTTTTATAAACTATACTATCTGTTAACCTAATAGAAGGAGATCTTCTTATTGCCTTATGCTTACTAGCCTTAGTATTATTATATCTGTCTTCCTGTTCCTTAGCAGCGGTATATATAATATTATTAGCAGGTTTTACTCTATATTTAGCTTAAAGCTCTATCCTTGGCTTCTAGGTTTTATAAAATTCTCTATTAATTAGCTAATAAATATAAATATATATATAGGGATACTTTGTCTTTTCTAGTTTGGTAGCAGGATTAATTAAATCAAGGTCTTCTAAATGGTTATAATTATTATTAGCAGTAGTGGCAATCTTTCCTTACTATGCAACAGTGAGGATACAATTAATATGCCTTTTAGTGTATTTACGCTCTATACTATTTTTATTAACTTTTAGATACCCACGCCAATTTAGAAGGTTGTTGATATTTTCTTTATCCGGCTTTTTATAACTATTAACATAGTCTTTCTTAACTTAGTATGTTGTATAACTTTTCTTCCTATACTAATTAATATACAGCTTTCCCCAAAGATTGGTCTATCCTATAATGTCATTACCTTTAGTCATTTTAGGTATAGGTATAGGTATTAAGACTAATAGAGGCCCGTACTCCTTGTTGTTAAGCTTACTATCTTTTACTATAGAGCTTATTAATATGGAACTAGAGTTTAAGCCTATAAAGCTACTATAGCTGTTAGGAAACAAATTCCAACCTTAGCTATTTACTTAATCTCCGCCTTCTATACTTAGCAATAGTTTATTAGAATTCTGTTAGCTACTAAAAAGAGGGTTCTATTAATTACTAGGAGGAGGGTTTTCTTAACTATTAGTAGAAAGAGGGTTCTGCTAACCATTAGTTCCTTCTATATTAGTATCCATATTTACTAATACTATATGTCTTATACGAAATGACATAATTTAGTTGTATAGGAAACTTAGCTACTAGTAAGCGGTTTTATATACAGACTTTAAAGGGGCCTAAAACTAAACCCTAAAGTTATAAAAGGCATATTAAGACTAAAATTAGTCTCGTTTTAGAACGTATAACTACCTCTAAAAAGTGGCCCAATTTTAGGTCTTATTTTATGGGTAACCTTAATAGGGAAGGGGGACTAAAACTAGGCATATATTTATAGGTAGAGGTGTAGTAAGATTAAGAGAGAAAAAGACTAAAATTGGGCGCGCTAAAGAATAGAAGCGGATATTAAGGAGAAATTAAGACAGGTTTAACTTATTAATTTAATGTTAAGAAGCGGGCTATAATGGCTGTGAAGGCTTAGAGAAGTTATAGAGTAACTTCACTTATGTACTAGAGGAACGTATAGATTAAAAAAACATAAGAAACTTTTATTAACTAAATTATACTAAGTAATTAATACTAAAGTAAATGTAGCTAGTCTTCTCTTTAGAAATATAGGCAAATTGTAAAGAATGGCGACTCCTTATTATTAAGCTATTTAGTAAGGCAGCCTTTATAGAACAAATGCTTGCTATAGTTCTTTAGGATTATGTTATAAAACTCCTTAAAGTCCCTCTTATAAACATAGCATATATGCTTATTATATAGCAAAATTTATAAGACCTTATTTAAAGCAATAAAAGGAAATAGGGATTTTGGATTATACCGGCTTTTATCCTTATAAGTATTTACCAGAATATTAACAATCTAAGAGGTAAGGGTCTTAGGAAGCATGCCTAACAACTTAAAGCGGTGTTCCTCTTTTGCGTCGTTTAAAGCAAAAGCAAGAGCAATTAGATTTGTTGCTGGAATCTTATTAAGGATTACACCATAGTTAGTAAAAGTTTTGTTCTATAACCGTAATTATAAGAAGACTTAGTATAGTCAGGATTATAATTACCAGAGGATTTGTTAGCAGTATTAGTAACCCAATATTTTACTTCTGGCGCACCTATATTCTCTAACTCTTATACTTATTTCTTAGAATCTAAACCTTCTGTATTCTGCTCTACATCCTACTACTACTTTACACTTTTGGTTTAGTTACTACAGTCCTAAAATAGTAAATTTTTAGGTAGTTCTTCTTTTCCCTTGTGCTCTTAAGCTTCGCTATTATAGTGCTTTATATTAAATAACTCCTCTTTAGTATTGGAATTAGTATATAGACATTTCATTACTGCCATAATGTTAGATAGGCCATAGTATAAATAGATGGCGATTATGCCAAGTTAATAAGACGATACAATTCCTAAATATATACTTTAATGGCAATTAAAACAAGGTGTCCCATTTTTGGGCTAGGGCTAATTTCTAAACCCTATTCCCAATATGGAAGACTGGTAATTATATTATATTTAACCATCTTAAGGGGTACCTGATTTTAAGCCTTTTAATAATAGTTATATCTTATTACAAGCGATTTGCTAGGAAAATTATCCATAGAGGATATAACCCACAATAATAACCACGCATTAATATTTTGGCGAAAATCTCTTCAAATAAGCTCATTATCTAAGGATTGTTACTATTAACCTCGTTATATAGCAATATATTAGGTCGAAAAATCCCATGCTGTGGAGCCTTTTGCCCCCTTAGGACCGCCCTTTATTCTTTTATCGTATATTAGGAATTGGGCGCTAAGTAACTCCTAAAGAGGTTGCTTCTTAACTAATAAAGTGTGCTAATAATACATATAACATTAAATAATGGTAGTTAATGGTCTGCTTAGCATCCATATTTAATAGAGTAGTAAAGTCTATCCCTATATAATAGAAAACCCACCATAGCGGAACGCTAGTGGTAATTTCTATTATAATAACACTAATAATAGTTATAAGGCGTATGTAATCTTGGGATAGAACTCTTAGTTCCCTAGCTTTACCTATACTTAGAATCTTCTTTATAGAATTTTGCTTACTCTATATTACTACAATTCGCAGCTAGTATGCTTAACACCACCACCTTAAACTGCCTTAGATCTACTAGGCACTTCGCATATTTATTTAAGAACTTACTATTTTAGTAAATAGTAAAGATAGAATGCGTTCTAAGCTCGGCGTTACTATTTATATACTTATTACGCTCTGGTTATAATCTATTAGTAGATAGAATAGAACGGCTAAATAAGGGGTTCTTAGCTAGCTATATAGAAAATCCTAAAGCGGATTAGCTGTATTATAATAGTATTAACGACCAGAGCCTTGGCTAAACTTAAGGCTAGTATATATAACTTACCCGTCCTTATAATTATGTTATATATACTAGTAAGTATATATAGACGAACGCAATATTATAGCTATATAAAGGTCAAGTAATATTTTATTTATACGCAATATAAGACTCTTTATTCTAAAGACAGACTCTAAGCTGTTAAGCTCGCTAGCCTATATAGTAGTCTAAATAAAGCAGAAGGGGAATTAAAGCTATACGCTATATGTCCTGTATATACCTAATTAGAGACCAAAAACTATATAGCTATAAGCGCTTAGCCTACTTGCTATATAGATAGATATATACTGCTTATCGCTTCCTACTACCCTTATATCGCCATTACCGTCTACTAACAATCTTCGCGTATAGAGAATATGCGTAGGCAGTAATGCGCCTTCTATAGCGCCTACTAGGTAACACCTTTAAGCTAACCTACTTCGACAACAACTATCTACCGCCCTACGCTATACTCTCGTATATATATTAATAAGACTGTCCTTATAGATTCATTATTAATTATCGCAATATTATAGATCTATACACTATTCCAACTCCTTTATACACCTTAGTAAACAGTTAAAGATATAGTGGCAGCAGTGACAGGTATAAAGGCATTTGGTGCTATCTCTAACAACTATAGGATAAAGCTTACATATAATTAGTACAACTGCTCTATGCTAACCTCCTGTTCTATACTAAACAATTATTAGGCTTATAGATAAAACGACTACCACTATCTAGGCAAGCTGCTGCGTGTAACCCTATAGCCCGTTAACTAGCTAACGCTATCTCTCTAACAAGACTAGAGACCTCGCCGATTCCTTCCTATATTATACCCTTCTATTATAACCCCGACTTCATTAACTACGGAACACTGCTTAGGCAGATATATAAGAAATGTAATATACTAGTATGGCGTATAATGCGGGTACACCTTTATGCAGGTTCGCCTTTTAGATTTATATACCGCTTAACTTTAACTTGGCAACTACCTTATAGGGTAGAGGCAGAAGCTTTACCTCTCTTAAACTAGCTTTAGGCTACTAAAGAATTGTACTACTACTTAATAACAACTCCATAGTTATAGTTTCTTAGCTGTAATTTATATATGTCATCTCTATAACAATACTTTTAGCGTTTTAAGACCGCGAATATTAAGACAGCCGAAGTTGTCCCAAAGCTAAACCTTAAACTTATAACTTGTGGTTTACCTAGAATAGCCTTAAGGAACGAAGTAAATTGTAATAAATCTATTGCCTTAAACACTGTACTTTAACTAATATAGTTCTTAACATAGTTTTTCTACGTATTTAATACCATTTATAGTAAAGCATTAAGCTTAGAGCCTATATTACTAAAGGGCAACCCACTAATATATGGTACTATCCTGCGCGTTAAGGAGCCGCCTATCTAGATATAAGGGTAATATATAACCTGGGCTACACCTATACTAATAAGCGCTTCGTTATATATAAGACTAAATGGCTAGCAAGCTTTAAGGACTTTAAATCTGCTAGGGGATGGTTAGGCCTTAGTAAGAAGTTAATTATAGATAGAAAGCTTAAGCCGCACTATACCAACACAAGAAAAGGGCTGGAGTATATATTATAGAGAGTGGAGGATATAAAGTAGGGAAGGATAAGCGGCGAGAAGATAGTATATACAGCTATATAGGTCGAGGATCCAAATGTTTATTCCTCTACTATCTGCCTAGGTATATATATAATAAAAAGGATAATGCAGTATTAGGACTTCTTTTTACTACGCGCTTTTAGGCCATCCCTTAGCCCGTCTATAACACTCTTAGCCATCTTTCTTACCCTCTATTCCCCTAGCGCTATATTATTTACTATAAACTTAAGATAACTAAACAGTGCCTATAGAGGTGCCTATAGAAGCTCGCCAACGCCGCCTAGATCTCCTTTGCCGAGCATACCCTCCTTATAGATAAAAATCGACTCCTATTTAAACAGAACGACAAAACCAAATATTGCTAATTGACTAAGTCAACAGTAATAGGAAAGGCGAAAGTAATAAGCTATAAGGATATTAAGGGGGCGAGAGAGAAGCGTGCTGTAAAGGAAGCTGCGGCGACTTTAAAGAAACAGGTTGAGAAGTATAAAAGCCCCACGCCAGTAAGAGGGAAGGCGAAAAAGGCATAAAGGAGTAAAGTAGAGGTTATAGAGAACAAGATTGCCGCAGCAGGCTTAGGGGATTATTGCTTTATACTATAACTATAACGGAATTATATTATCTCATTCTTATCATCTTCGCACAAGCTAATAATTTCAATTTATAATGCATGTCTTACTTATAGCTTAAAATTGTGCCACTATTTAAGTAAACACCTAAGTGGCTAACAGCTACCTAGATTAAGGATATATTAATTAAGATATAAGAGATAAGCTTAAAACCCAGTTTTTTAAGTTATAAAAAATACCAATGATAGTAATTAATAAAAAGATAATAGCTAAGAGTAGGGAGAGCTTAGCGATAGGATAAAGTATATAATTAACGCTATAGTTCCGCTAAGCCAAAAGCCTTAAAATATACCAGTATATATAGGAAAGTCTACCTTCGGGATCATTTAAGGTAGTAATCACCGCCCTAATGCGGCCTTAAATCTCCTTAAGAGAAATATTTCCATTAGCATTATGTATAAGGGAGTTTCAATCTTTATAATAATTAATAAGACCTTTAATAATGGTAGGTTTTCTAGCACAAAGTTATATAGTCTTTATAACCCTTTTATAGGATTTTAGAAATTGCTAAAATAGCGGCTAAAAGTCCTTAATTATGGCGATCAAGGCTTGCTCCTCTATACTAGCTACCTCCTATTAAAGGTCGTCGACTATAAAGCTTAAATAGTTAACAATATTATTATTTTTGCTGATTAAATCCTTTTAAAGGTGCAAATATTAACAATGGTACTTATAGTAAAGTATTATAAAGCTAGCTAGCATCCTTAAGCGCCAATCTCCTTAACCTATCTAGTCGTCTGCAAACATTGCGTATGTGCATATTTAAGTAGAATAAAAAGCTAAGCATCCCCTAAGATAAAACCACGTAGTATATGCGAGCTGGTCTAAGATCGGTCTTCCCTTTACTCTTTATCTAATAAAGGGAATAAAAGGAGACAATACAGTGACTTTTAAAACTCTTAAGCTTCTTACATGTCTTATTATCTTTAATATTATCTAATATCTGCCAATATATAGCAAATACATTGCCAAGAATATATATTTCTTCCTTAGTGGGATCTAAAATGGCAAGCCACTATATGCTATTCTTGGCCAATAGGACTAAGAGTTTTTAAACGCATGTATCTTAGAGCAAAAAATCTCAAACGGATTCAAAATGTAAAGTTATATCCATCTTTAATTGAAAAAGTTTGACGCCTCTATAGCCTGACCTATTCTCTATATCCTACGTTCTCTTAGGCCCACTACTCTTTTAAGTTAATTGTGTATTTATTTTGTCTATTAAGGCTAAGAAATCGCTTACAATAATAATGAGGATGCTATTATTTTAACCTTAGATATAAGGAGGCTTCTAGGGCTGTAAGCAATAGTTTAATAGTCCAGTCTATTAATTTAGGAGTCAGTAGCACTTAGTAGGAGCGATTGCGATCGAAATATATATAGTAAGAGGAATAATATAATAATTAGGACATTTGCCGTATAGAGAGCCATAGGCCCTTATTAGGAAGAGTAAGTTATAAAATATAACAATATTTAACAAAGCTGGCCATTAAAATAAGTTTAAGATTTGAAAATTATTCTCAAGTAAGCTGGTAAGGCAGATTTTGCTCCCATAATTTTAAGCCTACTAGTACCTCTTTGCTAACGCCGTAAGCCTAAGCGCCTGTAAGGCGTTTTTATGGGAGGAACTTATATTAGTATAGCTATATATACCCAACTTAGCTTCTAGTATTTAGGGTAATATAAACTTATCTTACCGACGGCTAGATTAAACCTAACCTTTACTTAAGGCATCCTATATTACCTACTAGATTTTATTAAGTTCTCTATACTTTTAAATTATATATTAAGGTGACTTTAAAGTTACACAATCTTTCTAGATGCTAGTGATGTAACTATGCTTACCCTTAGGTCTTGCTATATTATGCAATAAAAGAAAACTTAATATACTGCCTAGTTCTTACCTAAAAGGAATCTTAAACATATTCCCTATATTAAAAGAAGTTCCAGTAGGACTTATTATTAGGTTGTATATAGAAACCATACGGAAGAAAGAGCACTAAAGTTAGACAATAGGCGCGAATTGATATTTGGTAAGATACCACGCCTTTAACACAGCTATTAATTTCTAGGCCTAATAGCCTGCGGCATTTTCCTCACTGCTATAAAAAATTTTTTAATAATTTGTGTAATTAGGGGCGCTTATTCTACCTTATACTATATAGTTCCTCTTAATTTAGAATATTCTCTTCCTATATATTCTTTCTAGATTTAAATACAGACATCCTAGTTTCTCCCTTTTATTATTTGCTAGTGCTTCTTAAATTAGACAATTTCTTAGCCTATAAGTTCTCTTATTAGTCTCCTTAATATCTTAATATCTATTTTATCTAACTGCGAGTAACTCTAATTCTCTTATTAGACCTTTAGCAGGATAGCAGGAGCAGAGTCTCCTATAGAAAACGCTAGTAATAATTAATCTTTTTTACTAACTAATAGGCTTGCTAGAGCCTGTTAGCGCGCTTTTATAGCCTACTTAGCCCCTATAAAGCTCGTATTAATTTTATTAATAGTATATACAATATAGGTTATACGCTATAATAAGAACAAGAAGCGACATAGTTTACCATAATTTAAAGCATGTATATTCTCGATATTTTAAGTTATATTTATTAATATTGTGACTAAAACTGGCCTTTAATTTAATAAACAGCCTTATTATCTAACTCTTAATAAGTCCTATAGCCTTTCTATACCCTATACGTCATTCTAACCACTAAAGGCTATATTAATTCCGTATTCTAAGATAAATTGAATCTTCGAAGTCCTTTAAGCCCTAGGTGGCCGATATAGAGTTAAGTACACTACGCCTATATAAGTGGTATTAGATACCGCACTATATAAGTGGTATTAGATACCGCACTATATAAGAAAGATAGCCCTAAGATCTCCGTCAAGAATATTAATATATATACTATAACCGCCAAACCTTAGATGCTAAATCGTTAGCTTAATTAAGTAGTTTAAGCCTCTGGTTTAGAGTACGTGTACTTTATTATCCTAATTGCCCTCTTAATATGGATCTTTTTAGGCATTTTATTTAGTAGCGGCGAGACTTAGAAGATCGTTATCTCTAATGCTTAAGCCATTATCAATATAGTTTTTAATGCCTTCCTAATGCGTTAGCAGCTAAATGCCTATAACTCTCTAACAATTCTTGCCGCTTATTTAAGGTTACGCTCCAGTAGCTATAAGAGGATATTAAACTAACTTATTGCCAGCGGAAAATATATAAAAGTAAATTTAATACAATTTCAGACGCTGGAATAGAAGGACTTTGCTATTAACCTTCCTAAAGAGAACTATATAAGTTAAATATTAACTATAGTCTCGTTATTTCTTGGTTATATTAGCACTGTCTTTAGTTTCTGGGTCTATATATTTATCTAGCTTGGTTTTGGTCATTACATGTACTAGTTTAACATATAGCAGCTAGACATTAACTCTGCTACGTCAACACTAATAATATTTATGCTAGCCTTCCTTGCTAATATCTAGGAGCGCTATATAAAGTATATAACGCAGTATTTAAATGCCCTCTAGAAGGTAAATACCGCACTTAAACTTAAGCTCTATACAGCAACTAGAGATAAAATTAAAACCCAATCCGTTATTATTCCTGCTATATAGCAAAGTAGAATCAAGTGTATAATTAACTATTATGTAGATCTTGTCGGAACACTAATTAGCATTGCAATTTTGTTTCTCGCTATCCTTCTTTAGGTAGTAGTCGGCCTAGCATTACACTTTAATTTAAACTGGTAGCTGCTTATAGGCATATATACTAGGTTGATTGGCTTAAACAACGGCTTTGTTCTATAAAACGTTTATATAGTTCTTAGAGACTACCAGGACAAGCAATTTGCTTAAGTAGATTATAACAATCCTAATATACTTGCCGTTATTAGTATAGGGAAGCTTAAAGAAGAGTATATTGCAGATAATTCCTTTATATGCTAAATCTTTATCAAAATAGGCAATATCTGCTTCTATGAACTAACTGTCGTTCTAGGTATAGCTATAATCTTTAGCCTTATTATTAGTGCTAGTATAATGTATTAGAGTGTTACTGGACAGCTTCTTTGCAATATCCCTCCTAGCATTATTAAATCGTTCTTTATAATAATTCTAATTATAGGTTACAATATTAGCGAGGCTAAAAGGCGTGTTAATATTTTTAATATTTATTTGCGGAGACTAAAACTTATCTCTTATATTAATATATTTATATAGCCTAAAATAGCAGACAAGATTGTCAAACTTAAAGAATATGTAGTAGTAGTATATATATTATTATTTTCAATCTAAGCAGGAATACTAATAATAAGTTAACTAGGTTTAGTTAGAAGAATAGCTATTAATAAAATAATTAAAGAGTTAAATATGTCTATTTCTAGGGTATATAAATCCCTCTAATATAGTTAAGCTCTCTTAATTTTGATATGTTTATTATTATAGCACCCTCTAAGCCCCTTTTCCGGGCTGCTGTAACTCTATTATACATCTTATTTAAGTTGCAGGTGATAAACCCTATAACGCTTAATATTATAGCCTTCTACTATTCTTACTAATCATTTATAGTAATTTATAAGCATATTAGGAACTGAAATAAATAGGCCAGATAAATTTCTTAAGAAAATAGAGTTCCAGCAATATAAGTTCCCATATTATAACACCCTTCACTTTTAAATAAGTTTTATTTTATTAGTCTAGTACTAATTACTAAGACCCTTTACTGCCACTATTATAGTATAAACAAGGAACGGTGCACTATTAAAGATAATATTATAAGTATGGGGTATAGAGCAGACGGTTAATTAATATAGAAGACTATATATAGAAGTAGCACTGGGTTAGGACTATGCGCATAATAAGTTGGTTAAGGTAGTCGGCTACTAAGATACCTAGTAGTGCTCTATAGAGAAGCGCTAGCCAAAGCACTATAATAAAGTTATATAATTTACGCTTCCTACTTTAAATAAACCCTTATTAAATAAGCATTTTTTAACAGTAAGATATTATTTTACTGGATAATATCTAAGAGTAGGTCTAATACTAGCTAGCCTAGTTCTCTAACGTTATAAGCTTTATAATCCGCTAGTATAACCTTATTTGGCGGCTGTTAAAGACAAGATTCCTTTAGCTGCGCATGTAAACCTATAGGTGGATCTGACCTGGCACAATTATTGCTAGTTATGTTAACGAAATGTCTAACCTCTATCCGTAAGCGACCAGAAGTACTCTATTACAACACCGCCCTAAATGTCTTTAATCACCAACTAAGTGTCTTTATATTATGCATAGCTAAATCTACCGCCTTAGGGGGACAGCCCAACTAGCTCGCTAGCAGTTTATCTCCTTATCTGGCTTAATAAGAAAGACCTAAAGCACTTTAACTATGACGTAAGCATCTAAAGATAGCTTCTTAGCGCTCTGGGCTCGAAGCTGGACAATAGAACGATATAAGATTTATAAAAGGTGCATCTAACGGTCAAGCTAATTCAATTATACAATTTCCCTCTTTCTCTATACGTATTTAAATAACCTTTAAAGTGTACGGGATAATATCTTAAGGTAATGTTCATTAGGAGGCTGATAAAGTTGGCGCTTGCGCAAAGGTCGGCGCTAGGGCTCGAGGATAGGGCGGCCGCAGTTAGGCGTAAGGAGAGGCTATTAAAGTAGTCTATCGCATGCTGTGCGCCGTAGGCAGCTTGTCGCTGAATGGATTGCGAGCGTCATTAGAGATTCTCTAGGGCTTCGCTCAGTCAACGCTGCTCCCTCACAGCGACGGCAAATTCCGTTTACACTCCCTGCTTAAATGCAGCCGCTATATATTTTCTTCGCATTTATAAGGCACGTAGGCTCTAGGGGTATTGTAAAACCTAGAAATAAGGCCTATGCAGGCCTTAGCTGGCCAAGTTACAATACTCAACTTTATAGCCAATTTTATGCTATTTTATAAGTTTAAAACTCTGTTTTTAATGCCTAAACGTCATTTACATAAGCTTATTTCCACCCTCTACCTAATTTAGTAGGTAAAGCAAGCGACCATCCCTTTTAGCTTAAGACGCCTTAACGCTTAGCTATTTACGCTATGCTTTAGTTCTGCTAGCAATAAAAGATTCTATATAAATTAGAAGAGATTTCCACTATTTTTAGCATCCTATCTTCTACTACTTATAACATACTAGTATTAAAAAGATGTTGAATGCTTACTAATAGTGATTTTACTAAAATATAAGAAAATTCTCGCCTTCTTACTACTTCTAAAACTGAGGCTATTGGCTCCTATATTTAATAAGCTTCTTTTAAAGAAAAAGGAGCTCCTTGATAGGAGCTAGCTAAAAAAGCTAGTATTATAAAGTGGTAGACATCTTACAGCAAAAATATTTAGTTTAATTTAAAGGTTATCTAACGCTATATAACCGCTTAAACTAGAATTAAAATATATAAGGCGCTTATAAAGGAGAAATATACGGCTAAGCAGAGAAAGCTTTATATATAATATATAATTAAATAGTTATGCCTCTACCTAAGGGGTAAAGATTAGAGAAACGTCCTTTAGTGTAATAAGTTATACTAGAGTACTAGCCTAAGATACTAATACTTAATTAAAAGGGAGCCTAGGGAGGCTGCTTATGAGCATCCTTCTAATATTTAGTATAATATAAATTATAAACCTGACCCGGAGGATATGGAAAACTTTTATCTTTTCTATATACTTAGCTATAATTTCGCCTAGTATATCCTATATAACGCGGGTAATAAGAATAGAAAGATAAATATAAAGACCTTTACTACCGTTATTCTACTGGCCCTTAAGGCTTACCTACTTAAACGTAGTAGAGAGTGGATTTTGTGGATGAATAAGGATAGCACATACTACTTAAATGTTAGGTGAAACCTAAGTAGATAGTTATATAGCCGCAAGGTATAGGCGACCTAGGGGCGACCTAGGGGTGACTTGCCCGTAAGGCACGTACGCTACACGTGCCTAGGGAAAACCCTTCCTTACCTCGCATATAGACTCCTCCTTTTCCCTTAAGGGTTTGTCTGTCTATATAATATACCCTATTGTTCTATCATTGGACTCCCTATCTATATCCTTACCTTATATTTAATCCTTTCCAATCCCCTTAGGAGGATAGCCGGTTTAATTTTTCTATAATGCCTTAAAAAAAAAACCGACGCCTATACCTAATGGTAATACGCTAATAATATAACCGCTAAACGCCTTAGAATCTAGTGTAGACGAAACTGCTAGAAATATACTAGCAGAATCTAAGCCACCTTCTAAACCTTAAAATAATTAGCCACCTATAAACGCTAGAGACTAGTTTAACTTATATACCTAGGCTTAATAGGAGCTTAGTAAGATTACTAGCGTTTTACTAAATACTGCTAATATAAAGGAGCTAGATGAGCTGGTCAAGAAAATAGCCAATTTATAAAGCATTATTAATTTAATAAAGCCCTCCTATTGCCTCTCTAGTAAAGAGTATAAGTTACGTAGTAAACGTATATGCTAAACAAATCTTAACGCCCTAGTTAAGAAGTTACTACCTAATATTAGCGGTATTACTTAATAGCATTTTAACCGCTGGATTACCGCAGTTAAGAACCAATTTAAGGTTAATAATGCTGACTATAACTATAAGTGACGTATGTGCTAGGCTATTAAAGGTCTTGCAAAAAAAAAGATAATCGCCTAACTAATTTATTGCTGGTTAGGCACTAAAGATAAAGGTCCTTTACTATAGGATAAGTTTAAGACTATAGTTTAAGACTAGATTAGGAACCCTATAGTAAGACGCTTTAATAATACTACTATATATTATATAGCTATTATAAGGGAGAACTAGAGGTTTAATGTCTTCCTAGCCTATATATGTAGCTTAGAGGACCTCTTCTTATATACCCCTTTTATTAATCCTAAGTAATAGGTAGACTTTTGGTTTTTATATCTCCTAGCCTATCTATAAGCAGAGCTCTTCCGCCAGAACTTTGCCTAATAGGTAAGAACTACTAAGGACCTCTTTAACAAAATCCGCTGTGTAGAGTAGTTGCTTAATACTATAAAGCTTATAGAAGATCGCGTAAGTGGCAGCGGTAAATTATTTCGTATAAAGCGTAGTTGCAGTATAGGCTCTATAGAGTTAGGTTTAGGGAATAGAACCTAAAAAGGGTGACGCTTTTTAAAGTAAACTCCAGGGGAGACTACTTAAAAGCTAAATGGCCTAGAGAACCCCTTAGATGCTAGTGGCATGTATATAAGTTAAAAGAGACCTATAGGTAAACACTATAAAGAATACTGGAAGCAAGCCAGTAAAGATAGGTTAGGCTAACCTTTGGAAAACCTAAAGCCCTAGTAGCGTATCTCTCTTAACTGCAACTAGGGCCTAATATAGAGGGAGAGAAGAAACGTATTGTGGTATATATTGCAATAGATATACCCTAGGGTAAAGTCTGCCTATATTGCTTATATAATAATAGGTGTTAAATTAACCTTATTAACCAAGACGTTGTCTATAGGTTTAACCTGCCTATAAGCTACACGCTACGTTTATGTAAACCTATTATATATTTCCTTAATAGCAACCAGATAATAATCTGGGATGCTTATAATCTAACGGTTACTACTAGCGACTCCTAGGGTACCCCTTGCACTACTAGCCCCTAGACCTTTTAGGGTGGCTTATTTAATGGTTATAATATAGTTCTTAGATGGGATTGGCTTGTAAAAGCAGATCTATTAATTAGCTTTTATTCTAGATAATTTGTCTAGGGTACTTTAAACCCTAGACACCTCTAGATAGTTACCCTTAATACACTCCTAGCAGACATTAAGGCTAGTAAAATAGTCTATTTACTATAGCCAGAAGACGCCTTCTTTATGCTAGTTGTAAATATAATAAAGGACCTGTTGTTACTAGTAGCAAGTACCTATATAGACCTTTTAGATATAGAGATACTGGTTATAAATATAATAGAGGACCTATTATTACTGGCAGTAAGTACCTATAGAGACCCTCTAGTGCTATTGCAGATTACCTTAACTTAGGGGGGAGGTGATTAAAACCCTAAAACTATTAAGTATACTGCAGTAGAGCTATATATACTCTTAGTATAAGTATACCTATAAAATGCATATTAGCTGCACCCTTCTCTTTACTGGCTCCTAGAAGTACACTACCACGCAATAGTTGCCTTAATCTCTATAGACCATGGCCTGCTAGATATATATAAAAAGGAGATTAATATCTTCTCTAATAAGCTAGCAAGTATACTACCTTAGAACTCTAAGTATGACTATATAATTAACTTAGAAGAAGGCAAGACACTACTATAAATGCCCCTCTATAACCTCTTATAGAAAGAGTTGTAGATCTTATAAGAGTACCTAGATAGTGCTCTTAAGAAGGGCTGGATTAGGCCTAGCAAGTTGCCTACTAAAGCGCCTATCCTCTTTATACCAAAAGTAGAAGGTATAATGCGGCTATGTATTAACTATAGACGCCTAAATAAGATTATAATTAAAAACTAGTACCCCCTACTACTGGTTAGCAAACTCTTTAATAGGCTTAGCTATGTAAAGATATTTATAAGGCTAGATCTTTATAATGCGTACTATAGGATTTGCATTAAAAAGGGAGATGAATGGAAGACTACATTTAAGACACGCTATAGTCACTTTAAGTACCTAGTAATGCCCTTTGGTTTTACTAACGCCCCTACAACTTTCTAGAGCTATATTTATAAAGCTCTAGAAACCCTAGTGGATACCATCTACGTAGTTTACCTAGATAATATTCTTATCTACTTAAATAACAAGGATAAGCATATTAAGTATATTAAGCAGGTACTGTGACAGCTCTATACTTGGGGCTTATACGCCAAACTATTAAAATGTATCTTTTATACTAAGAACGTTAAGTTCCTAGGCTTTATTATTACTCCTAGGAGTATTATAATGGACCTTACCCATATAAAAGCTATTAAGGAATGGCCTAAGCCTAAGTCCTATAGGGATATCTAGGTCTTCCTTAGCTTTGCCAACTTCTATAGGCGATTTATCTAGAACTACTTGGATACCGTATACCCCCTATATATATATCTTGTATAGGCGCATCGCGACCTAATATTAGATAGGGAGAAGAAGCAGAAGCGTAAGTTAAAAGGGCCCACTAAATGGTATTAACCTTGGTCTTAGCCTAATAACGCTTAGTAGGTATTCCGTAAGCTATGTGCTGCGTTTATATAGGCTCCTCTACTTTACCACTTTAACCCTAATCTACCCCTAATAGTAATTACTAACGCTTTTAACTATGCCTATAGTAGTATACTTCTGCAGCCTTTAGGGCAGGGAGATTAACTCCACTAGCACCTAATTACTTATTGTAGTTAGAAGCTTACTAGCCTAAAAGTATAGTATAATATGCATAACAAAGAACTGCTTGCTATAGTGCAATGCTTTAAGATATAGCGCTATTACCTTAAATACGCCGTGTATGTAACGCGCGTACTATGCAATTATAATAATCTTAGGTACTTTATAACTACTAAAAGCCTATCTACTTGCTAGGTCCGGTACACTAAGAAACTGGCTAAGTTTAATTTTAAAATTAAATATAAGCTAGGTAAAGTAAATCCTACTAATACACTATTTTAGCGCCCGGATTATGCTAAAGGCTTTAAAGATAGCAGTAAGAAGATAGTCCTTAATGCTATGCTGCCTATATTGCAGCAAAAGTTGCGGGTTATAGGCCTTATAGGCGGCCCTAGTGCTACTATACCACATTAGTAAGTAGTATGTGTGTAGTATGTAAGTGACCCTTATAAACTTGGCGCTGGCGGACCAGAGCGTCCTACTATTCTCTTTAAGACTACTTTAACTGGCCTAATGGCGCTTAACCCTAGGGAAGACCCCTTAGCCTAGGCTATAGTCCTTTATAATAACTTAGCAAGTCACCTGCGCATTATATATTATTTTACTAGCACTAACTTTATGTAAAGTCTTGTGCTATGGTAAGAGGCAGTAGTAGCTGTCTTAGCTAAAATGGCGTTTATAGAATACCCCCCCAAGTTACTGGTTAATTTTATTTATAGAGTATAAAAAAGAGATGCCTTTATATGCTCTATATATAACCAGTTAACTTAGGGGCGAGTCCCTACTAATAATAAGGACTATACCCTTAATAATTAAGGACTCCTAAGGTAAAATAATAAGGTCTAGGTGCTAAATTGTATACTACTATAATAGGAGATACTTAAGCGGAATTATAATAATTCTATAGGCGGTTACTATAGTTTTAACTATACCTTTAAGGTAATTACGCGGAAGTATACTTGGAACGGCCTTACCTAGGACCTCTGTAAATACCTAGATAACTATAATACCTGCTAATGCTTTAAATCGCGCTATTATAAACCCTATAGTAAGCTGCAGCCTCTCTAGGTCCCTACCCGAGCCTAGCATTATTATTTACTTAACTTTATTATAGATCTCCCAGAGTCTAAAACTCCTAATAGTGTAGAGTATAACTCTATCCTTATCCTTATAGACCGTTTTATAAAGCTAGTGCGCTACTATTTAGTATGTAAGATAATTAATGCTATATAACTCGCAGAACTCTTATTTAGAGTCTTTGCGTAAATAGGGCCTCTAGATAATATTGTCTTTAATAGGGGTAGTATATTTATAAGCGAGTACTAAAGCACTATGTGCTACTATCTCCGCGTTTAACGTAAACTTAGCACTACATTCTACCCATAGATAGATGGTTAGATAGAGTGTTAGAACTAGGAGCTTAAGGTATACCTACGTATATTTATAAACTGGGAATAGTCTAATTAGGCCTCCCTACTTAAAGAAGTAGCTTTTGCCTATAACTCTAAGGTCCATACTATAACAAAGTGTTCCCCTATTAAGCTCGCCTATGGCTAGCTACTAAATGTCCTAAACGGAGTCCTAAATAGCATCTAAGACGCCCGGTAAGGTAGGGAGGGGTCTAAGTTAACAAATATCCAACTTATAGAGACGTATCTATAACCCCTGCGCCTTATATATAAGGCAGCGGCGGCGTCAATAATGCATGCCTAAAAGCTTCAGGCAAAATACTATAATTGTTACTATCTGGCCAAGCACTTTGCTATTAGTAAACGAGTCCTGCTATCCTCTAAAAACATCTACATAAAACATCCCTATAGGAAGCTTAATTGCAAGTTTATAGGACCGTTTTAGATCCTAGAGCGCGTAGGGCAGTAAGTATATAAGCTAGAGCTCCCACCTACTATAGTACGGCTCCACCTAGTCTTCTATGTCTCCCTACTAGAGCCTTATAAGTTACGCCCTAGGTTTTAACCCCTAGTAGTAGAAGAGCTTAAAGAAGGCAGCTGGGAAGTAGAAGCAATTGTTGCCTACTAGGATTGTGCTGGATAGCCGCAGTACCTTATTAAATGGCTAGGATAGCCGAATAAGTATAATAAATGGAAATACGAGATAGAACTTAAAAATTATTAATAACTACTAGATAAGTACCGCAAGTGGAACACCCTAGCCTTATAGCCAAAGCGTAGGCGAAAAGCAAGCGCTACTGCTAAAATATAACCTATATAAAAGCGGAGTAGAAGACGTCCCAAGGGATTAAAGAATAAGTTAACGCTTGCAGTAAGAACTGTGGCATATATATAGGGTGAAGCGTAATTTATTAATATCCTATATAAGCCATACTCTAACGCAACCTAGTTATACTAGCAACTCGCAGGCAACCCATAGGCAAGGCTACAGTAACACTAATAATAAAACTTAATTTAGAAAATACCCTTTCTAGACCTAGTCCGTTACTTTATGCCAGTTTAATAGATTGTTTATATTAGAGAATAGGCCCGCTTTAACTGGGGTCTACTTAACTAGGGTTTAAGACCTTCCTGTAACTTGCTAGCAGCAACCTATACTAATAACTTATACTATTCTATGTATATATTATGCAGATAACGTATAAGGCTAAAGCAGGATCAGTGGCGGATTTAATAGGTATATAGCCTTACCGTCTATAAATCTGGCTGCATATAAATAACCTATAACCTACCTATAAGGTACTAGCGACCTACCTATATAGGTAAGCTTTTGGAATATTTCTAATAGTCTACCAAATTTAGGTGACGGCGTTAAGCTCTATTAGCTCTAAGTATTAAATAGACTAATTAGGATTTTCTATGCTGGTATGGAAAATTACTATTAGCTTGGCTAAATGTAGGGGAGTCTTAGCAAGGCAAATCTGACCAATTAGACAACTTTAACCGGTGGTTGAAGTTCCTTAACATCCTCGCGCCGCGTATATATACTACCTGTCTCTTTATACGCAAAATTAAGACGCTCTTTCCCCTCCAATTTTCTTCCTTATTAAGGTTTTTATAGGGTTTTATTAAGGCTTAAGCATATAAAGGATTAGGGACAATCCTTTTTAAAGGGGGGGGCATTGTTAGGTAAAACTTAAGTAGATAGTTATATAGCCGCAAGGTATGGGCGACCCTAGGGCAACCTAGGGGTGACTTGCCTAGGGAAACCCCTTTCTTACCTCATACACAGACTCCTCCTTTTCCCTTAAGGATTTGTCTGTCTATACAATATACCCTATTGTTCTATTATTGGACTCCCTATCCACATCCTTACCCTACATTAAAAGCAACGCTTAAATATATAGATCTCTACGGTTGGGATTATATTATTTCTACGCCAAAGTCTCTAAATATAAGTATTATAGAGACCTAGGTAAGCCCCTTATATTATTGTTTCTTTTAGTATAGGTGCTGGTTAATTAAAGCTAGTATAGAGCGATTCTATAAGGTATAGGATAAACTTAACTAAAAAAAGATTAATTATATAATAGATATATACCCACAAAGGCTTAAAAAGCTAAAAGATTAGTATAATAGTTGGGCCACTAAATACTAACCTTAAAATCCTTATTTTATATAGTATTTTATATAGAAATTTAAAATAGATAGGTATTAAAAATATAGTGTTGCACTAAGGCCGCATAGGTCTTATTTCTGGGTTTTATAGTACCCCTAAAGGCGTCCTACTATAAATATTACAATTAAGATGCAATCCCATTTATTAATAAATCTATTAAAGTGTTGCTTAACAATGTGCGGACTCTTACTAAATAGGGCCTATATACAAGCTACGCGTCTAATATGGTGAAAATATCTTAAAGGACTATAATTTTTAGTAAAAGGTGCACCTGTAGATAGCTACTAGCTGTCCTAAACTAGATTAGCCGCTATTATTGCACTAGTGGCGCGAACTAATTAGTAGTGTAGTCTATATGCCTATTAATATAATGCAATTAATTATAAATATATTTAGTCTAGGCTTAGTCCTATAAATAGTTATCTAATCCATTCTATCTGTCGCAATATACATTATTGCGATGGCCGACCCTAGAAGCACTACCTTTGGTATTTTCACGCTAGTTATTTTCGCTTATAGATTATATTATACGCTTTATATAACAATATAGAGCTTTAAACCCTACCCTAAATATATGCACGATCTTATTAAAGAGCTAGAGGCTCTTATAGAATCCTTAAGCAATACAATAAGGCTATAAATAGATATAGAGCTTTCTATACTTAATCTCCCTCTATAGAGGTACGGCAGCGCTTATAATGGGGTTTTATAAAAGTTTTATAAGTGCTACTTGCGGTCTAGAGGCGATTGATAAAGTTTTTAAGACTAGGCTAAGCTGAAGTATATAGGGGGCAATATTGACGACTTGAAGGATTTACTAGCAGCGTACAAATCTATAATCACTATCGCCCTTATAGACGTACAGCTGTAAGTTTACAACTCTATAGCTAATGTTACTTATTAAATATAACTAATCCCCCTTATTTAGTTGCAAATCCTCTATGACTCTAGAACGTCTTAAAGACTATAAAGACCTTATTAAGACTGCGACTAACAATCTTAAGGCACAACTTAATACTATTAATAAAGAGCTCTAAACGAAGCGGCTAAGAGAGGAGGTTTAAAAGGCTTAGATCTAAGGTAACAATGTTAACGCAAAAGACGTTATCGCAATGCCAAATATATCTGTAGATGCAATCCTCCTAGGTAACCACTATAATATTACAGAGCTTTAAAATCTACCCTTTTAATATATAAGATTTCTTAGTTAGGGTAGTAGTGCTCTTATTAAAATGGTGGAAAATTATAGTTATCAATTTGCATATAAGCGCTTTTGTAAATATTATAGTTAAATATTTAAAAGGACTAAATAAGCGTTCTAGAACGAAGTACAAATTATAAAAAGGTTATCCTCGCACCCATATATTATTTAGGTATTTGCGACATACACCTATAGCCGTAAGCTAGGTATGCTTTTTATACTAGTGGCGAATAGAGGAGATCTTGCGGCCTACCTACAGTTACTTATAGATTCTTAAAATTCCCCAATACCGGAACAATACACTATTCTTACTTAGTTATTTAGATGTCTTGCTAGTGGCCTTATATTTATCTATAGGAATATAGTTAGATATAAAGATATAAAACCACAAAACATCTTAATCCATAATAGTCGCGTTATATATGCAGATTTTGGCATTGCGCTCAATAGAAATTAGCAAGACACCACCACTATAGGGATCCTAAGAGCGTTTACACGGCGCTACTACGCGCCAGAAGTGGCGAACTGGGAGCAAAGAAATAGGAAATCTAACATCTTCTCCTTAGGCTGTATTTTTATAAAAGTCTTAATTGCGTTACAACCCGAAACTAAGCTGAAAGATATATACGTAAATCCGTATTAGAGCTCGCTTAAAAGTATTTAAATATATCTTCTATAGTTTAGTACCTCTAAAACAAAACGGGATAAGTTACTCCGCGTATACCACAAAATATTAGAGCCTAATTGTCGCAATTAAATAAATGCTAAGGCACTCCTTTAAAGCATTATTTATATATAGAATTGTCGGTCCGATTTAATATTCAATCTCTTTTATAATAAATGCGGCCTAAAAGTTATAGAGTTAAAGAAGGCCTTGACCCAAAAGCCGCTTTTAAAAGAGGTTTTTGGGATTGCGGCCTTTATTCTAAGTAATAGTCAAAACGTCGATTAATACCATTTATAAACGCAATTAAGCCGTTACTAACGACAAATTTCAAGCGATGTTCCTAGTAAGCATGTTATAATTAGGAAGGGTTAGGGTTTCTAAGCAAATTTTTAGGCATTATATGGTTTAAAACTTAGAGACTATAAGGAAGGGAATATAATATTAGAAGCAATGTAGAGGTAAGATCGCTCTGTATAACTAAAACAAAGTAAAAAAAGCAAAGCGCGGTTAGGTAATATATGCTATATATATAGGAAAGCTGGTTATTGGTTATAAGATTACCTAAAAAAATACAATACTTATGGCAAGAGAGGATATTGGTCAAAAGATTGTTTTAGATAACTTTATAGTTCGACTTATTAGATATATAATAATTACTTAATTTAGAGGAACTTATAGTATCTGTGCTTCCTTAATGGTGTTAAAAAGAGCATAACTTATCTATATAACGCTAATAACTTATTCTCGTCCTATATTTCTAGTTATACTTTTTACAGCTAGCCTAGTCTAGTAGGCTAAGCAAAAAGCTAGCGTTCCTTAGGGGCTTAAGTAAGTTATACTAAGAACAAATCTAATATTAGCAATTCGCCAATTATAGCTAAACTGCTTTTAGCCTTTCTATATAGCTAGGAAGCTTAGCAATCCTACTTAATCAAGTCCTAAATCACTACAAACAAGCAAAAAGCCCTAGATGCTATTGCATTTTGCTTAGAAAATGCTTTAATAATGTCTATCTATAGCTAGTAAGGTATTAAAATATATATATTAAGTCTCTAGTCGATCTAAGGTCGGCTAAGATAAGGCTGTTATATTTATTAATTGCTAAATATGGTATAATAAGTTATATAAAAGTTTCTTTAAGGAAATACAAAAAGTAGGCTAAACTTAGTAAGCATAGTCTCTATTCTAAGATTTTCCACAGCTCTTAACTATTGTTAATATTGTTAGAATATAAAAATAGTATTATGTTCCACTGTATAGAGTTTTCCGCTACGTAGGGATCGACTTTAGTATATGCTTAATTAAGATAGAATACTTAATGTCGGCTATTTATTCCTATATTAAAAATCCCTAGAGTAGTAGACCTAAAACCAGGTCTTATATCTTATTACCTCCTCTAGTAGCTTTGCGGTATTTAGTATATAATAAGTAATAGGTTTAAAACCAGGCCTATAAGGTTTAGTTATATTAAAGAGACTAAGATTAACCCCCTCTATTTATTATTTTAAACTTTAATAAGAGCCTTATTCCGTCTATAAGTTATATATATAATAAGTTAGTAATTTAATATAGAGGCGTTAGAGAAGGAATCTTCTCTATACTATCTTTAAAGTGTGGCTAATTCCACATAGAAGTTATATATGGTAATATCTACACACAATTAATCTGTCCCCAAGTTTTTAACCCTATATCCCTTAAATATAGCATTAGATATAGTATATAAAGAAAAAATAGTATAAATTCTATACAAGTCACAGACACGGTATAGGCATACTTAACTTTCGCCGGAACTGGTTACTAAAGTAATAACATATAGAATTGCTTTATAAACGCGTTATATAGTAATATATACGCAGTTTAACTAAGCTTAGAAGCGATATATAACTAGCGCTACTATTTTCTCCTAGCTTATTCTTGTAGGATATCTTATACTTCCAAATATATTTACTTCGTTATAGTCCTTAAAGGCATTAGGCAAGAGTAAGGGTGGATAACTACTTTAGAATACCATTTAGAATATTTAACTTCTACCTTTTATAGGCGTCCTTTACCTTATAGGGATAATAGGTATCTCTTAGTTATAGTATAAATAGCATTAAAATTATATTTGGCTGATTATAAATATATTTATATAAGTCAAACTAGAGTATTTACTAGTAAGACTGCTAATAGATTTCTATCAGATAATCTGTATTCTCTAAAGGCGTGGGTCACGTGCACAAGTCACATGCACAAAGACACGTCACTAAAGACACGTCAGATTAAGGTCAAAAAGACACAATACAAGATCATTAATCAATCAACCCATTTCATCAATAAACTCATCTATGTGAATTTCGTGACAGTTATAAGCCCGGTCCGCCGACTTAAGAAGCTAGTTAACTATTACTTAATTATCTAAAGAAATCCTACCTTATCGTCAGACTCTAACACCTCATCGTTAAGGACGTAGACTCTGACAGAAATCCTACCTTAAGTGTTACAGGACAATTCTGACACGAACTTTCCACGAGATTCCACGAGATTCTACAAGATTCCATATTAATCGTTATAGGACAACCCTAATAATAAGGACAATCCTAACAACAAGGACAATCCTAACAACAAAATACCATCACAATTCCTTCTTTGCCTATTAGTTAAAATAACTCCACTAACGTCAAGTTTGTTAACTATGATTATCCTTAATAAACTAAAAGACTGGGAGCAATAGATCTGGCAACTACAAGCCCTAGTAGATAAATAAATTTGGGCCTACGTTAACCTAGATAATACAGCACCTTAATAAGCTCTACTACAAGAACCAGCCTATCTAAAAGTTACTAATTTTAATAAGAATGCAACCTTATATGCACAGCTCTTAACAAATCAACAGAAAGCGTACAAGAATAGCAGACGATACTATAACTAGGATATAAAGTACTTCCTAAAACAGGAAGAGCATCTGTAATAGATACGCACCTAGATCACGTCCACAGTATTAATTTAGAAGAAGCTACTGCTTAACCCTTCCCTTACAGTTAAAGAATAGCTGATTTGTTTAAAAGAAGACACTAAGCCCTTAAAGAACTTTATAATAAGGAAGGTACAGCTACAGTATATAAAGTCACTTAAGGGGCTTAAGCAGATAAAGGTTACCCAGTGGCTTAACTAATAGGAGCATATAATGAAGATAGTAGAGAAGCATAATCTTCTATAGATAACTAATAGGATCTGGCTAATAGACCTTATAAATATAATACAACCTATAAGCGAAACCTATTTTGTTCTATATATAAAGCAGGCAAATAATACCAAAAAGGCTCTCTTATTAGAATACCATAAAGTAGTAATAGAGCTATAAGAAGCATTCCAAAACCTTTTTAAAGCCGTACCTATAACGGCAAGAGGGAGTGCATTTAATGTAGACTTTATAGGAGAGTCTAAAGAGGGTATCTCTATTACTACTAAAGTCTAAAAAGAAAAAGGGAACAGCTTATCTCGCAGCCAAAAAAGGGTAGGTATAAATTTAACTAAAGAGACGTCTTCTAAAAGGTTAAAGAACCTTAAATGCCTAGCATATAATATAAGGGGATATACCCTTCCTAACTATTGGTATCTATTTGAGAACAAAAGGCCTAAGGGATTTAAAGCCGTAGGTATACGTATAAAAAGGGTGCTTATAAAGGTAGAGTAAGATAAGGATCTAGCTGCCTAAGTAGAACGACTTAAGCTTAAGGAATTAAAGGTTAATAAAGCTTAACAACAATAGGAGATAGTTAAGATTAAAAAAGAAGCCAATACAATATTTCTAGAATTATATTACACCGGTTAACTCTATCTATTAAAGCTATTAACTATTCTTAACTTAGGAACCACTCTCTATATCTTTAATAACCTCTCTCGTTTTTATAATTTTAGGAAAGCTCTAAGACATAAATATATTATCGCCGGCAGCTTAGAAGTGCCTATACTAGGTTACGGCAATATTACTATCCAGGTTATAAAACTAGACAAAAGCAAGGGAATCCTACGTCTTAAGGACGTTACCTTTTATACGGACTTTAATATAAATCTAGTGTCGTTCCGTCTACTTCAAAAACAAGGATTCTACTAGGATAATAAAGGAGACAATAATCTGCTAGTTTAGAAGGACGACACAATCCTATATTAAATAGAAGAACGTTATGGACAATAGACTATTAAATACGTCCAACTAGGAAGTTTATTAGCATTTAATACAAGCCAACTACTACGCCGCTAATAGAAGTGCAGAGTATTGTTAAGAGACGCTTATCTAGATTTGAAAGGTAATATATATCTATAGTATCTGCGTCTAGGTCATCTAGGACCTATAAGCCTTTATTATCTAGGTCTTAACGCCCTAGGAGTTAAGCTTTAAGGCCCTAAGACGATGGAATATTAACACTACAGTCTTGCTAAAATCAAGCGTTAGGTCTTAAGAAGGTTCTTAAAATAGAAAATTAATAAACCCTATCTTAACCTCTATATTAACTAGACTAACCTTAAGGAAGCACATGCCGGATTTATACAAGTTATGCTTATCCATAACACCTTCTCAGGAAGATCCTTCCCGTATTTTATAACAACGCATAGTAAGGAGAAGGAGACACTACAAGTGCTTAAAGATTTCATCCAATAGATTTGTCTGAGGTATAACCTTAAAGTTAACACCATTAGATCAGACAACGAGCTAGGGAGAAGGAGAACCCTCAAATAGCTATAGACGCAAGGGATTACATTCAAGCCTTCGGCGCCACATACTTAAGCTTAGAACGGTACCGCCGAACGCTCAGGGGGTGTGATTATTAAGAGAGCACGAGCAATGAGAATTGCTGCCAATCTACCACACGACCTATGGAATGAGATAGTCAACTGTGCAGTCTACCTTCGAGATCGAACGCCACGGGAAAGCAATGATTGGAAATCGCCATACGAGAGGTTCTATACCTTCCTAGCCAATGGGTCAAGAAAGCCGCAACTGGCGCACCTAAGGGACAGTATCAGAGCAAGACGGAAGGATTCAGATGAGATTACGGTTCAATTGACTCATTGACGGACACGAGAAGGTGGCTAGCTTTGACCTCAAAGAGCTCAAAGCTAAGGGGGTGTGTCAGATAATCTGTATTCTCTAAAGGCGTGGGTCACGTGCACGAGTCACGTGCACGAAGACACGTCACTGAAGACACGTCAGATCGAGGTCAAAAAGACACGATACAAGATCATCAATCAATCAACCCATTTCATCAATGAACTCATCTATGTGAATTTCGTGACAATTTCAAGTCCTTCTTTCTCACATGCACTTATTAGTTTGCTTACTACTTTAGTTAGTGTCTTTACTATATAAGGTGGGCACCTCTTTATAACTGCTAAGGTAACGATTATTATAGTATTAGTCTATAGTAGGACTATATTATTATTCGCGCTGTGGTATTATTAACTCCTTAATAAAATTATAACACCATAGGACCGGGAGCTAGCACGGTATAGCAAACCGGAAATGTCCTTAAAGTGAAATTGGTTAATCAAAGGGCTATATTAGTAAGAAGTCCCGAGTTCTGTAACGGCGCGTAGGTAGCAATATTACAAAATATGCTTTACGCAATTAAGTTATGCCTTTGACATTTGGGAACCTAGCTAACTTATTTTATCGCATTAAGCTAATTAGCTCTGGCTTTACTTATTCTCTATACTCCTTAGGTAAGTTCCTATTAGTTAAACGCTACAAATTTAGCGGAAAAGGGTTATAACCTAAAAATGCTAGTAATGTCCCTCCCTACAGGTCGAAAAACCCACTACTTAGAAAAATGCAAGGGGTACTTTGGCTTCCTACTACTAGGAATTAGCCTATATGCTATTAATTACTATTTTCCTTCATACGACTCTTGCTATAGCTACCTAAGAGTACCTAGTATCTAGTTAATATATAAATTACCATTACATCGTTGCCTAATCCCCTAACGCGCAGAGGGCCTCTATTTATTATAAATTAAACTCCTCTCTCTATAAGGCTATTATTAAGCTCTTATTGCTATTAAACTCTATAATAGGGTCCTATCTAAGCGTATAGGCCTTACTAGAGTGTAAGGAGATCGCCACTAGCTCTATAGCTGCTGTTATATAAAGATTTATATAGGGTAGCCATACCTATTAGTACTTCCGCCTAAGGCTGGCTGTAGATTATAGCTAATACAGTATAACCCCACTTATCTTATATAATTGCAGCACTATATTTTACCTAAAGAATAATAAAGTAAGTCAGTGCAAGGCTGCATAACTACTAAGTCTCATATCTGTTAGGTACGGCGCTAACTTACACTGCTAAGGTGCGCAGCTGTGGCTAATGCGCAGAGTAATTTATTTATGATAACTATTAGGCCTGTGGCTATGCGGAGTCTTAGTAGGCGGGCCTATCTCAGCCCCGCAGCCTTGCGATCCCCACTCAACCTTGGCCATGCCTCCGGTCAACCAACCTAACTCTCTAAAAACACCTACAGAATTCGCCACCTCACAACCCTGTAGCTAGAGCGGGTCGGCCGCCCTCCCTGCTGGCGGTGGCGAGTTGAAGTATTTTACTATATGCTTAAACTGTCTACTAATAAATACTACTAATTATGTTGCCGCTCAACCCATTTCATGTAAAGACGGAGTAAGTCAATAGATGGTCACCCCATACTTAAGCATATGCACAACTACTCAGATTTAGATTTACTTAACGGAACAGTTTTCGCAGCGAGCTTTACCTATAGTTAAACTACACACCCGTAGACGGAGTATATAATTTTAAACCTACATTATATCTCTATATCTCAGTTCTCTATAGAATTAGGTAGTAGTAAGGACCTCGGCGCATCCTTGGTATTTCTAAGTACGCCTTTTTTTGTCCACCGGGTGGATGTGTGTCAAGATTTGCTAAGAAATTGTATGGTGGTGGGGACCTCAGCACATCTTCGGGAGTTGCAGTACGCCTTTTTTCCCACCGGGTGACCTGGTCAGCTGATGCAGCCACAGACACGTTAAGCGGCCTCATTCGCCAGCCCTTCGTTTGTGGCTCAATATTCCTTTCCGCCATAGATGTCGTGAATGCATATTTTGACAATGCCATAACCCCGGCCCTTCTCTGCAGCGCCGCGCAGCACTAAGGTCGTCGTCAGTCAATTCAATTGGAACTTGATTTAGCGGCGGCGTGCCTGATTGAAGCCTGGGATACTTTGATTATGCCTCAACTGATTCGGTCCTTCCTTGCTTGAGCAGCGTGAAAAGGGATTGGAACCGGACCCAAACAGCTCTCAGGGGGTGCGAAAATACCAAGACTAACCGAGTTCTGCTGTCGGGCTACGGAGGAGTTGAGTGAAAATTGTTAACCACCTAGGATTTGCAAAATTGGGACCTGAGAAGGCATAACGAAAGTATCTAGAGACGGTATGTAGCGGTGAAGTCTGGCGTGCAGTGCTCCAGACAGTCTTGCAAAATGTTTTGTGATCTTTGGTTGTCTCTGACGCACCAAGATAGAATGACTGTGCAAGCCTAGCGGCTTAACTGCCCTGATCTGATGTTCTACTGCGGTCACTCTATGTCCTCGGTCATTTGCAGCAGTTTTTGGAGGTATTGGCCACCTCTTCCGGTAGCAGTTACACCAGGGATCTGTTGCCCAAAAGCCTTGAATTGGCCGCTGCTCCACATGACATTGCGTTGACATTAACCATGATCTTTGAGTACATTCGACATTACTAGCAATCTAAGCAAGCATTTCCGTTGAAAACATCTCAAATCGAGGAAGATAAGCGGCTAGAGGATATGCTGCGCTGTCTGAAGCTAGGGCACGAAGCACGTTTCCAAGGGCATGCACTGCAAATGCGTAGGATATGGTCATAGCTGTTTCTTTTAACGTATATAAGTACTAATTTCTTGGTTTCCCTTTGATGATATGGATACGCGCCCTTAAATACACGGGGTTCCGGATGAGTTATTCCGCAAGTCAGACTGTTTTTCATTAGCACAGGTGCGATATACCAATCAAGCCCCATCCAATTTTCTCCCAACAATACACACCTGATCGAGTGTATGATAAACCCCGTTATCAATCTCCCTCATCGCCTCCTCCTTCAGCCTCTCAATCCTCTGGTTCGTCCATCCACTGCCCTCAACCGCCACCAACCCCTCCAAACATCCCAGGAAGCAAACAATGATATTCCGGGTCCCCTTATCCCTTGCCTTCGCCTCCAGATCCTGCAATCTGTCCGATGAAAAGACGTCTTCGTGCACATCGACCAAGCCAAGTTCTCGGAACACGTCTTCCCTCCTTAGATTCTTCGGCTCTCGCATCATGAGGCCGATCACGGGGTCGACCCTGCGGCGAAATAGGTCCAGGCCGTCGTAGATCTCCTGGCACGCGGCGCGGGACGTGCCAGCCGCGGAATTGTAAAGCCCAAAATTGCATGAATCGATCCACTGCAGCCAGCCGCCCGGCTTCAACAACGTCATCAGGTTCGCGATGGAACGAGCCCATTCCGCCCGCGCGGCCACGCTGCTGGTGAAGCGGACGGCAACCACATCATAGGTCCCTACCTCCGAGGCTGGAAAGGGGAGGAACATGTCGTGGATCTTGAACGACACGTTTGACGGCCAGGTCTCCGGTGGAGGAAAAGCGGACGACGTGAGGTCAAAGCCGGTGAATTGGCATGTTGACGGCAGGCTTTTGGCGACGTCGAGAAGCCAGACCCCAGAACCGGCACCTATGTCTGCAATCTTGGCAGTGGGCGAGGTAATCGGGATGTTGGGGTGAATGAGAAACCCGAGCGTTTTAGTGGTGAAGACGTGTTGCTCATCTAGTCTGTTTGACATGTGAGTTTGGAGGCTGTGATAGCAGGGATCTGAACCTTGCCTTTCTGGTATTTCTTCTATGCGAGGATGGAAATCTCGATCCCGGTCATGTGGGTCTGTCATGATGTGGCGGTTACCTCAGCAAGCTCAGACCATAGAATCAATTAGCGGACATACGTATATCCGCAAGCGGATATCACTAACCTTTTTTGTCAAAAAGTTAATTCTATGGTCTGAGTTATCTCATAAATCAGACCCCCGGGGAGAAATTGCGCTACGCCTGCAAACTCCTAAGCCAGTTAGATAAGCGCACTAACTCCTAACAAGTCCTGTAAACTCCTGGACCAATCAGATCGCACTAAGAGGAATTTCTCCCCAAGGGTCTAAGAGCTTATGGGGCCTCTTTATATAAGAACTTAATATTTCTTATTAGGCAATAACTCTTCTATTATAACGCTGTATCTTATACCCTAAATCAACTCTAAAATACTTACAATTAGAATTAATTAAAAGCTATTTACTTACTCTATTAAATTAAGAAATAATAGACATTACCAGCCTAATATATATGCCCCTATCTAATAATTCGCAAAATTCTTTATTTAATGCCCCTTTTAGCCTTCCTCTACCTCCTAATAAACACCCGGATAAATATTCTAATAGCAATATAGACTACCTTAACAATAAGCTTAATAGCGATACTATTAAGGCTTTTTAGCCTTCCTCTAACAAACCTTCTCCTACTTATAGTTGATATAATATAAGCTCTAAGGAACGGCAGTCTATATAATTTAAGCTACAATAGGTAGCTAATATACTACGCCATATTAGATAGAGTTTTTAAACCTTTATACTTACTTAGGCTAGGGCAGAAAAGGGTAGAGCGGTTATAATTTAGCACCTCTAATATGCCTAACTATGATAGTAACGGCGTGTACTAATATATGCTGTAGATAATCCGCGCATAAGGGGTATTTGTCAGCATTCTTCTCCAATAGATTCTTTTGCTATAGAGCTTAATAATCTTATCCATTAGCCCTATTTTAGTTAATTTAATTATACTACAGATCTAAAGACACTAGACTTTAAGCTAGCCTTTAAAACTATTTAGGAGGTTACCCTAATATAGTACGCTATTCTTTTAAATTTTATAAGTAATTAGCGCGCCTATTAAGCTAGTTATAATACTACACCTTAGTCTAATATGTTATCTAGGCAATTGTTTGCTATTATTAGTATAGTATATTATTCTTAGGCCAAAAAGCGATTTAGCTTCCTCTCTATAATACTAAATATCTATTTAATAGGCTCTAGTATAAAGCAGCAAGTAATTAAGACTCTATTAGGGCTTAGAATATATCATAGTTATTATTAGGCTAGTTAGTTAATGGCTAAGGTTGCTAAGGAGGTAGAGGTATAGTACCTAACTTCTATAAACTCCTAGGCCAATCAGCTAACTTTCTTAAAGATAGCTCTAGCGTCAAGCGTTTAATAAGCAGGCAGTAATTATCTACAATAACATTAATTTTAAGGACAAAAAACGTAACGAAGTTGTAGGCCATACAGCTACTATATAGGCAATGACGACGGCGGCTATTGTTCTTTACCCTAAGCTACCACCTTTGGGTTTACGTTAAGGTATGCACAATCTAACAATACTGCTTAGGCTTAAAGATATACTAAATGCCCCTAGTATATCTGGTAAAGATAATAGGATTAGGGTAAATATTACACAAAGCCTTATATTAGATGCACTTAAGAGAATTTATACAGATAGTGTTAATACTGTATTTAGAGATAGTAATCACTATCCTAAAATACCGCATATATATTATCTTCCTATAAATAAGACTACGTTCTAGCAATTTGGCGCTATATTTAAGGATAAGGGTACTATTAAAGGTATATATAGCGTTTATAAAAGTATATTTCTAGACTAGCTTAGTCTATATACACTAGAGGACCCTACTAAAGCTAGAGCTATCTGTGATAACTTCTATAATTGACTCTAGCTTATCTATAGAGACCAACTTACTATATACTATATTAGGGCTGTTAAAAATGAGCAAACCTAGGTATGCTAACTATATAACAAACGGGATTAGCTTCTTGGCGTACCTGTGTAGTTCCATATATAGATAAATCTACTAAATACTATTATCCGTATGTATTGGGCACCCGTTATTTCTAAAGAGGAGGCTTATTATTGCTTACAAGCTAATACTACCATATAGGGTTGCAGTTAGTATAGTTAGGAGAACGCTAAATATTACCTAATAGAACTAATTATTGCATAGGGCTTTACGGCGCGTGTAGTTATATTATTCTATACAGCAATATAATATAAGGGCTACCTTATTGCCTCTAGCAGAGACTTCTTTAAGCGAATAGACTATATTACTAATATTATTAGTTCTCTTACACCAGATTAATTTTTAGAACTTATTAAAGACGTCCATCTAGCCGCCTTTATATTAGATGTGTGGAATAGTAATAGCTCTAATAAGCAACTATATAATGATATTAAATTCTGGACAATGTGTTATATGCTTTAGGAGGTTAAGCTATTTCTAACTATTTAGCATACTGTTAAATATGCTAATATAGGTATACTAAGGCACTTTGTTAACCCTTTTATTATCTACTTTTTTAGCGTATCCCAGCTCAATTATAGCCGCAAGATGTTATTCTATTAATAGAATCTCTCTTCAGTAAACACTCCTAAATTATAGCATACAATACTATCCTCTGGGCTTATTAACTAGCTTAGTAGGGCTACTATATATAAAGTAATTAACCTTGGGCTTAAGCATCTTAACAGTAGCTATAAGATTAAGATAAAGTGTTATAAGAACTTAACCTATAATATAGATATTATATTTAACCGGGTATATCTATCTAATACTTAGGTTAGGGCGTTACATAAAAGAGTAAAGGCTATATTTAGCGAGTATATGCCTGGGACTTATACTACTACCGCTGTACTACTGGATATGTTTTTACTCGCTTATACCCTCTTTACTTCAGATCTAGCTAAACCGCGGAGTACTAAGTAATTGGCTAGTAGGAAGTTTTTTAATTCTTATAACATCTTACAAGAAGGCATTAAGGTGCTAGCAGATAAGGTTAATTAGTTTAACTAGCAGCACGTCTAATAATTAGATATGCTTAGGGGGTTATACCCTTCTAATACCCCAAATAATCTTAATGGATTTGCTAATATAGAAGACTATACTAACCAGGTTAGGGAGAGGTTAGATAGGGTTATTAATCCAACAATTAACCTTATAGGAATTATAGTAGCTAACTAATCTTTAGACTTCTATAAACTTCTATAAACTCCTACAAACTCCTAGACTGGTTAAATACCTGCGTTTATTAATGCTCTAAACTAGTATACCAGTAGCAACTCCTTTAGGTTAAATTTATCTAATCCTTAAACTCCTTAAACTCCTATAAACTCCTATAAACTCCTGTAAACTCCTAGGCTAATTAAATACCCGCGTTTTTTTTAACTAGGCTAACTAATCTATATAAACTTATGCACAAACTTTTATATAAACTTTTATATAAAATTTTATACGAGATAACAACAGAACCTAGTAACTATATTTAACCACCATCTACCTATACTACCTATTGGGCAACTCCAGAGTTTCTATAGCGCCTTACAGTTAGGCCTATACTAGACAGTGCCATTATCTGGGGTTACTCCTTGGATTAATATAGCCGGATTAAAGCTTGCCTGTAAAGGATGTCTTATAGTTAGGCCTGTACCGGATAATATTATTGTCTAGGTTTTACCCTTAAATTAATATAGCCAGATTAAAGCTTACCTATAAAAAATATGCTATAAAAGCCGCCACTTTAGCGCACTGGAGTGCTAGAAAGTAATGCTAACCCCCCCCCCCTCCTCCTTACGCTATAATACTACTGCCGCTAGGACCTAGTGGTGGACCACTAGATGGCTTATACGCCGCCAAAGACCTTAGCCTAGGAGGTAGGGGTAAGGGATTTTTAAGGTTCTTACGCTTACGCCTTAAGAGGCTGCACCCGCTAGAGTGGGCCGCTACTTAGTAGCAAGCGCAGGTATCCCTAGGCCTGCTCACCTACTATATACCCTTTTTAGAGTACACCCAACACTCCTTACCCAAGGCTTGGTAGGTAGTGCATTGCTTACTACCTATTAACTCCACCCCTAACTCTATCTCTATTATCCGGCTAATATGGCCCTAGTCTCTCTGCTTATTTAGCCTTATAGCTGCTAACCCCACTACTGACTACAACCACTATTTGCCTTAGGTGGTGGGGGCGTACACAATAGCTATCTTACCATAGGGGCCCCAAGCCCACGGCAGGCGGATGGGGTTGGCGCGCTATAAGGCGGCCCACTGCACCTAGGTAGGGGCAGGTAGGGTAGCGGTAAGCACAGTGGTAAGCACAGGCGCTAGAGCGGGAGCAGGAGCGGGGGTAGGAGCTAGAGCTAGGGCCGAGGCTAGGGCTGGTAATAGTAATAGTAATAGTAGTTTAAATATATATAAGCTAAGTATATACTATATAGTTATTAACACTTACAGCTCCTTTCCCAACTCCCTACCGCCAAACCATTTATTATTATCGTCGTCGTTATTAGCGGCGGGCGATAGCGGCAGCGCTAGCAGCAGTAGTGGTACTGTCGCTGCTGCTACTGTTACTGTTGCTGTTGCTACTACTACTATTACTGCTACTGCTGCTAGGAGGGGAGGGCGAGGACGGCGGCAATAGGGGGAAGGGCTATTTAAATTAGTTAGTTATATCTTATAGTTAATAGTTATTATTACTAATGCTTATAGTGTCTCCAAACAAAACCTGCCAGAATAAAGCTGGCAATAAGAAAGCGGGCCTATGGCTATAAGTATTCTCTCCTTATTAAGGAGGACATTAAATGGGCACGCAAGCACCTAAACGGCAGGAGGAGTTATTTAGAAAGCTTTTTTTTTAAAAAAAAAAAAAGCTTTAATTAAAGAGGTAGTTAATAGATATAAGTTTAAAAATAAGGTTTTAAGTTATTATTACTAGGCGAGATTTAATATTATTTACCTTTATTTCAGTCTTTTTTACCAATAAGAATAATTCTTTAAATTACTATAGGTGTCACGGAGTAGGCACGAGCCGGGATACAATGCACTAAACGAGGTAGTAATTGAGAAGGCTACGTACACGTAACTATGCGTGGTTGATACAAAGACATTGGATAAAGAAGAAGAGTCTTCGTGTTCCAGGTACGGGTATAAATAGGGGTTGTAGGGGAACGTACGTAGGTGTCTCGGGACGAACGTGAGCACGGGTCAAGAACGTCAAAGACGCGCAGAGACGTGAGAACGAGTGAGTCCCGTGACAATAGGATCCCCACAAACTCCTATAAACTCCTATAAACTCCTATAAACTCCTAGGCTAATTAGAACTACGTATAAACTCTTATAAACTCCTATAAACTCCTAGGCCAATTAGATGTCTATATTTCTATACAAAAGTTCTTTTAGGTTGCATGCCTTACGCGCCCTCTCTTTAAAACAGGTGTAAAGGTTAGTATTTTACCTATATTTAGATCTCTTTCTGCTAACAGCAACTAACATATTAATAGGGTAGTAGGCTCTATACTATTAAACCTTTATCTTTTTCTTTTTTAACTAGGAGTTGTACTTTTCTAAGTATCTAATATATTAATAACTGGCTACTGGATATCTAACTAGCTACTATTAGGGCTATTCCTAGCAACGTCTTCTCCTAATATATAAGCTTGTTTAAGATGTCTCATAGCACACTAAATACCTTTAGATATGCTATTAGGCGGGGTAGGTAAGGTTAATAATAGTAATACTAGTATACTAATAACACTATTAACCTATTCTCCTAGTTGTGACGTTAACGGTGACGTACTATCTCTTGTTATACCTAACGACGTATACTCATTTGCTCCGGCCGTCTTAATTACACGCATTTATGCAGCCCTTAACACCTCTTATTTTGCAACCTGGGTAGTAAGGGTATTATCCCTTTTATGAATAGCTATGGTATAATTAGATACACTAGTACAAGATTCCTAACTATACTAGCCTTGTAACTTCTATAGCTACTATTATTACTTTCTTATAAGTCTTACATCCTTTATCTTAGTATATAAATTGTTAACCTCTTTAATAAAGTACTAAAGTTGCTTTACTAACAGTTGCCCAGATTTCTCTCTATAAGGCTATATCTAAAGTAGAGGAGCTTTAGCACAGAGATAATTAAAGGTTAGCGTGTCCTAAAAGTCTAGTCCTAGTTTGTATATATACGCAAGCTACCAGCGGCATATTGTATCTATATACGCAGATAGCGGCATAGGGATGCGCCTATATATACTACTATATAATACTTCTACCTGCATAGTCGCCCATTTATTAATAAGAGTTAGGGCAAGATAAGCTTGCATACTATTTCTTAGCTAGGTAATTGGTTATGGGATATCCAGAGCCTAAATAAGAGTTAGAAGCAGTGCCGGATTATAATAACTATAATATTAATCTAGCGGTACGCGGGTAACCTAAACTTATAGTAATAACTTATCCTTACTAAGGTAAGTTAAAAAGGCCTTCTAATAGTATATATCGTTAATTATTTCCATCTATACAGCTAACAGCTTAGTATAACAAGATATCTCTACCTTATTCTAAAATTTAGTTATTATAGCTTTGTTAATAGGAGTAGGAGCCTGGCTTAAAGCTAATATCTAAGAGGAAATACTTTCCGTATTACTTATATTACCAGGCATATAGCCGTTGGCTAGTTAACTACGCGCTATTACTTAATTAGCTAGTAGTCAATTCCAATATAGCCTATAAGTGGTCTTCTAAGGTGCGTCTAGTTATAACTATAGCTGTTTAATTTCTGGTCTATTAACACCTTCTGTGTTAAAGGCCTAATATAGTAGAAATATATAACCTTTACTAGTCTAACTATAGCCCCGTTTACTGTAACTAAGATACTACCATAGATCTATAAGACTCTTTATAATTAGAAACTTTTAAAGCCCTACCTATTTAATATCTAGGACATTAATACCCATACTAAGAGAGGTTATTGCCACTATAATCCTTATAAATAATAAGGATTTCTTAAACTCTTTATATTAAGTAGTACAATTATACTTTTAAATATATGCAGTATATACCTGGACCACATTAGTAACACAATAGGCTTTACTATTAGCATTAATAGTATACTATTTATTAGGTGCAAAGGTTGAAGTCTTTATAAGAAATGCTCTTTAGAGGTATACCACTACTTCCTAGACGGACCAACAACCGTCTATAAAGATAATTGTCTTTAGTATTTACTCTAGGACTACAGTATCTAAATCTATATATACATCTAATAGGAAGTATAGTACATCCTATAAATCCACCTTGCCTTTACCAAGCGGCAGTACGCAGATTAAGATATTAGGGTAATCTATAGAAGTCCTAATAACCTTAGTCTAGTATATACGGTTACCTATAAAGCGGAAACCAGCGTTGCTAAAAACTAGTTATTCTGCCTCCTTATTAAGTATAGTAAAATAACCAAACCAAACTATATCCTAATAAAGTATTGTCTATAGCTCGCCCAATATTATAAACGCCAGTTAAAACGTTTTCTATTACTTTACTAGATAACACTTATTAATTATAATAAGACTAACCCTAACCTATAGTTCTATACTCTTTAATGCATTCTAGAAAGACTTTAATAAGGCCTACTTAAAACCAAGAAGTACGTATATATACACACCATCCTTTATTTTTATAATTAGCGCCTTATCTATCCTTCTACTCTTGGAATTAATAAGATACAGATTAGAACTATTAAGCTTCTAGATATTATCTAACTATTCATTACCAAGCTTGCTTAGTGGGATTAACTAGATAGTAATCTTACCTATTAAAATTAAAAAAGTATAAAAAATAAAACTCTTTCCAAAACCTATATATATAATAAGAAGTGTATCACCAAAACTAAATATTAAACGTCTTAAGGTGCGCACCTATTTAAAATAAGGAGTTTAAGGGCGGCCTCCTAGGTTTATATACTACAGTATTTATTAAAGGCATACTTCTAAAACAGCTATCTATAATAGAACATTTTCCTTACGCCAAGCTTCTTTAATAATGGATAGTAATTCTTCTAGGTCTATTAAATTAATTGCTACAATACAACTTGGTTATAGTATTGGGCGTAGATAAACCTCTACCCTATTTACCCCGCCCGCCTCGCCTACCCTAGTTTTCCGCTAACCTTTATACCATTTCTTCCTATAATCGCGATTTTTTTTAGCCATCTAATTGGCTTAGGAGTTTGCAGGAGTTTATAGAAGTTTACAGGAGTTTATAAGAGTTAAAAAGAATACAAATTAGCTATACTCTAATTGGTAATAGGTGGTATATATAGAGAAGCAACGCTAGACGCGCCTTAGGGTCTATATACAAGCAATCTAATTAGCCTAGGAGTTTATAGAAGTTCGTAGGAGTTCATAGAAGGTTATAGGACTTAGCTAGCAACAAAAGTAGACGTGATATAGTTATGGTATAGATAGTAGTAGGAGGAACAGTTTATAGGTGGTAAAAACATTCAATTCCAAAACATGGTTAAGGTTTTACACAATATATCTTATACCTTTAACTGCGTTATAATTAGCTTTTATATATATAGAATTAAAGATTATTACCTTAAGATTAAAATGTATTGAATAAAGCATTAATAACTGTTGGTGGGGTCTTAATAGAGCTAGTTAAAGTTAAAATGCACAATCTAAAACATTCAATTCTCACCAAAGCAACTCCTATAAGCTCTCAGACGCTCCGCAGAAGATTTTGTTGGGTGACAGGGGGTGCGCAGGGGGCTGACACTAGTGCGCTGTTCTAATTGGTCCAGGAGTTAGCAGGAGTTGGCAGGAGTTAGGGCGCTATTCTAATTGGGTTAGGAGTTTGTAGGCGTTTTAAAGGGTCTATGCGTTATCCCGTGTCACGGAACAAATCTTCTGCGGAGCGTCTGATTTATGAGATAAGGTCTGAGAGACTTTTCCAGCGTTTCTTAAGCGATCCGACTTTGCTTGTATGTGGAGCAGTCACCTTCTTAAACGAAATTGATCTACCCCCCCACAACAGCTATTATCTTATAAATACAGTCAAATTGATCCGCAGAAGCAGCTCTATAACTGATTAATATATCTACCCCATCAGGCCCCGCGATGTCAAGCAGAAAGCGCCGCCGCACGGGAAATGTGTTGGTAATTAAATCGTCAGCAATAAACACAATATGTCCACACAACAGACGTCTGCACGAACGTCTGCACGAACGCTACACAAACGCCTACACAAAGCTCTGCTCAAAGCTCTGCACGGAGCTCTGCACGAAGCTCTGCACGGAGCTCTGCACGAAACTCTGCACGGAGCTCTACACGAAGCTCTGCACGGAACCCTGCTCGAAGCTCTGCACGGAACTCTGCACGAAGCTCTACTCGAAGCTCTGCACGAAGTTCTGCTCGAAGCTCTGCACGGAGCTCTACTCGAAGCTCTGCACGGAACTCTGCACGGAGCTCTACTCGAAGCTCTGCTCGGAGCTCTGCACGGGGCTCTACTCGAAGCTCTGCACGAAGCTCTGCACGAAGCTCTGCTCGAAGCTCTGCTCGAAGCTCTGCTCGAAGCTCTACACGAAGCTCTACACGAAGAGACCCGCAGTATAATTAAGGACGTTGCGGATATTCATTTTGGAACCGTCGCTCCCGCTCTATCCTATAACCTTTTTAATTTTAAGTATTCAACACCTAATATAGTAGTATCTGTTCTAATATCTTATTTAACCTTCTACCTCTCTATATAATAAGTTTTTATAATACTATATTATAGGTTAGCTTAAATATCTCTAATTTAGTATTTAGCACGTAATGAGGTTTAGAGGGCAATTATTTAGTATGGTATAGATATTATATATCCACCTAACTATAGTAGGTACCTTAAGGTATCTATTATAGATCTATATAAGTTTTATATATATTAGCTGGCGTTTAATAAAGTTATATATAGTCACAGAATTGCTAATAACGCGTTTTTTTTTTAATGAAAATGATCTTAAGACCTAAAAATACCTAAGTAATAAAAATGATATATTCTAAAAGCCTATATTCCATTATATAATCGATCAACTTTTAGGAATGATATAAAATACTAGTGTTGAGTTATTTCAATATCCGCAACCTCCGCAACGCGGATTTCGTCCGAAATACTAAGAAACTTTGGAAATGTGGCTCAGACGTGATTCTGGTAGTTTCGCACAAATGTAGTTAGTCAGCTTGCGGACCGATTGAAAATCCGCACCAACAGAATTACGTCTGAGCTTGCTGAGGTAAATGTGGCGGTATGTGTGTGTGTGTGTGTGTGTGTGTTTTTTCAGGCCGGGGTGTTCAGGAGTAATCAGCCTCGGCTGAGCTGGCACCCTTAATGCCCGCTGAGCACAACGGAAGCAGTGCAAAACGAGTTTCACCTGCGTTGTATCTATCGTAGGTGGCCTCCAGGCTGCGTGAACACGACGACGCGAAAAGTGACGGATCCCAACGGTCGGAAACCGCAAGGTACAGTGCCGCAGTCGCCGCTGGCGCGTGTGGGGGATATCAGGCTTGGCACGGTGTCGCTGGTCCAAAAACCCCCACTTCAAGACGTGAAAACCCTCCGACAGCGCCCTCCTAACCGCCTGTGGTAATTCCACTGTGCGCTAGCTGGACCCGTTTAATCCATCGCCATTTAGGTTCTTCTTGGACATACCGCTTTACGCTAAGATCTCCATTACCCGTACCCTGGATCAGCATGAACGACCCAGGCCGTCGTCCCTTCCCCAATTTCTATCGCCCTCTCGCCCCTAAGTTCACCCGCGTCTTTGAGCTTGAGGCCGGCGAGTTCTCAGACCCCATCGTCGGGCGGCTGGTGCCGCAGGCAATGGACGCGGAGCCGTACGAGGCCATATCGTACGTCTGGGGCAACCCGCGAAAGCGGCGCGACATCGCCATAGACGGAGCGACGCTCTCCGTGACAGAGAACCTGCACGGGGCGCTGACGGCCTTCCGACACCGACCAGTTGCTGGGAGCAGCGACGAGCCAGATGCGGGCACGGCACCGGCGCGAAGACAACCAGTGCGGCGGCTGTGGGCCGACGCCGTGTGCATCAACCAGGAGGACCTGCAAGAGCGCATCTCGCAGGTCGAACTCATGTCGTTCATCTACGCTGGCGCGCGCCGTGTCCTTTCGTGGCTTGGCTGGGAAGAGGGCGAAGAGGGTCGCCGGCACATGCAGGACGCCATCCGCTTCATACACGCCTTCATGAAAGACCCAGAGGCAGGCCTCTGCGACGCGCGCGTCCTTCTCCTTCACCACGACTACCTGGCTGACCTCACCGAGGACCTCGCTCACTTATCCGAGGACGACCGGCGCCGGTTTGAGGAGCAAGCACGCAAGTGGGAGGCTGTCAAGTTCTTCTTCGAGATTGAGTACTTCCACCGCGCGTGGATCGTGCAGGAGCTTGGCATCGCCCGCGAGGCTCTCTTGATCACGGCCCTGAAGCCCGCCGACGACGGTGCCAAAGCTGATGAGGGGAATTCCGCTGGCCAGGGAGTTACTGCCGAGGACGAGGACTGGGCCTTGGAGGTCGACATTATCGACTGGCCGCTGGTGGGCCGCTTCGTCGAGTTCTTGGACTACAGCGGTGCCTCGCTGGTGACGCATCTCGGCCTGGTGTTGTGGGTCGCCCACCACATCCTGATGGTCTGGGCCACCAAGGAGGACGGCACGCCTGACTGCGACTTTCTAACTGGCATGCACTGGACGCGCATCCTGCGCGTAACCGACCCACGTGACCGCGCGTTTAGTCTACTCGGTCACCCGATGGCCGTCCTCGGCGGCGAGCTTGTAATCCACCCTGACTACACGCGTACGCGCGGGGTCATATACACGAGACTGGCCGTCAACTTCATCCGGAAGACGAATAATCTATACATCGTCAGCCTCGTCGACCACGAGGACGACCCTTCCTTAGAGCAGTGGGATTGGGACCCGCAGCACGAAGCCAGGATGCCCAGCTGGGTGCCTGACTGGCATAGCATTAACCGGACCACGCCGGCCGACTACCCGATAGCCGCGGCCGCGACCGAGGACGACGAGATCAGCTTCGAGGGGGGAGTTGATTGCGAGGACGGGACATCGCTTCCACACCTCCTGCTGCGAGGCTGGGTGATCGACGAGATCTCGGCCGTGTCGCGCCGCATGGAAACGACAGACTTCCCCATCACGCACTTGGCGCGAGAACGGACAAAGCAAAACCCCTTCTGGCTCGATCGCGTGTGGGAGCTGGTCTACCCTGCCGAACAACAAGGCAGCGCGTTCGCGAGCCCCGGTGGCGACGCGCTGGCCGTGCTGGAATCACTGTCGGTGGCCCTCCCGCTCGGCACGCGGGAAAAGGATGATCCGGTCACCAAGGCAGGGTTGAACCAGACGCTGGAGGAGCACCACCGATCGTTTGCCGCCTACGTTCTCGAGTATCACGAGCTGCTTCGCGGCGCGTTATCTGAGACCGGCGGTGTTAACGAAGACGATGACAACAGCTATTTACCTGTTCACTCGGTCTTCGACAGCCTGCCGGCCGAGGCGCAGGCTGAGCTGCGGCGGCGCGCAGAAGGCACCACCGCTGGCGGGTTCCTCGAGTGCATGACGTGGTCGTCCATGTGCCGTATTGTGTACCGTACGGCATCGGGCCTCGTGGGCATGGGCTCGCGCGTCACGCGGCCAGGGGACCTGGTTTGCCGTGTAAGGGGTTCGGCCGTGCTGATGACGTTACGGAGGATCGATGATTCCGGCGCCAGCGAGGTGACTGGGACGACAACCGAGACCGAAGCGGCTGTGTCGATTCGTTGCGCTCATATTGGGCCCACTGTCGTACCGGCTCGTATGAAGCGGGGCGTCATCGACGGCGCAGAGTTTGGCGAAAAGGCTGCAAACTTTCGAATCATATAAGCCATCTTCATTATGCGAGCTGTGAGAGGGAAACGCATTGATGTCGCTTGGCTAGATGTTTTTTTGTCAAGCGCCAGGTACACGCACACTTACATTTTCTTACCAGAGGCAGTTTCGGGCTTCCTACACCAATTGTGCCAATTGACTCCGATTGAGATCGTAGAGTGAGGCGTTTCCATCCAGCCAGCCGAGAAACCTGGGAACGCCGGCCCGAGCCTTATGATATCGACTTTGGTAAATATCGAGAACCCCGATTTCAGGCTCTTGCCTCAGAGTCAGCGGCTGCCCGTTACCTCAGTGGACTCATACTAAGAAATCGATTGCGCTGGCGCGCTAAACTCCTTCGGATATTTGATCGGTTTCTTAGTCTGAGGCACTTAGGCGAGATTTGTATGGAAGCACGAGCTTTTTTAATAAGGAAAACTCACAAACCCCAACAAAATTGATCAACATCCCTAACGTAGTTAACGGGGTTTTGACCGACACCCTAGTTTTGACCGAAAGGAACATCAAAACTTTACCTAAGTAATATCTATCACGCCTAGGTAAGCCTTAGCACGACACACCGCCTTGAAATATATATGTGTTGCTTTGATTTTGGCAGAACGGCAAAACTTTACTTAAAATAGCAGGCGGTACGCTAGCGCGGTCAAAACTAGGGTGTCGGTCAAAACCCCGTTAACTACGTTACCACATTTTTTTAAAATAAAAATTATATTAAATTATTTGGGAGATCTAGCTCTATAAATTATAAGATTTTAGGCTTTTATACCTTTACGTGGGCTTGTATATAAAAGTACTTAAAAGTGTTGATAATTTTAACAATAGGAATTTTCACTTTAACGAAATTAATCTCAAATTTGGAAGGGGATAATGCAAGTTAGAGATCTTTGATATATAAAATAGCCCCCTAAAATTCGTTTATGAACTTTTAAAAACTTTATTTTATTATGTGGTAGAGGAAATCCCTTTATAAAATTGCTAAAACTATAATTTTTATTGATAATTTTAACAAAACTCGCCAAACGCTCTCAGACGTGATTTTGGTGGACGTTAGTCAGCTTGCTGACGGGCCGAAGGAACATCCGCTCCAATCAAATTCACGTCTGAGCTCGCTGAGGTAAGGCTGCCCGCTCATTGGGTCCATCTTAGTCAGCGTTTTTACGCTTGGCGAGTTTGTTCCCAGCCTTCTGGCTGTCCGCTGCTTCGGTTTGTTCCTAGTCTGTAGTCGTCCGCTGAATGGGATAATCCTCCGTTAGCGTCTCTCCGCTCAGTGGGTCTGCACCCAGTTTGTGGGCCGTCCACTTTGAATTTAAGTCTATCGCATTCATTTCTCTGGCTAATTCTGGACCAACCGCTAAGTAGGCAAAGCTCTACCAACCTATGCTCGTTTAGTCTAGCTGCATGGCGACGGCATACAAAATCGGACTAAGTTATGAAATCAGGCGCTGTTTTTTTACTAAATGTTGCATTATCGTTTTATCTTCCGATATCAGATTGGGTCATTTCTGTGGCTAGGTGGGTTGAAGCTCTTGAAATAGTAAGACAATAAATGCTATAAGTTCTTGTTCTATGGTACGCATTTAGTTCGCGGGGAGTGGTGTAACCACGAGTACCGAGAGTGGATTATTCGAGCTATAGCGTTGGAAGAAATAAAAAAGTTCGTACTGCCGACTCCAGAGGGATCCGTCCTTCACTCCGAAAAGTGCGAGCCCATTTAACTTCATGGCTTCGCAGGCTCGGAGCTGGGGGCAACAACGTGCTTTAAGATTTATGATGGGTTCTTCTACGCACTTACTAATTGCGATGCCTTCGATGTGATTGAGGTGGATTATACATCGTACTATTATTGCATAAGGTTCCCTATTGATGACCCTCAGGCATTGACGTGCCAAGCCGCGCGTCGGATTTTCAGGCGTTAGCATGCCGACAGTCCCGTGAACGATAGCTGGTATTCACTAAGCTTGGAGGTAGACGAGCGCAATAATGAGCTCCTGATTGTGGAGGGTCGTGCAGAGTGGCAGGGCGGTAAAGGCTCTCTCCAGCGCGGTACTTACTGCCATTAAATTAACTTTGAGGATGAAGAGGTAGAAGTATTACAGGAGCGACGATCACGTATTGGCCCGGCCAATGACCCATTTTCATTAATACCAGACCCAGAGACAAAGTACGGGCTCACACCACACCGGATTTGCTATCTCGCCATAAACACATGGACGCTTGGAACCCGTTGGCTAGTGGTCTCGCGCCATAAATGCTTGCTGACTCAAAACTTTCGCGCTTAAAATATAGGGGGTATGATGTTACTTGTGTGAGCTCACTCGAGCTTGTTGAACGCCCTTGCAACTGCCGCGGAGGCAGTCGTTACTGTCTGTAGCTGCGTTTAGGTTTGAGAAGAAATGTCCCATTCTTGGCGGTGCCATAGAAAGGTAAAGCGAGATTTGGGGCGCCACAGCATGATATAGAGACGTTGGATCGAGAGGGACGATTTTAGATACCCGCCTGTGTCATTCTGGCCCCAGCAGAATAAAAGACTTCATCAGGTCCTGAACCTTCCTGCCGAGCTGCAGCGTCACTCGAACGTCGAGCTCAGGGCATGGAAAGACGAAAGATGCATCGTGCATCTGGTGAGCTCTGGTGGGATTGGCAAGGTCGTGTGCTTGAATTTCGATGCCTATGCTCCAGTTTCTAGGTTTGAGAGTACCGCCTATGCTCAGCTGCAGATACGCGGCCGTTTGCCCCGGCTGCAATCAGATGCGGAGCATCTTAGAGACATCTCGCCTGCCCCTGAGCCGTTTGAGCTAGCGATCTTTGATCCGCACGAGGTTCAGGATGCTTGTTTTAAGAGCATGTAGGATCTCTACGAAATCCCAGATGCCGAACAATTGAGCATACAAGATCCAGTCCTGAAACAGTGGCTTAATACAATGTAGGTTCTGCTTGGTGGTTCAGATTCACCAGAGTCCTTTGCAGGTGTAGCCATTTTCAAAAAGCTGTCTGATCGGGACCAGTGCGGATTCTGTCGAACTGGATCGGATTTCCTTACCACCATCTTGATACTGGCTTCAAGCCTAGAACCAGTGATCTACTTGGAGCGGGGTCTATTTGGAGCTCCAATGTGGATTCGGCTTCGATGTGGATTTGGATTGGGCCTTCTGGTTGGTGGATTGGAGTGGATTTGCGGTTAATTTGACTCTTGGAGCTCCAGATCTATACCCAATTCGAACTACGGCTGAGGGGGAATAGAGCGCTGAGGGGTCAGTGCAAAAGAAGAAGCCAATCGGCAAGTCTCTTAACTCTACCACTGACTCACTGTCTAATAAGTAGTTTGTGTACTAGCCATACACCTGGCCATCCTGCTACTGCTGCCGTCGCTTCTGCTGTTGCGGCTTTGCATCTACACTTACTATTATGGTGTTATATTCGACTTTCCTACCTCCGCGATGGAACGATTTCTCTCAGTACGCCCACCTCTACCATCTGACGACGTTATTCTTACCCCAAAATCAATCAATTCGAAATCCGACGACATGAAGGAGGTGGTTGAGTTCAAGCTGTAGGGCAAGAACTACATTCGATGTAACACCTTAACGAAGAAACCGAAGCATACGAAGCAACGCATGTTACCTATGGCTTTGGGGTGAGGATCTTTAATAGCTGTAAAATTCTCTTAGAGGACCGTCGCTCTCGCTTGCAAATGGATATTAAGGCCAACGAGTGCCTCTACTGTTACGGGCCTCCGCGCAAGAGCACGTTTGACAATATAGATGTTGGAGTTACAGAGGGAGAGCCTACACAAATGGTATTACTAAAGGAGGCCTTAAAGTCTCGAGTTGCCGTGTATAAGGAAGCTATGGAGGAAGCCGCAAAGGCAGCAGCAGAGGCAGCAGCAGAGGCAGCAGCAAATGCAGTAGCAGAGGCACCTCTGGGTGAGCCAGGTGGGCCGGGTGAGCCAGTGGCTATAGAGCCAGATGATGACGAGAGTGAGAGCCGCGATGAGGGCGCATATGCTGCCTTTAAGGACGCGATTGAGGTAGAAGATCACGAAGCTTCTTATATAGAGGCTTTGTGATTTGGGGTTGATTTAGTACGTTCTTCCTTCCCTACCTTTTTCCTTACCTTGTGCCAAGACTTACTATTTATAGTATGTATTTGATCTGGAGTCATATTGGAGTCCTGGAGCTCCACCGCCTCCTCGGCGTATGGAGTGGATTTGGGGGTCAAATCCACTCCACTCCAGTCCAATAAGATCACTGCCTAGAACCCTGTGTCTCAATACCCCGCTCCTTACCTCGTATGTCTCATCAAATGTCTAAATACTTGTTTCCATTACAGAATGACGACTACGTCGTCATTCTATTTGCAACCTATTTGTCACCTATCTGGTGTATATATAGAGGCTCTAGAAGCCCTATTTAATAGACAGAGTTCTTATACCTAATTGTCCAGTCAACAGTTATAAGCCCAGCCCGTCTACTACATCATCTTTAATTCCAAAGCCTTTATTCCAATTAATTATTATCTTAATTATAGACAACTATGACAATAAACTCTTAACAAGAAACTAAACCCGTTATTATATTATCCATTATTCTAGCAAGCCCAAACAATTGGGATGAATGGATTAAGGTCATTTAGTTAAAAGTAAATAACAATTATCTCTAGAAGTATGTTAACCCATTAATACCTAAGACCGATTTGCTATAGCTTAAAGAACCTATCTAAGCCTTACCTAAGGATGCTAATAGCTAGGGGAAGATAAAGCTTATAGAGCTAGATAAGGAGGAGAAGGAGGAGCTCTATATGCCTAAAGCCGAGTATAGGGACAATATAAAGCTATATAGAAAATAGCTGTTAGCTCTTAATACGTTACGCAGCTATATCCTAAGCTCCATTTTACATACCTACCTTATCTATACATTTAAATGCACAACTACCTGTAACGTCTTAGTATCTCTTAAGAAGAGGATTACTCTAACTAATAATACTAGAAAGCTTTGAGTAGCTACCTAATATATAAAGCTTAAGAAAGCGCCTTGGAACCAGAACTTTAAGGTCTAGTTAGAGGAGTGGGAGAAGGTATATACTAAGTATAAGGAGCTAGATCTACCTAAGGTAAATAGTAACCAATTAGTAAGAGATTTTGTATATATAGTTAATTTAATTATACTAAGCTGGTCTAAATATTGGAAGAACTAGCTTGAAAGGATTAAGTAGAAGAAGGAGACGCTTCCTACCTTCCTTAAGCTGGTTAAAATTTGCTAAAATTACTGTTGTATAGAGCTTGCCCAAAAGGGCAAAACCCTATAAGAATTGTTTGCAATTACCTTTAAGGATAAGTTAAGCAAGTTACTAAATCTAAAGCCTAAATTAAAGCCTAAATTGTTAGTAGATAAATAAAAGAAGGAAAGGTAACTACTGCTAGAGTGCCTATACGGAAAGCATTACTACTTTAATAAATACTGGTATATTATAGAGTTAATTCCTCGCCTATTATAGTTTAAACTAAGTAACAAAATTCGGAAGAAGATGGATAAGAAGATCGCTAATATAATGCCAGAAATTAAGGCTTATATTAAGCAAATTAAAAAGGATAATTAAGTTAATAAACAGCTAAAGGATGGTAATGAGTAGAGCTCTTAAGACCCTAAAGGAACCTTTGTGGTTTATTAAAAAGGAGCCTATAATATAGCCTTTAACTATAAGCTTTATAACAGTGTTCTTCTTAACTTAGGAACTAATATATATATCTTTAACAATTAACCTAGATTTATTAGTAATATTAAACTAATGTTAGAGTAAATCTATATAGGCTTGCATGTAGAAGAAATTGTAGGCTATAGCATAGCTATAGTTATAATTAACTACCTAAAAGGGAAGAGATAGATATAGCTCTTAGAAGCAGCCTTTATATTAGGCTTTTACACTAACCTAGTATGCCTCTAAAAGCTTAATAATAAAGGCGTCTATTAGAACAATAAAGACAACACTCTCTTCTATGGCAACAATAAGACATATGCCCGCTGTGGCTACTACTATAGTTAAAATACCATTAAATATAATAAGCCAAAGAGAGACTTACTAGAGGCCTCCTTTACGACTTAATTAAAACCAGTAAAGCATTTATTAAAGACTCTGCTAAATTAGGCAGAAGGCATTATATGGTACTAGCGACTAGGCTATGTAGGAAAAGAAGTAATTAAGTAACTACCTTAGTTAGTAACGGACGCGATTCTGAAAGGCCTAATAATAGTAGATTGTGAATTATATGGAGTAAGCAAAGCTTATAGTATATTTTAGCTAATAAGCCACTGGGTAACCGCCTTAAGACCTTTTTATATTAAGAGTAGTGTGTTATAGTTCTCTGTGCTAGCTACTAAGAGTATAGCTTCTTAGTTGGTGCGTAGGGGGCATAATAGTATTATATGTTTTGGTGTCTATCTTGGCTAGCTACATTTATATCTTAGGCTGCCTACTAGAACACCTACCTAGTAGAGCTAGTCTTTTAGTTCTATTATCCCTGTTCTTAAGAGTGTTGCTATTATATTTTCTACCTTTGTTAGGCCTTCTTGGAGCTCTTAAGTGTTTACCCCCTATAGTATTAACCATGCCACGGCTTGGGTTTCTCTTGCCTAAGTTAGCCTCTATACCTTTAACTCCTATACGCCTCTCCAGCGTTGGTCTAACCAGTATTATATTACGGAAGATAGTTTCCTGGCGTTCTTTTATACTCTACTTTAGCTCCTTTCTCTTTCTTACTATTATCTTTATTGGCCTCTTGCGCGTCTCCCTTCCTCCTCTATATAGGCCTGGGCCCTAATGCAGCACTATTCTTCTTCTGCTTTCTTTACCTGTTTCTCTAATATCTCTTCCCTACTTTAGGGTTGTTGGTTTATTCTCCTATAAGGCGCCCTAGGGTCCCTTTATAGTTTATTTAAGCGTGTCTTAATATACTTTGTAATATTAGAGTTACGTTTACTTTACGCCCTTTACATTACAGCGGCTTTAATATATAGTTATAAGGGGGGAATATTGGCTTTCTTCTTAAGCAGTGCTGTAGCCGTTCGCTTATACCCGCCTGTTATGCTCTAGAGGCAGGCTATTTAGACCTTTTAAAGTAGTTTAAGGAGTAATTTAGGGGGGCCCTTTTTAGTTTCTCTAATGGCCCAAACACTGGATCTATATATTATAGTTAGCCGGACAACTGCTGTGTATAGTAGGTGTAACCTCTGGAAGCATGGACCCTATATAGAATTAATAATCCTGGATAATGCAATATACTATACTTGGCCCTTATGGGCCGCTTGCACCGTATATGCGCTCTACTAGAGCTTACTGTTTACCTATACTCCTAATACCCTTAGGCCCTGAACTGGTTGACCCCCAAAGCCTTGGATATAGATTATATGCTAGAAATCTACAGATTAGTTACATTTTTTTATAAAATAGATTAGCTGGTATTTCTGTAACAGTGCAGTGTGGGTAAATTGAATGAGCAACTTTATTGTAAATCTATGGAAATCAAGTGAACTAAATACATGAAAGTAGACCCGGAACTCCGTAGTCTATGACTCAATATTTGACCGTATCC
>Ga0307507_10001498_pt1 | contig 52129 bp, 21 predicted proteins | sample 7_EM_MG_FD_207223 | JGI IMG/M metagenome (GOLD analysis project Ga0307507, IMG submission 207223) | Populus trichocarpa ectomycorrhiza microbial communities from riparian zone in the Pacific Northwest, United States - 7_EM | ecosystem: Host-associated > Plants > Roots > Unclassified | place... | reverse complement strand
ATATAGGTATTATAATACGGCTCTTATATAGCAAGAATATAGTGTTTCTCTAGGTCTAGACTGTCTAGTAGGGGCCTTACTAGACGGTGGTTCGTATTGCCGCAGTTATACTATATAATGGTCAAGTGGCGGACCCCCAGCGGGGGTCTTTTACCTCTCCTTCGCTCCTTACTTCTTCCGTTTCTACTTTCTCTAAAATATTCAGAACTTCTATCTCCTATATTTGCTCCCTAGCCACTACTTATTTTATATAGAGCTTTTTATTTCTGTGTCTTGTGTTCCTACTAGCCTTTCTAAATCTAAGTCTGTTATTGCCTCCGGTTCTTCCCCCATTCTTGCCAGTTAGCTGTGTACCTCTTATAAGCCAGCTGTGTATGTTATATTTGCCGCGTTAAATCTAATTCTTAATTGTCCCGGCCTTGAACTTGCTGTAGCTATCTATAGGGGTCTTCCTACTAGGCGTCCTCTCCTTTGTGTCCTATATGTCCCTTATGTCCCTATTCGGTCTAGTGATGTCGCACAGCATCACTTTTGGCCCATTAAGGCTTGGGATGGCTGGCTTAGCCCCCTAGTATTAAAGGTAGGAAACGCTAGAAAGATACTTGCGTCCTTCTAGCTTATCGCCTGTTATTTCCATTTATATAACCTAGCGTGCAGTTGTTCCTATAGCTATTAAGCCCTTTTCTTCCGTCTCCTATATTTAATGCAGTCTTCTCTCTCCCACGCCTTATGTGTGCTTCGGTGACAGTTCGCGTATTTTGTTTAGTCTTGATTTATATATTATCTTGTATTATAGGGGCCTATATAGTGGCCGCAGCATACCTATGCTGCGTATGTGGATTGGGTGTGTCCCTATTATATATAGCGATAATATCGTTCTAGGCGTAGTCTATAATTATAAAGCCTTGTGTTATATATAAGGCCATTTATAATTATTCCTTTTTGGATAAGAAGTTTTTGCATTCTTAGTGTATATACGCTGACAATAAGGGAGCTATGCGTTCGTCTATTATCTCCCTAGCAAGTCTCTAGCGCCCTTTATATCCTCTTATTGTTCTTATTATATGCTTAGTTTGTATTTTCCTGTTAAAGTTATTAGATCTGGGTAATTACAAGTCCTAGTATAAGGCATTCCGTTTGTTTTACTATCTCCTATATAGTTGCTGTATTGTCTGCCTGGCGTCCCCTTTCTACCCTAAGGCTTATAGGAACCGATAGGACTTTAACTGGGTAATCTTTATAAAGCACTTTTATGCTAATACGCTCTCCTAGCCTGTCCCCTGCCCTTACGGCCCGTTCCTTTGCCTATTGGTCCTTTAGGGTAACTCTAATGTCTCCACTCCTAAGGTGTTAGACTGTAACGGCGTTATAGACCTTCTTATAAATCTTTATAAGAACTTCTATTTCTGATTATCCCCTAAGTTCCTCTACCTTTTCTATATTTGGTCGTATTGTGATTATATGCCCAGTTGTTGTTTTTAGGGGAGTAGGTTCCCTATACTATAGGAGCACAGCTACGGCGGCCCAGGTGCAGTTCGCCTATAGGGGGGGGTTTTATTTATCTTCAATTTTGTTTAGCCATTAGAGGATTTAATTAAGGGTTTACTAGAGAGGCGCCTAAGGTTTACTAGACTGGAGCCATTCTGCTAGCTGTATTAGTTTATAATAGCTAACAGATACTCCCCCATAGTTCCAGATACTAGACGCGTCCAATAGGCTTTATATTTTGTTAGATGCCTTCTTAATTAGGGTATTTCCGCTTTCTAGTATAGTATTCGCCCGTCCTTGTTGTTGTTGTGAGGGGCTATTGTTGGGTATGGGTCTGGCGGTCGCACGCGACTGCGTACCACCATCGTTCCACCTGTGCCTCCCCTGTGATGCATGCATCTCAGGGGATTATTAGGGTGTTTTTCAGGGTTCTTTTGGTTAGTTTGGTCTTTTTGGGCCAGGTACAGCAAGAGCTCCAAAAGTTTTCTTACGTATAAGAGAGGATTTCTTAGGCGTATAATTGTGTTATCAAAAGCTATTATATAATTAATAGTATTAAAGTCTTAAGCATAACTATAATTATATCTTTAGGATATTAGTGGCGAATTTATTCTAGAAGGTATGCTAATATTAAGCGCTAAAGGTACGTCTCTAATTAGGTATAGGCCTAAGTAATATCTTATAAATAAACCATTATTCTATTCTTTATTAAGGAGGGAGCTAGCGTAATAATAACTTACTAACTAGCTTGTTAAAGCATAGGGGATTGCGTAAGAATTACTTCCTTACCGTTATTATTATAACCTTAGATAACTAGCCTCAACTTCTTAAATGGGGCGTTAATAGCTTTGCCCTTAATCTTATTAACTATTCTTAACTTAAAGATACGAACTCTATTAAACTTAGTAGGGTTATACTTCTTAAATTTAAAGACTCCTCTTATAATAAGACTATTAATCTCCTGCTTATTAGATGCTTAGAAAGGGACTCCTAGAGTTATAATATAACCTTCCTTTTAGAGTTATTTTATGAGCTTAAAGTCCGCCTTCTCTTTAGCTATTATAAAGGCTATTAATAACTTAACTCTACTCTTAATAGCGGCAATAAATTGCTCTTTGAAATTAATAAGATATTAGCAATTTTATAATCCTTTTAGGCGACCTCTACTGCGTTGTGGTTGCGGCATATCTACTATAATTGTATTAGAATTATAGTCGCCTTCTAAAGCATATTAATTATAGTTCTTCTTTAGGGTATCCTCTAGGGTATCCTATAAAGGCTTAAAACTATTATCCCTATAGTAGGGCTTAATAACAGTTAAGTGGAATTAAGTGGGTCTATGGGTATCTAAAGAGTATAAGTTTAACCCTTAATAGCGATAAGTATATATAGGCCTAACCAGCCCCCTTTCTTACGCCATACCCGTACTTTAGATTGGAGTGGTAGATCTATTATAATTAAGGTATTTGGACCGTTTCTTATTCTTAGTATATTGTTAACCTAGCGTATAGCGTAGATACGGCGTACCTCCTTTATTGCTTTATGGATAGCCTTAGCTTGTTATATAACGGATAGAGATAGTAGAGAATTGTTAGTTATTTAAGGGTAGGCGCTAAAGACTAGTAATGTAGGTATAAGCCTATCTAGGCCAGCGGAATCGTTAACAGCCTTAACAGCTATTTATAAGATAAGCTCTTCGCTAGCGCCCTCTAGTTCTGAAGAAATAATCTTATATACTTAGCGTAATAGTATATAATATCGTTCTACTTTTCTAATACTATTATATGCCTTAATAGGGACTTCCTTAACCTTAATTTCTATTGCCTTTACCTATTATTAAAACTCTATAGATAAGAAGTTCCTTCCTATATTATAAATAACTTAATTAGGGGGTCCTAGGTAGATATTAATCTAGTATAATTAAAGAGTATCTTATACGTTCCTAGCTAACATATCCTTTAGAAAACGTGCAGCTTAAAAGAAGGTTAAAAGGTTAATAACTTAGAGTACTAGCTTGCCGCTAAGATATATAATATTAATAATAATACAGAAGTTAAAGTTGTAGTTGTCTTTAAGGGTAAACTTAAATCGGCTAGGGGACTTCTAGTTCATTTAGCAGTGATGGCAGTACTTTATAAGATGTTTAATTATCTTAGCCTTAACTTTATAACCTACTTACTAAAGAACCCTAAGCAATCTATAAACTAATAGGTAACTAAAGCAACGGTGTAGTTAATGTAACTCCGACTTAGTTAAATAGCTTTAAGTAACGCTTTTTTCTGGCTGTTAAAGGAGTAACTAAGGGTGACCCTACTTGCGTACAACAGGTACCTAATTATCTCCCTAAACAAGCATATTCTTAAGGTTATTGAGCTTAACGCCTAACTTATCTATATCTTGGATGTAGAATAGAAACGGAGTGTTTGTGGGAATAATGTGGAAAGTAATATATCCTAATAGGGATTGGACCTTAATTGTGCCAAAAGAGATTATAGTACCCTTGCTAAAGCGAGTTGTATATTAGCCTGCTATTAATTAGTTAATCTAAACAGAGCTATTAAGCTACTAAAGAGCTTAAACTTAAGGTTCTCCTACTGTAAATACTCCTGCGGCTTTAGTATCTAGCATAATACTATAGAAGACGTTCACTAAGTATCTATTATTAAAGGAGAACGCGGAACCTTCCTTTAGCTTATTAAAGATATCTAACTTTGTAACAGAATAGAGCATAAATTAGTTATTAAGGATAGCAACGGTTTGTGTGCCATTTACCTTACTATACTTAGTAAAGTATTAGTTAGGAGAGTAGTTCTTAATTTCCATATCTATAAGGAGCTGTTTGGCCTTGTTAACCTTACCCTCTAGATCTTCTTTACCTTTATATTAAACTAGGAAGCTTTAGAAGTAGGCTATAATAACCTTACAATTTCTAATATTTTATATACTCTAGTGAAACTTATTATATGCCTCCTTTTGTCTATTAAGAGGGTGCCTAGTTAACTAGTAATTTAGCTTCTTATAAACGTAGCATTTCTTTTATTAATTATTTTAAGATAAACCTCTATAAGGACCTCTATAATTGCTTTATAGTTAATATTAATTATACCCTCTACTGTATCCCCTACCCTAGCCACCATATATTTAATCAGTCCAGTTATAATTGTGTTGGTTAGCTGGGTCAATTAAAGTAGGTTAAGGTTAGGCATTAAATTACTATACTTCTTAAGAGCGCAGAGTGGTGCTAATAGAGGATCTTAATTAAGCATACACTCCTTTATAAGTATTTGCAGGATTAAAGAGAGTAAGGTTATATTCTTTAACACCTTAGTATACACTAATAACTTAATTGCGTAGGCTAAAGTCCTCTTAATATAATTTGGATAAACTATGCTAAATTATCTAAAGTCGGTTAAAGAGCTTTTAAAGATAATTAAGTTAAGAGGCATCTAGGTTTATAGCAATAATTCTTAGGAAGGTAGTCTCTCTCTACTCTAATATATACTGCTGCTTATTCTCTTCTGTTTTAAAATAGCATCTTATCTTATATATTATTTGGTTAAAATTATATCCTTTTTCTACCAAATAATTATAATAGAAGGTACTAGCGCGGCCCTTAAGCATTATAATATTAGTTAGGTTCCAGTCTAACCTTTTAGCAATAGTTATAGAAGATACGCAGCTTTAAATTAAGGATATTATATAGTTCCCCGCCAAACCTCTTCTCCTAGTCTAAATAGAGCTTCGTAAGCTCTATAAGCATTTTTAAGGTGCCTCTAAGCAGTATTAGGCCACGTTAAAATTACATTAGAGATTAAGGTGGGGATTGCTTTATAGGCTGCAGTAGAGATATAGATCTTAATAGAACACGGCGTAGTACCTAATCTTGCTATAATAGAGTTCGAAGGTTATTAAATTGCGAAGCAAGGGGATCTTGCGCTTGCTCTTAAGGGGCAGTAGTTAAAGTTGCGGGTTAAATTAGTGGAAGTAATGGATATAGAACGTAAGAACTCGTGCCTAGAGCAATGGAATTAGGACGCGTCTCTATTAGTATATCATTTAGATTCTATCGTAAGTTAAGCTTCTTCTTATTGCGTAGTTAGTGCTTAATCTCTTATAGAGTCTATTCATGCTCTTCTTCTACGTTAATAACTTACTCCTAGATATTATCTCTAATAGCACCCCTATCTATAGGGACAAATACTCCATTCTCCTAAAGGAAATTACGGAAGTCTTATATAATATCTTTCTTCGCAAGAGCCTATGTTTCCTTTATCCATCTAACAAAGTCCTCCTTTATGCAATACCATAGCATAGTATTGTTATATTCGCGGTCTATATAGTGTGCTATATAGTGTACTAAGAATCCGTTCAGGTCCTATTGCTTGGCGTTTGCAGGGTTGATGTCTATATCCCACGTCTCCAGGTTGATGTCTTTCTCGTACTACTTTGGGTAGGTTAACGCCATAATAGGTTAAAGGTAGGTAGGGTTTTTGGTTTTGTAAGATCTCGTAGGTTTGCTGTCAAAAGGTAGGCAATTTAAGATGTAGTCGACGCGTTTTAGACGTTAAGTTAGGACCCTAGGTTTAGTGACACTTCTAACCTAAAGTACTTAACCAAATCTTCGTAAACGTAGTTGTTCTGCGTAATAGACGCAACTTGGTATCTCCTAGTACTCAGTGACACTTCTGTTACTAGTTTTCCGCAAGTCTAAGGTAGTACAGTATCGCCGGGATCCATTCCATATGAGCGTATATGGCACCCCTGCACAAGACTGTCTCTTCTGTTAAAAACCTTGCTGTTCTATGGTTGTGTATTCAACCACTAATTAGTGTTGGTAACACAGGGTAAATCACCAGTACTACTCGAGTAGATACAGTGACGTTGTTTGATAATGCATAATTTCTTAATTGGAACGAGGAAGGGCGAAGAGCTTAAGGCTCCTCGCCACGCTAGTGCCGTGACGACACGTGACGACCGCTTGCCTTATTCCCGACACTTATTAAGAGGATATTATCTTTTAAGTTATTCTTATAGTGCTCTATATAGAGTTAAAGCCTAGCCTTTACCTTATCCTCTAGAGCTATATATAGTATAAGAAACCAGCTATTCTATCTTATATAATTATTAAGAGGAACCATTTTACTAGTATATTTAATAAACTATGTTATATAGTTAGCTAAGCTGCAGATATAAATAATATAGTTATAAAGCTTTCCTATTAGCCCCATAATATTTTAAATATTTTAACCCCTTTTACGCTTTTTATTTAATGCTAGCTCTAATTCTTTATCCTTTTTTTTCTTTCTTTTAACTAGCGGTAGTACTTATTATACAACTTCTTCTTCTTCTTTCTCTTTTTCTTCATCTTATTCCTTATCCTCTTTATTATATAAGTCTATAAGCTTCTTATCCTTTTTTAAACTAAATAAAAAGGCTTAAACAATAAGATTAATAATATACCCCTAATAGTAAATTCTTTAATACGTTGCAATCCAGTTAATTTTATACTTAAGGCTAAGCTATTAGCTAATTATATAATAGAGAACATCATTTAATCCAGCATTATCACCAATAAAAGCTCCAATCTTTATTTTAATGCTATACTTAATAAAAACCGGACAAAGCGCCTCCTATTAATTTATATTACTCTAACTAGATACCATATAAAGGGCAATTAAGAGGTTCTAATATTTATCCTAGATATTAATAAATCTAGTACAGATTTTAAGAAAAAGGGAATAACTTAAAGAGGTCCAAATATCTATAGCAAGGTAAATATATATTTTTATAGATTAAAGTACTTTTTATATAACATTTTAACTCTTAGTAAAGTGTTTAAGAATCCAGGCTGTAATTATTAAGTGGTATATAGGAATAATTAAGGGTGCTTCTTTGTTAGTAACATAGGGTAACTCCCTTACCAGTACTACTCAAGTAGATACAGTGATGTTGTTAATAATGCTTCATTCTATAGAATTAAGAAAGGGCAAAGAGCTTAAGGCTCCTCACCATACTAGTGCCGCGACGACACGTGATGACCGCTTGCCTTATTCCTAACACTAGCAACTCTTCTTTTATAGTTGCTATTTATATACACTTATAGATTACTGCTATACAAAGATACTAAGCAAAGAAGAAGAAGAAGAACATTAGGGATTAATATAAAGACAGAGGGGGCTGCTAAGGCGCTAGTAGTAAGCGAGCTAATAGCAATTTTCCATACCGGGCATGGAAAATCCTAATTAGTTGCTCTTAAATTGCTATATCTCCTACTCCCTTTTAACCCAACCTTTAACTTATATATATAGAGTATTTATGTTAATAAACGTCTCTAGTGCTTTGTTTAGGTTTGCCTTTATTATTACATTTACTAGGTTATCTTAGCTATTAATCTATTAAATCTTAAAGAGTTCTTAACGCTTATAGGATTGCTAAAGTACTATAATATTAATTATAAGACGCTTCTTCTTTATAGTACTAAGTTTAACTAAACACTTATAAAGGGAATATAAGTCAGTGTATACGATTATAGGAATAGTAGGAAGTTTAAGCCGATCTATAATTATCTTAAGGGTAGTTCCAATTGCAATTGCTATATTAACTCCGCTAATTATTCTATATATCTCTAATGCTAGAACACTTTAAGTAACGCGCTTGCTCTTAGTTAAGCTTTAATAGATAAGATTACTGTAGATTATAAAGTTATTCTCTTTAATAGATTTATTTGTAATAATAATTTTATATCCTAGCTAGGAGCTAAAATCTTTATTATTTATAAATAATCTATTAATAAATATAAAGAGCTTAGCAGTAGGAAGGTTAATGGGCATATAGAGTAATCCCTAATTAAGATGGTTTATTTGCTAGGAAAGGCGCCTATTTAGGGTAATAACGTCCTCCTTAGTTAGTTCTTGGTATTAAGTAATAATAGAGAGATTAAAGGAAGCCTTAGGTTGACAGATAGAAGCAATATAAGCTCTATAAGTGCGTTGCTCTATATATCCTTACTTTAGAGAATTAACGTTAATAACGTTAATCTTCTTGCCTTAACCCTTCTAGCGCAAAGCAATAGAATCCTTATTTAGTGAGAGGATGCATCCATTAAAGAGTAATAGTGTTGTTAAATTAAGCTTTTCCTTTAGCTTTGCTATAAGGTTTACCTTTACTAACTTATCTTCTTTAAGGGCTAAGAATTGGTTGTCTCCTAAGATAATTATATTATTAGTTTATATACTAATAATTCTAAATAGAGTTCCTGTAGTTATAATAAGGAAGTAGGGATTAAATATAGAGGTAGTTATTAAAAGCTTCTCTTTATAGTGCTTGCTATAGATAGCCCACCAATAAGTTCCTGCCTCTATAATTCTATATAGTGGCTTAAGCACAACCATAATCATATCTTTAGGATATTGGTAGCGAATTTACTCCAAAAGATATGCTAATATTAAGCGCTAAAGGTGCGTTTCTAATTAGGTATAGGCCTAAGTAATATCTTATAGATAGACCGCCATTCTATTCTTTATTAAGGAGGGAGTTAGTGTAATAATAACTTACTAACTGGCTTGTTAAATTATAGGAGATTATATAAGAATCACCTCCTTGCTATTATTATTATAACCTTAGATAATAAGCCTTAATTTCTTAAATAGGGCGTTAGTAGCTTTACCCTTAATCTTATTAACTATTCTTAACTTAAAGATGCAAACTCTATTAAACTTAGTAGGGTTATTGTAAGAGGCCAGTCTGACCGGAACGTATAATTATCTAATCGACAGTGTAGAATAAGAGTCTTAGGTAAGTAGAAGGTAAGTTAAAGGTAAAACAAGCTTTACGTATTAAAGGACAAATGCTTTCTAAACTCTTCTATTTAAAGACTAATCGCTAGTTCTTCTCTAGAGGAGAACCAGCTCCCTATATAATCCTTCTAAGACACTAGTAAAACCCTTTACCCCTTATCTGTCTAACCATGTCTCCTCTAGGACATTAGTAGGATATTAGTGAAACCTTTATCTATTTTATCTGATATGTACCTTTTAGGAGCGCCTATTATAATTGCCTTTCCTTTAAGGGTCTTGGTCCTCTAAGACTTCACCTTTTAATAAACTCTTATAGAGTTCTAATTAAAACCACTAGGGAAGTTCTCTAGTGGAAAGGTACTCTATAATGCGGCTTATTGCTAGTTCTTTACTAGCGTAGAACCTTACTTTATCTTCTATTCCTTTACTCTTCTTCCACTATAGCTTTTTATGGTGCCTTTATAATAGAATCTTAATAATAATAAAAAAAATTAAATGGGATTTACCTTTCTTATTATAAGAATTTGTTATAAGCTAATCTGGAGGTTGTCCTGTGTAACGCGTTAACTAGCTACTATCCCTATTTACCTAAAATAGGTCCTAATGATAATGTCTTAATATTAATTTCTTCTAGTTTATAAGCTGTTGTCCCTTACGCGTCTTTCCATTAATAACACTATTTGTCTTACCTTTTAGCAGACTGTTTTTTATTATATCTTAGCTTTTAGCTTCCGCATCTCTAGCTATTCTTTCCACTACTACTCTGTTCTCTTTTTATAATACGTCTATAGGTAACAGGATCCCTATTTTATCTCTTTAATAATACTAACTTCCTATAGTGTTCTCTTATAATGGCTTGTGATTATACTGCGCGTCCCTAGACTGGCGGCGGCGTTGTCCCTGTTCTATTGGCACTATAGACCACTTCTATTACTCCTGTGGTGGTTTCTCTAAAGTGCTGCTGTCATTGCGTTTACGCGCTTATATTGGACCCATCCTACACCTATAAGATGCCGCGCTCTAGCAAGAATAGATCTAAGTATTCCTACTATCGCAGCTGGAAAAAAACCTATATTCTAGTATTTCCTATTCTATCCTATTCTGGACTTTTCTAACTATATTAGATCCCTACTGTTTATATACATAAGGCTTGCCAGCTCTAATACGCTATTAGGGATTTCCGTCTATATTAGAATAGTAAAAGATAGGGATAAAAGGTGTCTTCTATTGCTTGCAGCCTTTTTAATTTAATAAGGGTTTCTACTGCTATGGAGACATAGTAATCTTAGATATATAATGTCTAAGAGCGCATATATAAGCAGTTTGTTCTTATAAATAATAACATTTATACTCTTGCGCGGGCCTTTCTAGCTAGGTAAGTTTCTTTAGTAATATATTTAGGAACTATACTAACTCCTTAGTTATTAACTTTCTAATCCTAGCCTAGATGCTAATTTGGAGCCTAGAGATGACACTAAGGATGGTAACAAAGATAAACATTCTCCCCGCTAGTCCCTTGGTTATAGTGGTCTATCTAATTCTTACCGCTTTAAGAAGAATATTGGTAAGAATGCTAATGCTTCTAGGGATGGGAGTGCTAATAATACTGCTAGCGATAATATTAAGATAGAGGAGGAGGCTCCTATTACTACTTTTAGTGTTTAAGTTATTATCTTATTCTTTCTTTCTTCTTATAGAATAGCTTTATATAGTGCCTCTCTAGTGCCTCCAGAATACCCTAGTACTGGGAATTAACTTTATACTTTAGGGATGCCTCTATTCTTATTTTTGGTAATAGTTTATATAAAAGCAGTATACCGCTATAATCTCTGTATATAATGAACAGGTGGTGTTCTTATAGGTACTTTACAATTTCTTAAAATGTCTAAGTCTTTGCTCTGTGTCTTTTTGGTCCTCTTTATATTATTAACTTTACCGCATATCTCTAGTGTTAGACTAGATACTCTCCTTTTATCCCTAGGAAACCCTTCTAAATCCCTAGGGCCCCTTCTTCTAGTACTACTGCTTATTCCTAAATAGCGTCTTCTTTAGATAGCATTCCTAGTGGTTCTTATATAGATTCCTATAGCTTTCTCTTATAGAATTCTAGGATCCTTATTATAATGGCGAAACGTTCCTATTTCTGATGCCTATGCTTAACCTTATAGTTTTAATTTATGGGGTCTTCCCTATTGTTTTGTCTATAGCATATTTAGAACCGTTACTAAATCCTAATTTGTGGTCTTTAGGAAAGTTTTAATTGCCGTATTATATCCTGGCTAAAGGTACTCCTTAGGTTCCTAACTGTTATATACCTAGAAGTATCCTTCCTAATAAACCAAAAATTCGCGTTTCTTCTAACGCCATCTTTGGTCCAGAATATCTTCTATATTCCATTCTAGTTCCCCATTAATTTCGCTAGGTGGGGGTAGATCTATACTATTTCTTCTCCAGTATAACTCTAATAAGGAAAAATAAAATGTGGGATATATTAGATATAATTTTGGTAATTCTAATTTATAGGCTTGATTTCCTTTAGTTTTCCTAACTATCTTAAAGGGTCTAAGCTACCTATAGTCCAGTTTCTTCTTAATACGTTTTATCTAGATATTTTTTATAGACAGTAAGACTTTATCTCCTATTTTAAATTCTTTAGGTATATATCCCTTATTATAGTACCTTTTTTATATAGCCTGGGTGTCTAGTAAGTGCTTTTTAAGTTCTTCTCTGCAAATTCTTATTTGCTTAATTCTTTTAGACACTGCCAGTGCCTCTCTTTTAGGAACAATGTCCTTAACATTCTAGGGGTTATTTATTTTTACCCCAAACAGTACTTTATAAGGGGTTATTTTTGTACTGCTATGGATGCTTATATTATACACGTGTTGCGCTAAAGCTAACTATAATGGCCAATTATCCTGTTGATAATTAATATAGTAGCGGAGGTAGTATTCTAATAACGTATTTAAATACTCCATTTGCCCATCTGTTTGCGGGTAAAAGGCAGTGCTTATTTTTTACTATATTTTTAATAAAAGACAGAATGAAGACTAAAATGTGCTGTTAAATACGGTACCTCTATTAGACACGATTCCCCTTAGCGTGCTAAATAAGAGCCACCGCTCCAAAAATAGGTCTGCTAGTTCTGCTACTATGATCGTTATTATAATAGCAAAATACCCTAAAAACTTTATATATCTGTTAATAATTACTAGGATAGCGTTAGTAATCTCTTCTATTCTTATTTTGGTAGGGGGTAAGCCTATTATAAAATCCATTATTAATTCTAATATTGGTCCTTGCGGAATAGGAAGCACTAATAAATTGCTATAGGGATAATGCCTAGATATCTATACCCTTTAGCACGTATTATATCTTAATACATAGTCCTTAACTTCTTTAGATATTCTATCCCAAAAGTATTTCTTTTAAACGGCCTTAAGGGTTCTATTGTGGAAGGGTACGGTGTCTCTCAGATAGGAAAGTCACGGTACTATCTATCTATCAGTCAGTTAGTCAGTCAGTCAGTCAGTCTCTCTGTCGGTAATAAAGAAAGAAAAGAATGTATTCCGTGAACTGGTAGGGTCGTGATATGTAAGAGGGAGGGAAGCCGAAGGCTCTATAAATATAGGAAAATGCCAAGACAGTAGGCGACGTCCAATCTACACCACCACACTATTAGCACCGTAGTAACCCCTAAAAGGGTTGTTATAAAAGACCTTTAGAATTTTATCTTAAACCGCTTGGTCCTTTAGGACATATACAGCACCCTTAAAGCGTAACAGACCCTTTTAGTCTTGCTGCTACAGCTTCTTAGTAACTCTGGCCAAGTCAGTCTCTACTATATCTTTCCACCTCTCCCTAGCAACAAAGGCGTCCCTCTATTACGCTTAAAGAAGGAGATCTGGAAAGGTTTTGTATAGATTACTTATTTCTATTTTACTTACCGCCATTATAGACTCTAGGCGTGGCATAAGATGTTTTAAACTATTAGTGCCAGCAGATTCTCCTACTGTTGTGTAGTGTACTATGCTGCGGATAGGCATCTTACCTATCCCCTCTAGATCTAGAAACTTGCAGCTAATACGCTGTTAAGTTAAAGGTGCCGTAACACCTCTAGTATATCCTACAGAATTCTTGCTAATTCTAGGGTATGCTAACTTTATAATATTTACTTGGTCTATAACCTGGTCCGTAACCATATCCTATAGCTCTATTATTATAGTGCTTTATAGCTATATTGCTAGGACCTCTACCCTACCACGGAATTCTGTAGTTTTAGAGAAAGACTCTTTTTTCCTCTTAAGCAAATTTTACAATATAGGAATTATTTCCCCTATGCTGTCCTAGATTCTCCTAGTCTTATAATCTAGATATCTTAATAACCTATTAGCGGGATTTGTCTTTCCTGGGCGGTATATAATTTTAAAGTTATACTATAATAGTGCCTCCACCCATCTAGCTTATTAACTGCTTAATACCTTTATAGTTATAAAGTATTCTAAGTTGTTATGGTCTATAAGGACTTTAATAGGATAATTGCTTCCTATACGATAATGTCGCTAGTGCTTTATTGCTGCGACTATCGCAAGCAGCTCTTAGTCGTGCGTTATATAACGCTGCTCTATAGGGGTTATTTTCCTTAACTAAAACGCCATAGGATGCTATTCTCTGTCTTTTAATTAAAATATAATTGCCCCTAGGGCGAAGCCGGATGTATCCGTTTTAAGGTATATATATAGCTCCTAGCAGAAGTGTATTAGGATAGGCGCTGACGTAAATAAATCCTTTAACTAGTTTATAGCCTACTTAGCAGCTTTCTTAAATATAAAGGGTCCTAACTTCTTGCTATCCTTAGATCTCTTTAGTAGATTAGTAATTGGGAGCATTACTTATAAGTAATAAACAATAAACCTTTAGTAGAAGTTCGCCGTGCCTACAAAAACCTATACTTCCCTAAATGTTATGGGGTATGGCCATTCCCTAATAGTATCTACCCGGCTTTTCTCCATTAACACTTTATTAACGCTAATAATAAAGCCCAGAAAATTAATGCTAGTAATATAGAATAAGCATTTTTTTAGGTTTATATAGAGCTTATATTCCCGTAGTCTTTTTAATACCATTTATATATAGTACATATGTGCTTCGTAGTTATTAAAGTAGACTATAATGTTATTAAGGAGGCCCATATAGAGGAGGAAGGGAGACGCGCAAGAGGCCAGTAAAGACAACAGCAAGAAAGAGAAAGGAGCCAAAGTAGAGCACGAAAGAACGCTAGGAAACCATCTTCCGCAATACAATACTGGCTGGACCAACGCTGGAGAGGCGCATGGGAGTTAAAGGTATAGAGGCTAACTCAGGCAAGAGAAACCCAAGCCGTGGCATGGTTAATGCCATGGGGGGTAAATACTTAAGAGCTCTAAGAAGGCCTAACAAAGGCAGAAAATATAATAGCAACACTCTTAAGAACAGGGATAATAGGACTAAAAGATTGGCTCTACTAGGTAGGTGTTCTAGTAGGCAGCCTAAGATGCGAATGTGGTTAGCTAAGACAGACACTAAAACATATAATACTGTTATGCCCCCTACACACCAACTAAGAAGCTATGCTCTTAGTAGCTGGCATAGAGAACTATAACACACTACTCTTAATATAAAAAGGTCTTAAGGCGGTTACCTAGTGGCTTATTAGCTAAAATGTGCTAGACCAGTTTTAGGTTGTAAAGGAAATAGTAATAGAAGGCAAAGGGGCGAGTAATAGGCGCCCCCTAATGACTCTACAGTAGTAGAGCAAAGTTTGCGATACTAGCGCGTCCGTAGGCTTGTTACGGCAGCAGTGGTTCCCAAGGAGGTTAAAAAGTAAGGTAGTAGAGCACTATAGGTAACTCGTAGGCGCCTTATAGGCGAGTCCTAAAAGGTGGGGAGATAGATCACGGGGTTTTCTCAAAAGAGTTTTCTCCCTATATGTATATAAGGAGTAGTCCGCGTGGGCCCAATAGGGATCCAAATTGGACGTTAAGCAATGAATAATAATAATATTATTAAGGTAGACTATATATATTGTATCTAATAGGCCTGACAATACCTTATTAATATAGGCCTAAAATGTTACTGGTGCGTTAGTGAGCCTAAATGGCATTACTAGGTACTTAAAGTGGCTATACTGTGTTTAGAACGCTATTTTCCACTTATCGCCGGCTTTAATCCGGATTTAATAGTATGCATCTTTTAGGTCCAATTTCGTGAATATTTTTACACCTAATAGCCTGTTAATAAGCTCCCCTATTAAGGGTAGCAGGTAGTAATTCTTTATAATAATCTTGTTTAGGCCTAATAGTTAATATAGAGGCAAAGGGTCTTATCCTTCTTAGGTATAAATATAATTAGTGCCCCTACCTAGCTTATAAAAGGCCAAATCCATCCTCTCTAAAGATTGTCTACTATATACTAATATAATACTGCTAGCTTATTTTCTAATAGGTTATATAGTAGTCTAAAAGGAGGTTCCTTGTCTCCTATATCTATCTTATGCTCCACTAACATAGGGTTAGGTAAGGTATGCGCAGCTTTCTTATTAGCAACATTCTTTAGGTCTATATATTTCTATAGAATCTCTGGTTCCTTAACTACGCATAGCCAGACATCTAAAAATAAATACTCCGTGTCCCTACTCTTGGGGTTAAGAGTAGTATATATAGTATATGCCCACCCTTCTTCTTACACATAGCTTAAGAAAGTCTCTTAATTTTTAACTATAATGCGTAGTTAAAACTTTTGGTGTTAATATAAGGCGGAAGGCTAATTAATGTCTAGATTAACTTAGTAAAGCTATAGGTATCCTAAAACAAGGTTATACCCCTTAATTTCTACGGTATAGAAGCGCATTTCCTGCGTGTCCCATAGACCATTGCGGTCCTGGCTGGCTATGGAAAAAGTTTGTTCCCTATAGCATAGAATCTAGTAGCCTCTAATACTTTAAATAGTACGCATTTATAAGCCACTAAGGTCCAAATCCAATTCTTTTACTAGTAATTAAGAAATGAACCCTATAGTTGCGCCACTGTCTATAAGGCAGTCTCGCGTTACCTATTTATTATTAACTTAAATAGAGACGGGAATGACTATGCAGCAGCTTACTCCCTCCTTCTTTTACTAGCCTAGTGTAAGGGAGTAAAGATCTACTAGGCTCTCTCTTTTCCCAATTAAGCATCCTTTTACTTCTTCTGCCGGTAGAAGCGCTGTATATAGCCTTTCTTGCCGTAGTAATAACAGCTGCGTAACTCTTAGTTCCATAGTTTCTGTCTATTATTATTCTAAGGTTAACTAGCGTTGCTCTAGGGTTGCGAAGCCTACTCACGTTATCCTTTTATAGAGTAGTTAGGTTGGAATCTGCCCCTTTTATTAAAGCTAGGTCTAGTTCTACGCTCTTTATTATTAGCGTCTTATTCCTTTCACTTCCCTAGATGGTCTCTTTTAGCATTCTTAATCTAAGTAGCTTTAGAGATAAGCTTTTCTTAGAAGGTAGGAATTTCGCCCTTCTTCTATATAGCCTATTAAATCTTAAGTTATAACTTGGCAAGTAGCTAGTAAAGTTATATAGTGTTATCCTATAGGTCTAAGTAGGGTATATTATCTTCTAGTTCTTTTAAGTAGTTTATAAACTAGACTACACTCTAGCCTTCTCGCTGTTTAATATTATGGTATTGCTAGTTATAATCCATCCCTTAATTAGTAGGGTCTTGGATCTAATTAACTAACTAGAACTTAAGTTTACTAAATTTAAGGGGTGTGGTAAGTTTCTTCTTATAACGTGTTTATAAACTCTTAACAGTACCACATAGGAATGTGGAAGTAATTAGTGTCTGATTATACTTATTAGAGTAACGTTTTAGGTTTAGCCAAAACTTAGTTTTATATTAATGGATAAAACAATTATAGTTCCGGAGACTATTACTATTATACTTATTAGGTTCCTTTATACGGAATTTAGGTTTTTCTAACGTTATAGTATAGTATAGCGTTACCCCTTTAAGTCCACTTTGTGTTTAAGGTGTCTATACTTCTCCCAATTGTTCTTACAATTGTCCTTAGTAGTCTTAATATGCTTGTCTTAATTATATCTCCAACTTCTTTATCTTTTATAGGGTCTCGCGTAGCGACCACTCTAATGACTCCCCAGTAGTAATTATTCCTAAGGGTCTTAGAAGGTTAGATAGACCAGCTATGGCTTCCTAGTCTACTCCTTTATAAGTAGAGGGGATGCGCCCCTCCAGGGAGACTCTGTCAGCCTCTTATAGTAAGGGCGTCGTTTTAGGGGGTAAGGAGGTATGGCCCGTCATTATTAATTAATAGCCGTACATTCCTTCCGTAAAGGATTGTAAGCAATTAGAATTATAAGAGGCCAATCTAACTAGAACATATAATTATCTAATTAATAGTATAGAATAAGAGTCTTAGATAAGTAGAAGGTAAATTAAAGGTAGAATAAGCTTTATATATTAAAGGACAAATGCTTTCTAAACTCTTCTATTTAAAGACTAATCGCTAGTTCTTCTCTAGAGGAGAACTAGCTCCCTATATAATCCTTCTAAGACACTAGTAAAACCCTTTACCCCTTGTCTGTCTAACCATGTCTCCTCTGGGACATTAGTGGGATATTAGTGAAACCTTTATCTGTCTTATCTAATATATACCTTTTAGGAGCGCCTGTTATAGTTATACTTCTTAAATCTAAAGACTCCTCTTATAATAAGACTGTTAATCTCCTACTTGTCAGATGCTTAGAAAGGAGCTCCTAGAGTTATAATACAACCTTCCTTTTAGAGCTGTTTTGCGAGCTTAAAGTTAACCTTCTCTTTAGTTATTATAAAGGCCATTAATAACTTAACCCTACTCTTAATAGCAGTAACAAATTACTCTTCAAAATTAATAAGATATTCGCGGTTTTATAATCCCTTTAGGCAACCTCTACCGCGTTATAGTTGCGGTATATCTACTACAACTATATTAGAATTATAGTCGCCTTCTAGGGCATGTTAGTTATAGTTCTCCTCTAGAGCATCTTTTAGGGCATCCTGCAAAGGCTTAGGACTATTATCCTTATAGTATAGCTTAATAACAGTTAAACGGAATTAAGTAGGTCTGTAAGGTATCTAAATAGTATAAGTTTAACCATTAATTATAATAAGTTTATATAGGCCTAACCATCCTCCCTTTTTACGCCATATATATACCTTAGATTAAAGTAGTAGGTTAAGCATAGTTAAGGTATTTAGGCCATTTCTTATTTCTAATACATTATTAACCTAGCATGTGGCATAGAGACATTACACTTCCTTTATTGCCTTGCGAATAGCTTTAGCTTATTATATAATAGAGAGAGATAGTAGGGAATTATTAGTCATTTAAGGGTAGGCGCTAAAGACTAGTAATGTAGGTATAAGCCCATCTAGGCCAGCGGAATAGTTAATAGCCTTAACAGCCATCTATAAGGTAAGCTCTTTACTAATACCCTCTAGCTCTAAAGAAATAATCTTATATACACGGCATAATGGTGTATAATATTATTCTACTTTTCTAATACTATTATATGCCTTAATAGGGACTTCTTTAACCTTAATTGCTATTACCTTTACCTATTATTAAAACTCTATAGATAAGAAGTTCTTTTCTATATTATATGTGATTTAATTAGGGGGTCCTAGGTAGATATTAATTTAATATAATTAAAGAGTATCCTATGCGTTTTTAGCTAATATATCCTTTAAGAAATATATAGCTTAGAAGGAGGTTAAGAAGTTAACAACTTAGAGTACTAGTTTGCCGCTAAAATATATAATGTTAATAATAATACAGAAGTTAAAGTTAAAGTTATTTTTAAGGGTAAACTTAAATCGGCCAGGGGATCTCTAGTTTATTTAGCAGTAATAGTAGTACTTTATAAGGTGTTTAATCGCCTTAACCTTAACTTTATAACCTACTTACTAAAGAACCCTAAGCAATTAGTAAACAGATAGGTGGCTAAAATAATGGTATAGTTAACGTAGCTCTAACTTGGTTAAGTGACTTTAAGTAATACTCTTTTTTAGTTAATTAAGGAGCAACTAGGGGTAACCCCACTTACGTATAATAGGCACCCAATTATCTCCCTAAATAAGCATATTCTTAAGGTTGTTAAGCTTAACGCCTAATTTATCTATATCTCTAATATAAAATAGAAATGGAGTGTTTGTGTGAATAATATGGAAGGTAATGTACCCTAAGGGGGTTTAGATCCTAATTATGCTAAGGGAGATTGTAGTACCCTTACCAAAACAAATCGTATATTGGCCTGCTATTAATTAGTTAATCTAAATAGAGCTATTAAGCTACTGAAAAGCTTAAACTTAAGGTTCTCCTGCTATAGATACTCCTACAGCTCTAGTATCTAGCATAATACTATAAAAGACGTTTGCTAAGTATCTTTTGTTAAAGAAGAATATGGAACTTTCCTTTAGCTTATTAAAGATATCTAACTTTATAACAGAATGGAGCGTAGATTAGTTATTAAGGACAGCAACAGTTTATATGCCATTTACCTTACTATACTTAGTAAAGTATTAGTTAGGAGAGTAGTCCTTAATTTCTATATCTATAAGGAGCTGTTTAGCCTCATTAACCTTACCCTTAAGATCTTCTTCGCCTTTATATTAAACCAGGAAGCTTTAGAAGTAGGCTATAGTAACCTTTTAGTTTCTAACGTTTTATATACTCTAGTAAAACTTATTATATACCTCCTTTTATCTATTAAGGGGGTGCCTAATTAACTAGTAATTTAGCTTTTTATAAATATAGCACTTCTTCTAACAATCGCTTTAAAATAAACCTCCACAATTACCTTATAGTTAACGTTAATTATACCCTCTGCCGTATCCCCTACTACGGCCACCATATGTTTAGTTGGTTTAGTTATAATTATATTAGTTAGCCAGGTTGATTATAGTAGGTTAGGGTTAGGTGTTAAATTACTATACTTCTTAAGAGCGCAAAGCGGTACTAATAGAGGATTTTAATTAAGTATATACTCTTTTATAAGTATTTACAGGATTAAAGAGAGCAAGGTTATATTCTTTAATACCTTAGCATACACTAATAATTTAATCGCATAGGCTAAAGCCCTCTTAATATAATTTAGATAAACCACGCTAAATTATCTAAAGTTAATTAAAGAGCTTTTAGAGATAATTAAGTTAAGAGCATCTAGGTTTATTGCAATAGTCCTTAGAAAGGTAGTCTCTCTCCACTCCAATATATACTGCTGCTTATTCTCCTCTATTTTAAAGTGGCATCTTATCTTATATATTATTTAGTTAAAATTATATCCTTTTCCTACTAAATAATTATAATAGAAGGTACTAGCGCGGCCCTTAAGCATAATAGAATAGGTATTATAATATTAGTTAGGTTCTAGTCTAACCTTCTAGTAACAGTTATAGAAGATACGCAGCTTTAAATTAAGGATATTATATAGTTCCCTGCTAAACCTCTTCTCCTAGTCTAAATAGAGCTTTATAAGCTCTATAAGCATTTTTAAGGTACCTCCAAGCAGTATTAGGCCACGTTAAAATTGCATTAGAGATTAAGGTAGGGATTGCTTTATAGGCTGTAGTGGAGATATAGATCTTAATAGAACACGGTATAGTACCTAATTTTGCTGTAATAGAGTTTAAAGGTTATTAAATTATAAAGCAAGGGGATCTTGCGCTTGCTCTTATTTAGTAGTTAAAGTTATGGGTTAAATTAGTAGATCCTAGGAAGCTAAAGATAATAGAAGCGATGGATATAGAATATAAGAACTCATGTCTAGAGCAATAGAATTTAAACATATCTCTATTAGTGTATTATTCAGATTCCATTATAAGTTAAGCTTCTTTATAGTATATAGTTAGTGTTTAATCTCTTGTGGAGTTCATTTATACTCTTCTTTTATGTCAATAACTTGCTCCTAAATATTATCTCTAATAGCGCTTCTATCTATAGGGATAAATACTCTATTCTCCCAAAGGAAGTTACGGAAGTCTTATATAATAAGCTTATTCGCAAGAGCCTATATTTCCTTTGTCTATCCAATAAAGTCCTCCTTTATGCAATACTATAGCATAGTATTATTATATTTGCTGTCTGTGTAGTATACTATATAGTATAATAAGAATCCATTTAGGTCCTTTTACTCAGCGTTTATAGGGTTAATGTCTTCCTCATACTTCTTTAGGTAGGTTAACACTATAATAGGTTAAAGGTAGGTAGGGTTTTTGGTTTTATAGAATCTTATAGGTTTGCTATTAAGAGGTAGGCAATTTAAGATGTTGTTTAACGCGTTTTGGACATTAACTTAGGACCCTAGGTTTAGTAACACTTCTAACCTAAAGTACTCAACCAAATCTTTGTAAACGTAGTTGTTCTATATAATAGACGCAACTTGGTATCTCCTAGTACTTAGTAATACTTCTATTACTGGTTTTCCGTAAGTCTAAGGTAGCACGGTATCGCCGGGATCTATTCCATATAAGCGTATATAGCACCCCTACACGAGACTATCTCTTCTATTAATAATCTTGCTGTTCTATAGTTGACTGTGTGTTCAACCACTAATTAGTATTAGTGACATAGGGTAACTCCCTTACTAGTACTACTCGAGTAGATATAGTAATGTTGTTAATAATGCTTCATTCTATGGAATTAAGGAAGGGCGAAGAGCTTAAGGCTCCTCGCCACGCTAGTGCCGCGACGACACGTGACGACCGCTTGCCTCATTCCCAACATCTTAATTTAATACTTTTATAAAAGTATAAAACTCTAGCCATTCCATATATAAGAAGGGAAGCCGTTATACAATAATTAGATCTAAAAGTGCTTGCTTTATAGTATTTTAATATACTATACGCTTTAGAACCTTACCCTTAAGACCTTAAACTTCTCCTCTTACTAAAAGCTTTTGATATGGTTTTAAAAGAGATCTCTCACCCCAATCTTTTACTATTGTACGCTCCTAATTCTCTACTAAATTCTATTTAATATTATGTCTTTTAAGATGGCCTTATAATCCAATGGTTAAGGAATGGTGTCCTTTTAAGTCTTAAGGAGGACAGTATTTATAAAAGTAGCGTTTTTTCGTATAAGCCTTTTCTTCCTTTGTTGCCGTATAAGTATATTTATAAATTAAGGAGACCTGTCTTAAGATCTATGTTGTATAAATAGTTGGGATTAAACTAGTATTAGCTTTGGTCTTAACGCCACTTAAAAGGGTAGAAAGTATATTAACTTTAAAGGAATTATTATTGTTAAAGTTTTTAGGATAAATTTCACTAGCATTAGCTATATTTATAGCGTCGTACAATAGGGGGTAAAGGTATAGTTTGTAGTTAAAATTTTGCGGATATTTAGATACTATCTGGATATTATCCAATATCCAGGCTATCCTTGGATAGGATTATTATCCGCCCGGCCGGATAGGATAATTTATCCTCCGTAGGTCTGTTAATGTTCTTGACTATATACACGGGCCATAATCTATAGGCACCTATCGGTGCAAGGGATAGTACCTATATAGAAAACGCTACTACTGTAATAAATACTAGTATATAGTAGAGTCGATTCCTTACTGTTATGGCACTGACGCGCGTAACCTAGATAGGGCCTAGTCAGGGGGGTTCGCTTACGTCTTGGCTCTATGTATATAGACGTGTCCTTTCCACGACCTTCTTCTGCTCCTTATCTTGATATCCGAGTCCATAGACATTCCAATTGTATAGGCTTGCATACGTTCTATACGGCGCTTATGCCTTAATTGACTGAGTCGCTGTGACACTTACCTATTTTAGTTTAAACTAAATATTGAAATCTAAAAGAAAGTAGAAGAGAAGATTATAAATATAATACCTAAAATTAAAGCCTATATTAAGTAAATTAAGAACAATAATTAAGTTAATAAAAAATAAAAAATTAGTAACTATTGTCGGAATATATGGACAGAAGTTACGTGGTTACGTGTCGTCGACGTGTCGTCGTTGTGTCTTTGATTAGTCATCCTTATGGTGACTAATCAGCCCCCTACTTAGGCACCGCGATCCTTACGATCCTCTGCTTTCTCTACCTATTGAACACCAGACAAATCCAGAGATTAATAGGCCAATTAAGTGCACTTAGGTGATACCAATATTGATTAATAGTTAACCTTACCGGTTGGCTATAGAGCAATAAGGTTCACTGCCGCCCTAGTAGCTTCGTTTAATCGTAAGCAGCATTCCAGTACCTAGTAGCAAAACCAGCACCTAGCAGCTCCAGCAGCACCCAACCCTAGCAGCTTAGAATATATGACAAATACGCAACGTATAAGATATTCTATAGTAGCAAATCAACCCCCAGTACGACCTCTTCACTGAGCGCCGTACCCCTAGCTCAACAGCATTAACCCCTAGTACGACCTCTTTACTAAGTGCCGTACCCTAGCATAACAGCACCGAACATCCAACAGCCCTTGGGCAGTACCCTAGCAGCAGCTACCTTAGTAGTACTACGGTAGCGCTCTAGCCGTATATAGTATACTAGCTTTTACAGCACCCAATATCCAACTACCTAACTGCTTTACGCAGTACCCCAGCGTAGCTACGCAACTTAGCAGCAAACCACTACCTAGTGTGCTTAGTATACAAATCAACATCTAATAGCCCTTGGGCAGTACCCTAGCAGCTACCTTAGCAGCTACCCTAGTAGTACTACGGCAGCGCTCTAGCTATATACAGCATACCAGCTTTTACAGCATCTAATAACCTAGTAGTATTAGCAGCACTAAAACACCTAGCTACCTTAGACTTGCGGAAAACCAGTAATAGAAGTGTTACTAAGTACTAGGAGATACTAAGTTGCGTCTATTATATAGAACAACCACGTTTACGAAAATTTAGTTAAGTACTTTATGTTAAAAGTGTTACTAAACCTAGGGTCCTAAGTTAATGTCTAAAACATGTTAAATAATATTTTAAATTGCCTACCTCTTGATAGTAAACCTATGAGATTCTATAAAACCAAAATCCTACCTACCTTTGATGTACAACACCCCGTTAATTCTACTTCTATAAATTAGCAGTTCCGCTTTGATAACTACCTTAATACCCTCTATGTACCTTTGCAGATCTTAGGATTACGATTAATACCTAACTATATATTGAAGATTATGTTAACAGCGCGCCTATAACGCTAGCGCGCTCCCTATCCTCTGCCCTCTTAAATCTACTAGCGTCTACGGCAGCTATAAACCCTTAATGGCACTACCTTAACTTCCTGAAGGATACAAAAGCGGGAGCTATATAGCCACTGGGCGGCCTTATTATATTAATATCTATAATAATAAAGCCTAATGGGAGTTTCTAACTATAACTGCTTACTAAAAATAGATTCAGGATATATAAGATATAGTTTAATAATAAGAGCAGACTTTTAAAGTAAAATTACGCCAGTAGCAAGATATTCTAGACCTACGTTAATAGTAGTATAAAAGAGTCCAGAAGGCATATTAAGAATAAAAGGAAGAGATTAAGGAGTTACAAAGCGTAGTTTAGCAATTGCAGCAATAATAAGCTATACTAGCATAAGCTCCGCCTGCGCAAGCTCCGCTAGCTTTACCCTCATTAACTAAAGCTAAAGAGCTATGGCAGCTAAGCTTATATAAACCCCCGCAACCTTAAACCTGTGAAAAGTGCTCTACTACGTTCCCTTTGAGTTAAGCGCTCTTTAAACATTTACCAGACTGTTAACTATTTTAATATACTAAGTGCGGATCCATATTCCCCTTAAATACTACTCTCCATAAGCACATTTGGGGATGTCGTTGTTTAAAAGATATAAATGGGAATTTGGATACGGTTTAAGCTTTGCTAGGATAGCTGTTTTACGCATAAAGAAAGAACTGCTAGTGTCGGAATATATAGACAGAAGTTACGTGGTTACGTGTCGTCGACGTGTCGTCGTTGTGTCTTTAATTAGTCATCCTTATGGTGACTAATTAGCCCCCTACTTAGGCACCGCGATCCTTACGATCCTCTGCTTTCTCTACCTATTGAACACCAGACAAATCCAGAGATTAATAGGCCAATTAAGTGCACTTAGGTGATACCGATAACTATAGCTTATAAGAGCCTAACAGAGTCTTTACTATTTATTAAAGAGGAGCCTATAATATAGCTTCTAACTATAAGCTTTACAATAGTATTCTTTTTAACTTAGGAGCTAATATACTAACCTAGTATATATTTAGAAGCTTAATAATAAGGGAGTTTACTAGAATAATAGAGATAATACTCTCTACTATAGCGCTTATTTATACGCCTATAGTAATCTATCTTATCCTTTATTAGCTTTTTCTCTTTAATAGATTCTGTTATTTAGCTTAACTGCCTAATAAATCAACTCTTTTATATTCTTTAGATCTTCTATAAGGATTAGTATATCCTATACCTTAGATCTTAATCTACTTTAGTATTATAGTATAAACGCTCGTTTATTCTAGTTAATTTAGGTTACAAGTATCCAAAACTAAGTAGTATACTCTATTAATAATCCCTTTTAAACTAACTCTTATGTTTTATATTCCGCTATTACTATAGCTTTAGGATCTCTAAATATTTAGGTAAGTTTTAATATAAATCCTTCATATAACGAGAATATATATCATACCTTTAAGTTAGTTATTATTATCCTATTCTCTTAGAAATTAGAAAGATATAGCTTAAACTATTCTAACACTCTTCCTAATATAAATAATATTATATAGCTAATCACGTTAGCTAGTATTAGTATCTTAGCTCCTTTATAGTAAGTCTTAAGTTATATCTATATAAGAGATCCTTTTAGCTTTATCTTATTGCTATTAAACTTTTTAATATATAATCTTTTAATCTTTTATATCCCTAGGTTATTTAGTTCCTTACTAAGTGCTACTTAGTTAATCTCTATTCAATCTATTATCTTCTTTACCTATACTATAGTAAGTTACTAAGAGTTATTATCCTCTATATTAGTATCTCTTCTTAATTATAAGGTTATTATTATAATGGGCTCGTATAAATGCCTCTAAGACGAAGCTTATAGATTGCTACTGTTAGCGACTTAGTCAATCAAGGCATGTGTACGGCAAGAGGGACGCGCAAGCCTGTACGATTGGATTGTCTATAAACGAGGATCCAAGGCTAGAGAAAGGAAAGGGAAGAACAGAAGCACCGCTCGAAGTTATATACAATCCTCCGGTCACGTAACCGCACTTTACCATTACGTGACGGTAATCTGCGGCAATATGCTAATACTACAACAGCTACTATATAAAAATACTAAGCTAAGGAAAAGGAAAAGGGGTTTTTAAGACCAATATAAATTAATATAAAGGGTTAGCCGCTAAGGCACTAGCGGTAGGCAAGCTAATTGTAGGTTAGTAGAATATAGCAATAGTATAGTAGAATTTAGCAGGTAACGCGCCCTAGCACTATTATATTACCCCCCCTCTTAAAACAGCCTACCCTTAGGCGTTATTTAAGCTCTCTATTATTATTTGGATTTTTATAGTTATCTACCCTTTCTTTCTAGCATTTTGTTGGGAATACAGGCAAGTTGCCGTCACGTGTCGCCACGGCACTAGCGTGGCGAGGAGCCTTAAGCTCCTTACCCTTCCTTAAGCAGGAGAAAAAGAATAGAATAACAATTATCATACTATCTACAAACTGTAGCTACGTGATATTACCTTGTGTTACCAACACTGATTAGTGGTTAACTTCACTATTATACTATAGAACAGCTAGGTATTCCACTAAGAAGAGATAAGCTACTATACTAGTGCTACTTGTGCTAGAAGAAGCTATCTTTTAAGGTTAGAACTAGTCCTAAACCTTAAATAGAACTCTTCTATAAATCTAAGGATCTAAAGGCTAGAACTAGTCCTAAGCCTTTCCCAGATTACAGATTCTTGCGTCCATCACACAGAATAACACGCTTTATAAGTCTTCGCAATTTAAGGCCAGAACTAATCCTAAGCCCTATAATCGTAAATACACATTATAAATGTGTACTAAACAACAAACGCGTACTAAACAATAATCCCTATACTAATAATACTTCCCTCCCTCCGAAAACATGGCTATGCCTACCTTAAACGACTGGGAAGACTCCTTACTACTAGGGGTAGCTTTGTACGCGAAACTTATTAATAAAAATTAGGACGAATTTACCTTTAATATAATAACTTGTACTATAAAATAAGTTAATAGCTTTCTCCTATACCGTATTATATTCTACTAAAGTAGACACTACGCCGATCTACAGCTATAGGAATATTTTAGGGAGGATTTTATAGGATGGACTGCTAACACCTAGGCACTTAGCAATGTTAATATTGTTTAGGATTTTCAAGACTTTCTCTATAGGAATAGGGTATACGTTGCTGAAAATAGTAACCCAATTACTAGTAATATCCAGGCCGTTATTATTAATATAGAGGAACTAGTATAGACGGAAGCTAAGATTATACGTTAACTATAAAAACCTAGAACCAACCTATATTCTTTAGAAGGCAACTTTAATTTAGAACAAAACCCCCAGAACGCTACTATCCTACCTAAAGGTGCTCTTCTACCTAAAGGTGCTCTTCTACCTAGAGGTACTCTTCCTCTACCTCTACTATCTCCAGCTCCTCTATCCTAGCTAACCGGTAAGCCTCTATTACAAGAAGTCACGAACCTAATAAAGGTATATTTAGACAAGGAGAAGAAGTTTGGAGGAGAATTATATAATATACTCAAAACAAAACTACAGGTCTTTTATAACTGCTGCAGTAAGGTCAGAATCTAATGCTATAAGTTTTATTATGCTTTCTTGGTTATATTAAAGGGACAGACGGCAATATTTTATTACAACCATATTGCGGGTAGAAACTATAGCTTTAATATAATACTTCAGCTTACTAGAGCCCACTTTAAGACTAATAAGAATTACCAGCTTTATATATCCAAATAGCAGAAGACTATATTCTAAAGAGTTATTACTTCTAACTCAATAAAGACTTATTTAGAGTGCCTTTAACTACTCTTTAATAAACTTTAGAAAATCTAATATGGTTTTACTAAAACTTACTAAAATAAAAACAGCCTAAGGGACTAGGTTATTTTAGCATACTATAGCGTTCCTAAGTGCAACTTAGCGCTATACAAACCTGCAGATATATTTAAAGGAGTATATACTAAGCTACGCTCCGCCGTAGGTACTGCAATACAAATATAAGAATCTTAATAGTTCTATACTAAAAACCCTACGCAACTAAGTATTCCCGACTAACATAATCACAACTGGACTGACCGTATATATGGTGGCCGTAGTAGGGAATACGGCAAAGGGTACAATTAATATTAACTATAAGGTAATCATAGAGGTCCTCATAGAGGTTCATTTCAAAGTAATTACTAAAAGAAGTGCTATATTTATAAAAAGCTAAATTGCTAGTTAACTAGACACTCCCTTAATAAGTAAAAGGAGGCATATAATAAGTTCCGTTAGAATATAAAAAACGTCGGAAATTATAAGGTTACTATAGCCTACTTCCAAAACTTTCTGGTTTAATATAAAGGCGTAAAAGACCTTAAGGGTAAGGTTAATAAGACCAAACAGCTCCTTATAGATATGGAAATTAAGGACTACTTTCCTAACCAATACTTTACTAAGTATAGTAAGGTAGATAGTATATAAACCATTACTGTTCTTAATAACTAATCTACGCTCCATTCTATTACGAAGTTAGATATCTTTAATAAGCTAAAGGAGAGCTCCGCGTTCTCCTTTAATAATAGATACTCGGCAAACGTCATCTATAGTATTATGCTAGATACTAGAGCCGCAGGAGTATCTATAGTAGGAGAACCTTAAGTTCAAGCCCTTTAACAGCTTAATAGCTCTATTTAGATTAACTATTTAACGGCAGGCTAATACACAATTTATTTTGGTAAGGGTACTATAACCTCTCTTAGCACAATTAGGGTCTAAACCCCCTTAGGGTATATCACCTTCTATATTATTCCTACGAACACTCCGTTTCTATTTTATATTAAAGATATAGATAAATTAGGCATTAGGCTTAATAACCTTAAGAATATACTTATTTAGGGAGACAATTGGGTGCCTATTATACGCAAGTAGGGTTACCCCTAGTTGCTCCTTTATTAACTAGAAAAGAGTGTTGCTTAAAGCTACTTAACTAAGTTAGAATTACGCCAACTATACTATTATTTTAGCTACCTATCCGTTTACCAATTACTTAAGGTTCTTCAGTAAGCAGGCTATAAAGTTAAGGTTAAGGTAATTAAGCACCTTATAAAGTACTACCATTACTACTAAATAAACTAGAAGTCCCCTGGCTAATTTAAGTTCACCCTTAAAAATAACTACGACTTTAACTTCTATATTATTGTTAACGTTATATATCTTAGCGGCAAGTTAGTACTCTAAGTTATTAACTTCTTAATTTCCTTCCAAGCCGCACGTTTCTTAAAGGATATATTAGCTAGGAACACATAGGATACCCTTTAATTATACTAGATTAATATCTACCTAGGACCCCCTAATTAAATTGTCTATAATATAGGAAAGAACTTCTTATCTACAGAGTTTTAATAATAGATAAAGGCAATGGCAATTAAGGTTAAGAAAGTCCCTATTAAGGCACATAATAGTGTTAGAAAAGTGGAGCGATATTACACACTATTACGCCGCGTATATAAGATTATCTCTTTAGAACTAGAGGATACTAGCAAAAAACTTACCTTATAAATAGCTGTTAAAGCCGTTAATGATTCCGCTGGCCCAGATAGACTCATACCTATATTACTAGTCTTTGGCGCCCACCCTTAAATAACTAACAATTCTCCACTATCTCCTTCTATCGTGCAATGAGCTGAGGCTATTCGCAAGGCAATAAAGGAGGTGCAATATCTCTATGCTATACGCCAGGTTAATAACGCACTAGGAATAAGAAATAGCCTAAATACCTTAACTACGCTTAATCTGCCACTCCAGTCTAAGGTACGCGTATGGCGTAAAAAGGGAGGGTGGTTAGGCCCACATTAACTTATTATAATTAATAGTTAAACTTATACTATTTAGATGCCTTACGGACCCACTTAATTCCAATTAACTGTTATTAAGCCTTACTACAAAGATAACAGTTTTAAGCCTTTATAGGATGCCCTAGAGGAGAACCACGATTAACATGCTCTAGAAGGCGACTATAATTCTAATATAATTATAGTAGAGGTTCCGCAACTATAACGCGGTAGAGGTCACCTAAAGGGATTATAAAATCGCTAATATCTTATTAATTTTAAAGAGCAATTCATTGCCGTTATTAAGAATGGAGTTAAGTTATTAATGGCCTTTATAACAGTTAAGGAGAAGGCTAACTTTAAGCTCGCAAAATAGCTCTAAAAGGAAGGTTATATTATAACCCCTAGAGCTCCTTTCCAAGCATCCAATAAATAGGAGATTGATAGTCTTATTATAAGAGGAGTCTTTAAATTTAAGAAGTATAACCTTACTAAGTTTAATAGAGTTCGCATCTTTAAGTTAAGAATGGTTAATAAGATTAAGGGTAAAGCTACTAATACCCTATTTAAGAAATTAAGGCTTGTTATCTAAGGTTACAACAATAATAGTAAGGAGGTAATTCTTATATAATCTCCTATAATTTAACAAGCTAGTTAGTAAGTTATTATTACGCTAGCTCCCTCCTTAATAAAGAATAGAATAGCGGTTTATTTATAAGATATTACTTAGGCCTATACCTAATTAGAGACGCACCTTTAGTACTTAATATTAGTATACCTTTTAAAGTAAATTTGTTACTAATATCCCAAAGATATAATTATAGTTATGCTTAAGCCATTATATGGAATTGCAGAGATAGGAACCTATTAGTAGGCTACCTATAATAAGTACTATAAAGAGAAGCTTTTAATAACTACTTCTATATTTAACCTATACTTCCTAATTACAACTACAGGAACTCTATTTAGAATTGTTAGTATATAAACTAATAATATAATTATCTTAGGAGACAACCAATTTTTAGCTCTTAAAGAAGATAAGTTAGTAAAAGCAAATCTTATAACAAAGCTAAAGGAAAAGCTTAATTTAACAATACTATTACTCTTTAATGGATGCACCCTCTCCCTAAACAAGGATTCTATTGCTTTGCGCTAGAAGGGTTAAGGTAAGAAGATTAATATTATTAATACTAATTCTCTAAAGCAAGGATATATAGAGCAACGCGCTTATAGAGCCTATATTGCTTTTATCTATTAACCTAAGGCTTCCTTTAATCTCTCTATTGCTGCTTAACACTAGGAACTAACTAAAGATAACATTCTTGCCCTAAATAATCGTCTTTCTTGGCAAATAAACCATTTTAATTAGGGACTACTCTATATGCCTATTAATCTTCCTACCGTTAAGCTCTTTGTATTTATTAATAGGTCGTTTATAAATAATAAAGATTTTAGCTCCTAGCTAGGATATAAAATTATTATTATAAATAAGTCTACTAGAGAAAACGACTTTATAATCTATGGTAATCTTATCTATTAAAGCTTAACTAAGAGTAAGCGTATCACTTAAAGCGTTCTAGCGTTAGAGATATATAGAATAGTTAGCGGAGTTAATATAGCAATCACAATTAGAACTACCCTAAAGATAATTATAGATTAACTTAAACTTCCCGTTATCCCTATAATTATGTGTACCAACTTATATTCCCTCTATAAGTGTTTAGTTAAGCTTGGTACCATAAAGGAGAAGCGCCTTATAATTAATATTATAGCACTTTAGCAATCCTACAAACGGCAAGAACTCTTTGAGATTTAATAGATTAACGGTTAAAATAACCTAGTAGACGTAATAACGAAGGCAAACCCAAATAAGGCTCTAGAAATGTTTATTAATATAAACACTCTACATATATAAGTTAAAGGTTAGGTTAAAAGGGAGTAGAAGTATAACATTCTATAAACCCTAACTTAAACTAGCCAATCAGGATTTTCTATCCCTAGAATAGAAAATCGCTATTAGCTCGCTTATTACTAGCGCCTTAGCGGCCCTTCTAATAAGATATCTACCTATAACTCCTAAGTAAGAAAGCACTATATGCTAAAAGGCAAATTTTGGGACAGCGAGACTTATATTATAATGGCAATAGTAAGTAAGGAGGATTGATATTTGTTACGCTAGTCGAGCGGCATATATATATAGATGGCAACCGCAAAAGAAGAGTTGCCAGTGTTGGGAATATAGGTAAGTTGCCATCACGCGAGGCAAGTTGCCGTCACGTGTTGCCGCGGCACTAGCGTGGCGAGGAGCCTTAAGCTCCTCACCCTTCCTCAAGCAGGAGAAAAAGAATAGAATAATAATCATCATACTATCTACGAACCGTAGCTACGTAATATCACCTTGTGTTACTAACACATTTAATCTAGTTTTTTAATTTACGTAGTAGTCTAGGGAAGTTTAGGTAGACTAGGTGGTTAAATAGGTTAGAGCTTAGGCATAACAAAAAGTAACGCTAAGCTTAATACTAAGCTCCAATATATTAATATCTATTACTACTAGCTTCGCTAGAAAGTTTATAAAGGAGGTATTAATATTAAATAGATACCTACTACTAATATAATAGTAAACGGCTTAATAAAGGCTCTACCTTATTAAAAGTATAAGACGTTCGTTTAATAATTAAATCCCGTTAATATTAAAGATCTAATTTAATTTGATTTAGATAATATTTAAGTAAAGTAACTATATAGGGGATTTCTTTAACTTGAGACTAAATTAGTATCGTGACCTTTTATATTTCTATAGCAGGGGTGTGTTAACCTGAATTGGATTTCTATTACCTATTCATTACCTATTACCGACTAAGTGGTAATATCGACTGGGTGGCAATTGAGTAATAATTACAGATCGTCGTCGGCATCGCCGTCAGTCTTTTGCCACCTACCTTATGTATATAGATAGCTTCTAGAACCAGCTTCAAGGGACAGAGTTCTCATCCTTTGATCGTCCTGTTCGATATGTTGGGCCATCACTTTCTTCGACGCTCATGGACAAACAAGATGAGATTCTATACATTGCTTTCACGAGTGGTCTGACCCTTGCTCTAAAGCCGTAGTAATCTCGGTGTAGTATCTCAGCGCCAATGCTGCCTATACTTTTACAACCATCCAAGCAAAACACGCTCCAGTAATAATTATGCGCCGACCTGCCAAACGTCTATAACTCATCTATGATCCTTACTGGCGGTTTCTCTTTCCCAGCTTCTTGATCCTCATCTGGCGACTTCTCCAAATCCCCGGCCTTAGCCCGCCTTGCTAAAGCCGCAATCTCCTCATCGTACAATGTCCACTCCGGTACTTGTCTTCTCGCTCGTTCCAACTTTGGCTCCTTCGTCTGGGGATTGTTGCATAGATCGATCGTCTTCGCATCCTTCAAGCTCTCATCACTGCACCATGTCTCACACCACAACCATTGTTGGGGTAGGCTGTGGATAGGTAACTGCATCTGCATATTATTTGGCAGATCTTGGTCCAGATTACTTAGACTATTCGGATCGGCAGACAGCTGGTGGTATTGCTGCCTTAAGCGATCACCTGCCGCGATTTGGCGGAAGCGCTTCAAATCGACCACATAAAGTGCGCTAATATGATACGGTAGACCACGAAGAAAGTTCTTCCAGTAGCCTTGCTTCCAGAAACGGAAGCCTTCCATCTCGGTCCGGCTATCACACATGGGTGTGAAACCATAAGGAGCACCTTGAAGGTCATGGGTGACTAGTTCATACATGTCTGTACGCACGATCTGATCGGCATCGACGAAGATGACCTTGTTCAGGTCTAGAGGAAACAGAACATCCAAGAACAGAATCTTGTAGCCCCAGATTTCTCGCTGCTTCTCCTTTTGCCCTCGGAGCCAGTGCGGCCATTTGTAAGTTACCATCTCGTATTCAAAGCCGTGTTCAGCTGCCATTGTTGGAAGAAATGATTTGAAGGATGGTGAGAGAAACTGCTCAATGAACCAAAACTTTACTGTGTGCTTTGTGTGTTTCATGACGCTCAGCATCATGATGTTTAGCATGCGCTCGTACAGATGGCCGCTAGCCACGGAGAAAATGTTAATATCTGCTTGGACTCCTGATCTGGCATCAGTGGACAATCCTGTCTTGGAGAAGATGGAGGACCATAATTTCGAACCTTTGGATATTATCTTGCCAGTGTTGATGCCTGAGAGCCCAACTTTGGAGAGGAACTGATTTGCTAGTTGGGTACCTTTTGCGGCAAGATCAGTGACAACAGTACCAGGAGCGTCTAGAACATCTGCTTCTTCCTTCCCTGGTTTCCTGGATAGTCGAGGAAATAATGTGGTGCCCTGGAAGCTCATCAAGGCGATCTCCGTCGTGTCATCTCCAACCTGAGGACCATAACCCTTGGTCCCAGCACTGTCGATATTGAAAATCTCCTGGCTACGTCCACTCTTGAGCTCAATTTTGAAGAACCCGGGATTGGCTTTGAACTGGAAGTATCCTAGGTTGGCCATAATAATGGTATCAGCGAAATGAGGTTGCTTTGCCGTGCCTAGCACTAGTTCTGCTCCTCTCGGAGGGGTCCCGCTGGTGATATCCCGAGAATGCCCTTCGATCAGAATGTTCTCCAATTCATAGACGGCATCAATCTCGCCTTGGCCATTCAAGGAACTTAGTTTAATATTATCTAGGTCATGAATACATTCCTCTGGAGCAACGAGCCAGGATGGCGGTACATCCATACCCATGGTCAGCAGAGCTTCGGCTGGGATACCTGCAAATAGTGCCTGCAGGTCTCGCATAGAACCATCCTCTCCAAAAGTGGGCTTTGACTCTAGAATGTAACGGTAGAACCGTTTTACAGGAAGTTCTTCCAATCGGTCTCTTGGATTTAGAAACAGACGCATGTGGACACCACTTAATTCAGAGAGGACTTTCAGAATTGGAATCCATCGCTGAGCGACTTCAGATGCAGGATCAACAGCAGCGACAATCTGAATTATAGCTGTATCAAGATCACCGGTGATGATTGCAGTATGTGATGAATTCCATCTGTTGTAGACTTCCATTCTTACGGTTGAGGCAGATTCGAATACGCCATCTGGCACATCGGATACTATTGAGATTGCAATGAGGGATGATATTTTGGCGGCAGTTAAAGGGGAATCGATTTTCTCGGAAAGCTGGAGAGTTTCTATTGCCTTTGCTGCAGGCTGGATCCGTTTATTGTTTTCATAGGCCAGAAGAGAGCCAAAATCCTCCTTATCAAACGGCCGATGATTATCAATTGGCCCAACCAGCCTGCCGTTCAGAATAAGGCCTTCCTGGCCCCTTTTAAGGCCCAATGACTTAACAAGTGCTTGCATTGTATTCCAGTAGGACTTCGAATGGTTGGAGTCGCCTGGCAGTTCTCTCTGGGCTACCAAGGTTTCTAGATCATCAACGTTTAATGGAAGTCCTTTTAGTGTCAATTGAAACAAACGCTCTGCAGTAGCTGATTTCTCAGATACTTGGTTAGGATTGTGGATGAACACGATCTCCACGTTCTCATGTGTTATACGGAACTCGATTGCCTCAGAAAGCAGACGGGATCCTGAGGGCGAATCGAAGTCTCCCACGACCATCAAGTATGCCCATTCCCCTTTATCCGCAACATTTCCAGCTGCTAAGCAAGGTAATTGAGAGAAAATCTCTGGGTGTGTCGCGTGAATTTTCGTCATGTCGAGTAGAGTAATATTCTTTTCATTCTCTGGTATGACTAGTGGATTGCGTTTGAGCGATGCCTGGAAGAGGAAGTATGAAGGCAGCCAGCTATCTTCATTGAATATTTCTTCGAAGACACCCCTCTGTATCGAACGAAGGTCGAGGCTGACTCTGGTACTCAATGAATGGAGCCAGTCGTCGTTGCGAGCCACCGGGACTCCATTAATGAAGATTGGTGCATCAGAGTCGTCAGAAGCAAGTCTTACTAAGTACGTCTTTGCGCTCGCAAGCTGTTTCTCTAGATCCTCAAGTTGGAGTATCTCTTGTAGCTGGAGCGGCGAATGATCTTTACGTAGTTTTTGGTGTTTTATTATAGAATCAAATATTGCTTTATCGGGATTTGATAACTTATTACTCGTCGCCGACTAGATTAATTAGTAAAGACTAAAATAATTCAGAAGCTTTCAACTTACAGCCTGAAGATAGCTTATGACAGCAGCCAGACCATAATAATCAAGGAGGTAGTATACGACCTTGGCTTGCGCCGCTGCACCAGGTGTCGTCGTTTGCGGGACGAGACCCCAACGAATAGGAATTTTCCGCTTTACTAAGCCTTGCAAGGTGTCGACGACTATGGTGACATCTTTGGGGTTAGAAAAGTCAGTGGGGACAATTGAGTTATGGATGTCTCTCCTGACAGAAGGTAGTTGTCCCGGATAAGTCCTTTGAAGTAGCTGTAGCATAGTTAGTAAAGAGGTTAGCGATTCTCGTATTATAGACATACAGCGGCAAGGCTCGTCGGCCAGTCATCATATCTTTTGTCCTTAGCGATATCATTCAGCCACATAATAACATTACCCCCTTCTGTCTCATCTCTAAAGTCGTATCGCTGTGGTTCATCATCCGTTTGAGCTTCAGTAATAGCTGAATTGGATAAGATGCTAATTGCTTCGGGTCCAGAAAACCCGAGCTCTCGGATGCCATTTATCAACGTGCGCTCCCGTCGAAGATGTTCAAGAAGAGAGAATGCATCGACGTCTCGAGCGGTAACCTGAACACCATTAATCCAGATAATGTTGTATCCAGCTGGAAGCAGCTGTTCGCGGTTGCCATGATGCTCATTGAGGAATTCCGTTGAAGCGTTATGTGTGCTTATGGTGGAAGAATGTTTGGGGAAGTCTTGAGACAATTTTAGCAGCGTGTCTAAAGGCTGACCGCTACTCATGACAAAGCTCGCGGCATTGACACCTAGGGTTGATAACTCGGAAGCCGAAAGCGGCTTCAAGTCAGCAACCTCTTCATCTTGAAGACTATCTTGAAGAGGCTTTTGCGTATTCTTGTCTCCCGACTGTTCTGCTGGCCGGTCATCAATGACAATGTAGTCCGTCCTTTTCAAGGCTAATTCTACGCCGTATCCATTGACAACCAAAGGCGACTTTGGGCTTGCTAAAGAGGGCTTATAGCGAACCCTGTATGAAGTCTTGCTATCCTTGGCAGTGCGACTGACGAGTCGGTGGAATTTGGAGAAGGCAGAGGATGTTATATCTGCATATAGAATGGAGGAGAGAGCGTTGGAGCCATCTCCGAGAATTCGATCAAAGGGAAGAGGGTCGACCCTAAACCGAGATCAGCATCTGTGGGTTACAATGTTGATATTGGAAATACCTCGAATCTTTCATTGCACCATGCTCCACGTCTAATTGTGGAGAACAGAACTGTTTACCATTAAATGCTACCCATACTTCGCAGTTTGTGCCTTGCACTGCTTGCAGCGATGATTCCACCGAAGCATTGTAGAATTGGTAGTGGGCTTCTATTCGTGGGGCCGCGGAATGTATAGACAGGGCGAATTGAAAGGAGGAGAGAGCCTCTGGGTCTGTGATGTGACCGTCATTTTGCAAAAGCTCTAAAAACTTCGTATAGAGTTCATGGTCTGTGGAAGCTTGCTGGAAGTAGCCTTCTGCTATGCGGTCGAGGAGAGGAAAGTATGATGTTGAATTCTCTTCCACAGCAGTTTCTCTACGATACGTCAGACTTTATCCTCTGAAGGGATAGGGCACCCACAGCAGTTCTACCAGGTACGGCGGGGCATTGAAGGAAGCCTTCAAAGCGACATTGATACTGGGGCTCCCTAGAGTACAAAGGGGCTTGAGAGCGCTGAGAAATAAGAGAGTTTCTATCCTCAGCGGCCACCAGCTTTTTCGCATAGCTCAGTGAGCTCTATAGAGCTGATCGACGGGATAATAAAGCCTTTGAAAGATTTTTAGACTACAACTCTGGTTGATGTTCGGTGTTGCTCAGCTCTGTATTTATGGGAAGTTGCAACGTATGGCATTTCGTCGGAGGCGCGCTGTTTATTCTCAGAGCTGCATCACGCTCATAACCGTGATCAAGCTCAATAATACGAACTCAATGAGTGAATGTCGCAAAGCTGTTTATAGATGTCACAATATGAGAATAGTGTATCCGGTATTGAGTGATGTGTAAATTTCTGCCTGTCAAAGCTATCCGCGAGCAATCGATTGCACGCGAACGCACGGACTCGATCGTCATTGAATCTCTAGCTTCAGCGCGTCACTAAAGTTATAGCTGCCAAACCATGTTATCTCACTCATTCAGGGTTACGCCTGGATTTTCCTTTCAAAGAAGATTCGTTTTTCAAGCATGCATCCGTCAGGCCAGAAGTCAACAGAAATTGACAGCAATTAAACCCAGTTCACTATTCCAAAGACGTTTACTGCAAACCAGCACCACCCCAGAAGACATTGTACCCTTCAGGAAACAGCTCAAAGATAAAGCTAAAAGGAAATGGCTAGAGGGAAATTCTAAGGTTTCAAAAAAGAATTCCAAAGGACGTGACCCAAGGTTGGAGAAATGGGAGTTGACGGTTGGAATCGAGATACACGCAGAGCTTAACACTGCTCGAAAGCTTTTCTCAAGTGCTGCTACATCGAGTAGTGATGTACCAAACACTCGTGTTGCGGTATTCGATGTTGCTTTTCCTGGAGCGCAGCCTCATTTCCAGAGAGAGACACTAATACCTGCATTGCGCGCCGCGATAGCCCTTCATTGCGAAATCCAACCCAAGAGCAGCTTCGACAGGAAGCATTACTTCTATCAAGACCAACCCGCTGGATATCAGATCACACAATACTACGGTACAACTCTGGCAATTTTAGCCGCACCAAATATGCTGATAGATGATCTTAGAACCATTTGCGAAAGATGGACACATCACTCTCTACAATCATGACGGTATTGCTCCTGAAGATGGTGAATCTATTACAATAGGCATAAAGCAGATTCAGATGGAACAAGACACAGCCAAAACTATCCAACAGCCGCCCTCTACCCATTTATTGGATTTCAATCGTGTTTCCCACCCGCTTATTGAGATCATAACTCTCCCTCACATCCATCATGCTTCAACTGCTGCCGCGTGTGTTCGCAAAATACAATCGATACTCAAGACTGTCAATGCTGTGACAACTGGAATGGAAATGGGAGGTCTAAGAGCCGATGTTAACGTTTCCGTGAGAGAACGGCAACGTTTGCCAGAGGCGGGGCCAGGAAAATCCTATTACGGAGTTACGGGGCTAGGACAACGGACGGAGATTAAGAATTTGAGCAGCTTCAAGGCTGTGGAAGACGCAATTATTGCTGAGAGAGATCGGCAAATTGATGTTCTCGAAGCTGGTGGGGTAATTGAGGGTGAAACACGGGGATGGACGCTTGGAAGTACAGAAACGAGGAAGTTAAGAGGAAAAGAGGGTGAAATTGACTATCGCTATATGCCGGATCCGGACCTTGAACCCGTAATAATTGGAGAGGTTGGTGTTGGTGGAACGTTCCGCTGTGTCCGCACTCACATTGGGATTGCAGGACATCATTCAGCATCTTCGAGAAAGCCTACCAATGTTACCAGACGATATCGCAAACATGCTTGTCCAATCGTCCGAATATGGATTGACGATAAAAGACGCGAAAACCCTTGTTGCGCTTAACGACGGTGATCGCCTTGAATATTATCTTGATATTGTGGAAATTCTTGGAAAGGAGTTCTCAGAAAACTCACAGTCTTTAGGGAAAGTGGGAAAGATAGCAAATAACTGGTGAGATTTTTCTTTCCCTGCTCCACTTTCTTTTTCTTCTTCTCATCCTTCTATTCCTTCTCTCATAGTCACACGTCGTTGCATTTTGGAACATTTTAGGGCGTGTTCGGTTGCAATCTGGAGCTTTTTCAATCTGAGGTTGATCCGTGCTTTCTTCCGGCAGAAAGGACGCATTCCTTCTTAATTTGGTACGCGTTTGTGGCTTTGTAAAAGCACGGGCGTGTTCAATCTGGAGGCTTCAGATTGAAGTTGAATCTGAAATCTGGAACTTAGACCTCCATATTGAACTGACGCCAAGACCTTCCGTTCAAAAGCTTCATACGGTAAAGTTGCCAATTTTTAGTGTTCTTTCAGCGTGCAATTCTGGCGTTCTTCGAGCGGTGAGAGGAACATTAAATTTTTGAGGCTGTGCAGGCAAAATCACTGCGAATCAACGGATTCTGACCTGAATCTGAGGCCTCCAGATTGCAATTGAACGCGCCCTTAGAACCACGACCGGACCTGCAGCCTTCGATTTAAGAAATGCACTTTTAGGCTGTCCTTTCACATACGGCCAGAGGTGATTGAGAACAGGCCGTCCCGTCCGCTCCGGCTTACTTAAGGAATCAACCGGCGGATTAGTAGTTAGGTGGGTGACCACTAGCGAATCCCCGCTGCTGTATGTTTTTTGGCTTTTTTTTTGGCCTCGGTTGCCTTTAAAAAATCACGGGAAGTCTGAAGTCTAGTATCAAGCTAAGCGGGGGCCTTACCACGGTCCAATCAGTTGAGTTCACCATGCTAAAAAGGTCGGCCCACTACCTCCGGTCCCCCGATATTGCAAAGGAAGCAAGGATGTTCCGGGAACCAGAGTTGCAGTAATATTGTCGAGATACACTCCTGTATGAGGAAACGGACGTCCCTGTCAAACCTCTCTAAAATCCCGCTAAGGCTTGCCTTTCATTTTACCACCAGGCCCATTAATTTTATAGAGTTCCTAGGCAAAATCCGCGAGAGGAAATGTTTCCTTCCACAACTAGCTAAGCGGCTCACTTGTCTATGAAAGCTAACGCAGCGACGCCGCAACTCCATTTACTACTGTATATGCTGAAGTGGAAATGTTCCAGAAAAATAGTTTATTCTTTTTATTCTCTCTTTGGCTTCTCTAACTGGTTTACGAAATTTCCGTAGTTTTATCAAATCACGCAATTACTCTTGCCTTTCTTTTTTCTTCTGCAACCTTTTTGACGGCATGAGCTGACTGATTAAGGGTCCTTCACGAACTTGGTGGTCTCTTTGCGACCGCAGAGCGAGACTGGTCACATGCAACGGTACCTCCGGAAAAACTTGCATCCATCATCCTCCATTTGATCCAGCGCCACATTACCGGCCGGACCGCAAAGTTGTTACTCTCGACCATTTTCTACGGTGACTCCCGCTCAGTTAAGCAAATCATCGAAGATGAGAACATGACTCTTCGCCCAATGTCTCGTGAAGAATACCTTTCTTTCGCACAGGAGCTGCTTGACGAAAATCTAGACATGGCAAATGCGATCAAAGAAAAGCGCCAGCATGGAAAAGTGATGTGGTTTGTGGGACAAATGGTGCGTCGTGGAGATGAAGGTAGAGTGGAGGCGGAGAAAGCGGAACAGATCTTGCGGGAGCTGCTAGGTGTCACTCGTTAGAATGTGATGGGTGAATTACTGATGTCGAGCAATTAAGAGCATCACTTGAACTCTACAACCTGTGGGTTGAATGTTCAAATATGACTATACTGACCCAAACATCGATCGCCCCACACAATATTTGTTATCAGGTTTTCCTCAACAAACAGGCTGGTCCTCAGAGTTAAATCATATTGTCAACAGATTCTAATGCTCTTACATCTAAGTTTCAAGCTATCAGATTACCAGTACACGCTAATTGGGCTGCTTGCCAGACCCTATCGAAAGCTAAAAGTCTATATTCTACGTCTAACAATGAGTGAAATATATTCCATACCAAATTGACCACTCGGGGCCGGCTATACATACGACATCAATTAGCGCTTCGCCAATTGTACTAGATATCCCCTTGCCACCCTCTCACAAGCCCAAGCCTCCCCCAAAGCGACCAAATTTACACTTTAAACGACAAAGATTGAGCAGCCGACGAGCTGTCAGGGAGGCCAGCTCCAAAATGTCAGTTTCTACTGTTGATGAGTCCGTCGATTTGAAAATCTCAGCCAGTGCGTGTGAAGGAGACCGATGGAGCCAGGAAGCACGTATAGTCGAAGGATGGAGCTCCATCAGAAACTTCTCCCTGTTCCAGTTGCGCGGAGGCCGCTGCAGTGCGAGAAACCCGTCGTACCGCAGAACGAGTATCTTGACAGTGAAAGCATCTTTAGGGTAAACTCAGGACGCCTTGGCCAGGTTCTAAAGGCATCACCTCCTTGTCTACCCCCTCGATCGGATAATGCTTGGGACGTTTGCGATACACAAAGCATTTCGGAAAGCGGAGAACTCATATTGGTTACGGCAGCGGCAGCTGTGGAGGTTAAAAAGAATGGTCCCATCTGTCGATTATTCAATAGCTTGGTTCATCCAAAGCAGGAAGATTCATCAAATATCAAAGCTCCCCCGATTCCAGCCCAGTCCCCATCCCCGCGCAACCAGAGTGGTCAAACCTCACGGCTCCCAAACCCGTCAGATAAGGTGGTTGCCGACCCTGATGCCGCCTCAGATGTCGCATTATAGCAAGGGTAGTTTTCAACGTTCCGAACACACGGACGTCCTGCTCCCACACCTTGAATTAGATTTCCCAGCTGGTAATAGCGTTGGCTTTTCTGGAATCCAACTACAAAAGCCGCAGCCCACAATGGGTGTTATCCTTTCACCCAACTGCAGCACGTCAGAGACGAAGCGCAAACCGGTATCCCGCCTGTCAAAAAAGCAGCCTCAAGTTCCGAATAGCTGCTCCACTTCTCAATTCTCCCAAACCATCACCCAAGAACTCCCTCCCAGTACCAATATCTCGAATGCCAAGCAAAATCCACCCGTGGCGGCGCCCGTTTGACCCGAGCGGATTCTCAGCCAAGACTCAGCTGCGCCTGAAGAGTCGAAGACTTCATCGAGTGTCTCCGCTTCTCCCTATACTCTTGCCTTACCTACATTCATTTCCGATAGCGATGGGGAATTCTACATCCTGCCCTGCTCCCTCAGCGATGAGAGCATTTAATTAGATGCGTTTCTGGCTGACCTGCCAGCACTGGAAGCGGAGCGGCCCAGATTCGAGATACCGCGGCCGCCTTGCGTCCCTAAGAACAGAGATAGCACGGGTGTGGTTGCAGTTGCCATGAGAGATTCCTAAAAAAAGACTTGAATACGGAGGATGCTGACCGGAGTGCTTTTGAAAGGGATTGGCAATGTCTGGGTGCTGATAGGCATGCTGGCTATACTTGCTAGAGTATATTGGCTGGAGCATATTTCGGACGGCGATGTTGTTCATTGAACATTTTGATGATGCATTTGCAGACTGTTGTGGTATCTCCAATAGATTTTTAAACAAATTTCAGACCCTGCTGCTGAGTATCTTCCGGAACTCTTAGATTTAGGCCGAAAAGGATTCCAAGTACTTCCGTATAAATATTAGCCTTGCTGTGTTTAAAAAGACTAGGAAAGTGTGGCAAGGAAGCTTCAAAATGAGAATACAGCTTCATGATTTTACATAACATTGAGACGCTCGAGATATTCCAAGTTAGGTTGGTTAAGTATTGAGAATGCCTTGTTACTTGGAGAGTGTATCAAAATATATGCAAGAGTTCCGTCACCATAAGAAAATTCAGGAAATTGTTGTATTTAAGTTTTACGAGAATGGTTCTATTTCTACTATTTGCATGATTTCTACAACGCCTTGCCTGTTTAATATGCATTTATAGATACTGTGGTGTTGTCTTCAAATATTAGGAAAGCGAGAATGGCCTCTCGTGCGTATTTATCTTACGAATATGTTTTACATTAAGGAATTAGGTTGGCCTTGTTAGCTTGCTTGAATTAAGGAGGCATAGTTATGGGTATAGCCATCACGTCGTCCAAACGCACCAGGAGGGTTGCTCGAGAGGACCTTCGAGCTTGGTGACAGTCGCCATCTTGGGGCAGTATGTTCACTCACCAGCAGTGGGCAATACAATTGGTTTGTTCAGGAATGGTTTTGCATTTCTTGATCTATGGAACAAGAATACCATTCCTCAGCCACCACGCTGCAAGAGTCAAATGCCCTATAGGCAGACCCTAATGCCCGAAACAATTGTATCCATCCAGCAAGGAACCCAAACGATTATGCAACCAATTGTATCACTCCTCCAGCTTCCTTGATCTTGCGTTCTGCCTCTTTGGAAACATATCTTGCGCGAACGACGATTGGGACATTGGGGATTCTGCCTTTGCCGAGAACCTTTGAGTAGCCAAGGGAAAGGAGGCTGGAAGATTATTAGAAAACCACGAACATCTTTGATTGCGGACTACTCACTCAAGGACAGGAGCGGTGTCGGATTTCTTATCGGAGAGATACTGGTCGCGCTTCTCAGCCGGGACGAGTGACCATAGCTGAATGAAACAATAGGTTAGCCTATGCTATGCTACTGAGAATCCAAGAAAAGTACTTTGTCAAGGTTGATTACGGGCTTCCAGAACTGGTTTTGTAGCTTGTGGAAGTATCGCATGCCGACCTTTCCGAAGTAACCCGGGTGGTATTTCTGAATTTTATCAATACATGTCCATTGCTCGTTGAAAGTGCTTTGGCTCATACATCAATGTTCGTGCGGTGGTGATGCTGACCACCAGCCATACCACGACCACCTGGGTGCTTGCGGTGCTTTCCTACACGACCATGACCGGCCGAGACGTGACCACGGCTGCAGGAAAATAGTCAGCTCTCTGCAATTAAATAAGTGTGCTGAGCGACTGGAGCGTCGCGTTTGAGAGTGTCGGTCGAGGTCCATGAATTGTTGCAGACAAAGAAAGAAAAGGGTATCTTAGACATACTGTTTCCTCGTCTTGCTCAAATGTGTTGGCATGATAGCGACGCTTGACCTTGGAGATGGGAGGATAGATTGTCGCTTTGCGGATTCTTCGTTGTGGAATTCGTTCAGCAAAATGGTGATCCGCTAAGCGAAGTGTGGGCTGACTAAGATGGCGCACCTACATTCACGTGAGTAGCACTACAAGTAGGGTTGTGAATGATTTTGTTTTATGCGGCTGATTATGGTCTTATTGTGCTAAGTTCCGACCATCCCGAGAAGACGCGCTCTGCGATGGAAGACTGAAAGGGAATCACAGAGTCATGCATTAAAAATGTTTCCTCAAATGTCCATTGCTATGCTTAACCCCAGTACGGTGTCCTCAGCCCGGCAAAAGTTGATGCTGTCGAACTTAAGCCGTCTCCAGAATCCTCCTTCTTTCTTTGTCCCGCAAGCTACAGTGATGGAAGTCAGCAACATCATCACCCACAGATAGCAGCCAGTAGAACGTACCTCTAACTGAATATGCCGGTGCACATGCACCAACCAATCAACATAGCTTTGCGCCTCATTATTTCGATCCTCATATAGTAACCGGGCGAACTCGTATTCTGCACCATCCAACCCCTGCCGGGCTAATTGCAGGGTCAGTGCTTTCGAACCTCTTGCAGCCTCCAAGTATTGCAGTATGTTGCGCACTTGAGCGTTCAAATGGGTCTCAAGTACAGGCAATGTTGATTGAAAAGTGTCCAGTTGCTTGAGACTTGTGTGACCTTCACCAAACAGATCCTCTAGAAGGTTTGGAGAGACCTGCGCGTGAAGCCAGAGCAAGCAAATCTGCCCGTTGTCTACTAAGTAGACGCCACCTTCCTCGACCTTGGAAAAGGAAGCTCGTATCCCTTCAGGCATCCGTAGGTGACCATTTTCGTTAGCGAAGCCATCCTTCTCATCGAGATTGTGTATCGAAATTATTCGCGGATATAGATACAGCGACAGCTCCAATGATCCAATTGCTTTAATCATCCTCATATCATGTACCCTCCGATCCGTCGGTTCCTTTCCTCCTTTGAAAGCTCTCGATTTGATCAGGCCGAGGATATACATGCTGAACTCTTTGAGATTTTCGGGCAGAACTAATTGACCGGGCGGGTTATTGCCAGTAAAGTTCTTCCTGTATCCGGCTAGGATATCCACAGTCTTTTCAGTTAAAGCTCCTCGAATCTCTTTCAAAGACTTTTCAGCCATACGAGCGGCAGCTTCTTTGGCGATAAGGTTAACAACCGCATCCTGATCTACGAATTTCATTGATTCAGCAGCGCCTTCACTAACACTAGCCACGATATTGCTACATCGAACGCGCCGCTCGCCGCTTGCAGTAGTGTAAAGCAACGCGCTTTGGAAATGAGCATCGAGCTTGGGGTCTAATTTGCCGTCATAGCTGAACATTACTCCAATCGCTTTGTCTGCGTCAATAACTCCAAACTCAAGATCGGCTCCAAAGGTATGGTGATAGAAATTTCCGTGATAAGCTGAAACTTGCAAACCGTTAGAGCAGCGAACTTTCATGAGTGCCTGGTAACCTGTTTCTCTTGTTACGGTATGCTTAATCTCTTTTGAAAGTTTTAGGGTATCCCGAGGGGAATGGAAGTTGGGGTAGTGGAAGGTTTCGCCGCCAGTCGTTGCAGAGACGTGGCCTACGAACACGTTAGTTACTATTTAATAAACGACCTGGTTTTCGTCGGTAATCAAAACCTACCGATCGTGGCAATGTCAAGGTAGCCACCGTTGGGCGCTGCCATGAAGAAGTCTACTCCAATTCCACTTTCCACCATCTTAGTAGCGACTTTTCGGAACCCCGGATGTTCTGTTGTGAGAAGTTTCTTCTCTGCATCAGTGTTGCGCATATTGCCGTCGTCTCGCAGGAAAAGTCTTCCTGGGCCCCAAGTTGGAAGTGCGGTGAGAGAGCACACTATCTTGCCTCCAGTTGCTGAAAGAGCAGAAAGAGCCGCATTGAGAGCTGGCAGCAGGGCGGGTTCCGGATTCTTGACCTCTGAGAACATATTCGGCAATTGTGTAAGGAGCGAGGTTATGACAGCCTTCGACTCCTCAGGATCCACGAAAAGGCCCTCACTTAGAGGGACAAATGGATCCTCAATGTCTGGCATAACCAACATTTGGGCTTGATCCAAGCCTGCCCCTAAGTTGTAAAAGTGGATCTCCTTATCGAAGGTTACAATTCCGACCTTTGCTCCAGGTGACAGTTTTCGCGCGCCCGGGCCGTCCTGCCGATTTTCATGTTTCTCTGTGCCTGAACTACCATATAGGGCGCTGATGATCCCTTCGCAGAAACCGTCGAGAAAGCCTCGATTGACAGCCTCTGCACTAACGTCGATCAAGAAAAGCCAACGGAGACCAACAGGCTCCTTCGCCCAGTACTCCTTTGGTACCATAAACTCCACAGTCCCCAGAGTTAGCTCAGGCCTCTGTAACCTGTCTACCCTGACGCCTGAAGGATCTGTAGGCGCAAAATACTCGGGTCCAACATCATTAGGAAATGTGCACATATTGCAGACAAATTTATTGCCGCCTGAGCGAAATGTCATGAATGGATTGATGTAAGCTCGACATCTCCTGCATCTTGGCGGGCCTGTTTCACCGAAATCAAGAACGGGAATAGGCTGCTCACCCTCCTGTAGGGGAGCTAGTGGCTGGAGAACGAGACCTAAAGGAAGAGAAGTCGCTGCAAGAGCATCGGAGGATGCGGGTATATTGTTCAAAGAGAGTCTAGCGAATTTTGGAGAGGAATTGCCTTGGTCGAAGGCAACAAAGGGGACGGCAGCAGGAGGAGGAAGATGCTGCTCCATGGTAGGATATACGTGTTCCAAGTAGTACTTGGCCGGTACATCTCGAGACCTAGGTATACTAGGTATGTGTTCCGGATCAACACGACCCTGAGAGGAAGAAGCTGGTGTACCTATTAAAGGCGTGCTTGACCGCGCAGCGTGCTGCATGGGAGAAGCCGCATTCACAGGGTTAAAGGGCGTATTTGCCGATGCAGGGAATTGTGACATTGCTGGAGTGATCTGAGGACTGCCCCATTGCCCCGCGCCTGGTTGAGGCACATTCTGGTTCAGAAACTGAGTTGGTGTTCCTGTCCCACTCTGCGGCATGCCGTTAAATGCTTGAGAGCTTCCGCCAGGCCCTTCAATATTGTGATATGCATGCCGGTCCTTCTTTTTATGCGCCTTAGAGTGACCTGTTGTATCAACTCCTAATCCCATTCCGCCCATCTGAGATGTCAAATTGGCCATGTCTCCTTCATTCGCGGCGGTAGGGGATTGCTGAGGAGGGGAATAGCCCGGTTCTTGTGGTGGAGGGGCATATCCCTGCGTATTCGACCCATGTGTTCCAATATACTGATTGGGAGGGGCGGTGTTGATAGGAGAACCGACTTGTTGATATCCTCCGGGACTCGGGGCTACTGGCGGCCGAAAGTTTGGGGCTTCATTTTGTTTTCGAGGGCTATTAGGGTTCTGAGGGTTTTCCCCAAGGGCGTGGTACATAGAGAAATCGGACATCTTCGTAGTAAAAATTACAGGGTTAGTTGTTTAAGATTGAGTTTGCGAAGTCGGAATGTGAGGGGCCCGCAGTTATATGCCTCGCGATAGAATTCGATCGCCCGGCGATCGTCGAGAGAACATATCCCAGGGTTGATGAAGATTAGGCTTTTAGTCTGGTAAACGAAGGTTGTGGAGGCTAGACATGTAATTGACGAATGTGTATATCTGGCATTTTTGAGGATTTTGGAAGAGGGCTGGGGGTGATCCCGCATTAGCGCGTGTGGTGCCGAGGAACTTTCACCTGTATCTTTATAACCTTATTCAACCCGAAACCTTAGAACACCAAAAAGCCGGAGATCCTAGGTTTGCTACAATTTTGTGTGATTGCTTTTATGGACTGTAGTTTAGCTAGAGAATACTCGGGTTATTAATCAGATGGGGAAGCAGCGAGTCACTTGCAAGACATGAGCATTGGGTTGTTGTCGTGGAGTAAGTGTTTGGGATATGCTGTTGAAGACGCATTAAAATGATATTGTACAGCTTTCTTTGATAGGTGAAAATAGGCTAGAAGTTTTATTGTAATTATCTCTAAATTGCAGCAAGGGCTCTAAAGGCATTAGAAACAGGACTGGAAGAGTTAGTTGGAGCCATTAGTTGAGACGGAATGAGTCGCGTCCCACTGATACTATTTTACTATTTTACGGTCTGTGTCTTATGGAAAACCATGACATCGGCTGGCCATGCAGCAAACATGTTGGAACAGCAGTCGCCATAAAATTCCTGCCACCTTACTTCTTTCGAATTTGTCACAAAGTAAACAACGGAAACCCGTCGATATTTTTAAGGCTTTACAACTCTTTTCAAGACGCGCGCAAGCTTCCCCCAACTTTAGGGGCCAGAAGGACTACGCAAGCCTTGAACGGCGCTTGGCCATGGATTCCATCTGTCTCTAGTTTGGTGAGAGCTCCGCCTCCACAACTCCTCTATAGGGCCGTGACAAGGTATCCTCACGTTTCAGCGGAAATTGTACCATGTTCCATCTGGCCCGTAGCAACGTTTGTTGACTGGTTAATAATGTCAGGATGGCTCGTAACTGTAATAGTGTCAGCGATCCAACCCACAGAAACGAATACCATCCTCTGCTCGTACCATTATAAATTGGTGAAGGCTTCGCCTGTCGCTTTAATACCGTGAGAAGCCAGTTGGCACCCTCATTCGGCCCCTCGGCGGTCTGTACGCCTTTCAGTGGAGGGACAACTACACCGGCCGCGAGGTAAAGTGTACAAATAATAACTTCCATCAAAAATTGCATGAATGCCATTGCGAACACGCTTGGATTGCGCCAATTAAAGGCCTTCGATTGGGGCGCGAAGGCAGTAAGGAAGCCGTAGACAATTCGGACCAAAAAAAAAGGGATACTAGCGAGTCCCGCATATACTAGTAGTCCATCGCCTCCAGATGCCGCCCTTAGTCTAGTTGCAGATATAACCGTGATGATACACAGTAGAATAAAGGCTATGAGAATTAGAACAATGCAACCACTTCTATAGTGGGTTCCAGATGAGGTGTCGTGTGAGTTGTTGACGTGAGTTTGGTTGATACCACCAACAATCCCCAAAGAGAGGGCTAAGTATGATATAATGTGAATGGCATAAAATACTCGTGAGTTCACACGACGGGTTGAGGGCATGCCTTCGTTTCTACAAATAGAAAGTCATCAATTGTTCTTCTTTTTAAATGGTTTCGGAAACGCGGCAAAATACCTACACTCTCGACATCATTCCCATCCATGACAGAACCAGGGGCACCAAACCAATGGAGTTAGTGATCGCGGCAATAGCTGATAATGCCATGTGCGGGTGCCGGTCCGTAGCAAGCTGGCAGGAGGATCCCACAATCCGGAAAACTGACAAAGCTGCGAGAAAGAACCATCCCAACTGGCCGTGAAAACCGTGGCGGATACAAACAGCGATCGAAGTGAAGAGAGCAGGAACAAAATATGCAAGAGCCGCAATTGCTAGCTTCGAAATGTTTCCAAGTGTCATTTTTGTGACTCGCTGACTGTTCCTGTTTGGCCTTGGACGACCGGAAGTGTGGGTCTAAATTTGCAACCAAGAAAGTTTCCGCGCAGATGGAGCGAGGCACGGAGTATGCAACTCCAGGAGGATCAGTTCATGCGCTTGGAAAAGTAGTCAACATGGTCCTTTCTCCATGGGAGGCTGGCTGACGGGCTCCAAGACGCGCGTGACAGTGTGGCTGAATGCATTGTGCAGCTCCAGTGATCAACATACAGCAAATGACAAGCATCTTTCTATGCTTCAACACCTAAAAACCAGCGTACGAACGGACCAATGGTGTGTTTCCTTGGTATTCACCTCGCTGAGTGGCTGCCTCGGTGCGAGCGGACGTGTGGAAACGGCCATGCTCTAGACGATAGGGAAGATGTACCGTGTAAGACGAGGTCGATATGCGCCGACGCTGGCATCCGTCGGAGGATTGCCGCTCCAGTGCCTGGCCTGATACTCGATGCTCGACTGAAGCTTCAGATGGTCGAGAACTGCGTCAACGATTGCGTCAGGCACACTAAGGCCTTGCACAGTATTAATGTAAGAATCAGGCAGCCATTATTTTGGCGTGCATAGCCACGATCTAGGCCTAATTAAGGAATCAGCTCCGGGGACCGTCAACCTTAATATTGACGAGTTCAATATAGGGTTTAACGGCCCAATTATAGTTAGATCTTAATAACTAAGCACGATATTTAAGCGTTAAGGCCTTAATACAATACAATAATTAATACTTTTTAGCCTACCTAAGTATATTACTACTTATAACTTTTTATATTAACTCGACTAAAAGGTTTATATTATAAAAATATAAAGCTTAATATAATAAATCTAATAGTATTAAAATTATGAATTTTTTATCAAAGAGTTATTAAGATTTAGAGCTATTTACATAGAGTAAATATATTTGTAAATATTCTTATTCGCTATTAAAAGCTATATTCTACCTCTTTCTTTTTACCACCAGCTTTTTAAGGCCTTAGATCTACTTTTACTGCGTACATCGCCTGTGTAGAATTGCTCATTTTGATAAGGGTACCCCTGGCACGGCTGTGCGTTAGGAGGTGGCTCGTCAACTTCTAGCGTCAATCGTAGGCTAAAAGCCCCTAATGCGAGGGAATTTAGCGAGGGCTGAGCATCAACAGAAAGCACAGACGCAACCTTATGGAAGCACTGGGAAGCTCTCCACTACAGCATCTCTTCAATTCCGGTGGTTAGCGCAGCCACTTCCGCACGGCCTTTTTGTAGGGGAAATTTTGGTATTTTTGCTGTTTAGGGGAAAGTTGGCGAAACACGCTA